>JAABUK010005396.1_pt1 | contig 19920 bp, 16 predicted proteins | sample 5559141 | NCBI WGS metagenome assembly JAABUK01 (sample SAMN10711869, study PRJNA513367) | rock metagenome | isolation source: Antarctica rocks | place: Antarctica: Victoria Land, Pudding Butte nord | collected 2016-01-03 | reverse complement strand
ATAACATCACTCCGCAACGTGTACTTAACCCCCGACTCCACCTCCTCCCCGCTATGCAGCAACCCGCGATGCTGGAAGACCAGACACGCCCCCGGCTGCGGATTGACATCCACGAATTTATCAAGGGCGCGGACGGAGAAGAAGCGGGTCGCGCCGCCGAGGAGGGGTTGGTGTTCCGGGTCCAGGGATGGGATCGGGGTGTCTTTCTGCGACGCTGAGGGGGTGTCACTACTACTTCTACTACTACCACCACCACTACCACCACTGCCACCACCACCACTACCAGGACCAGCAGCAGTACTACTACTAGTACCAGTGCCAGCAGCCTCTTCATCCCCGTTAAGATAAAGATGCACGGTCAGGAAGCTGACCTCCCTCCCATCCGGCGTCACATAACTCCCATCGCAGTGCTCCCGGAAATACATTCCGGCCGTGTACTTCAGAAACCTCAACCTCTCGTTCAACCTGCTGATTCTCCACGTCTCCCCCCTCTTCACTGGCCCGTGCCCCGTCACGCGCCCATTGCCCTGCAGCGTTACAATCTCCGAGGGTAGGTGCGGCAGGATGCGCGACATGAGGCGCTCGGCGAGGGGGAAGGAATCCCAGATGATGCGGCCGCAGTTGCGCGCTTCGAGGATCATGCGTTGGCGGCCGTGGCCGATGTTGATTTCGGCGGGCGACCAGGTGGAGGGTGGGGAGGTGGTGGATTGGGCGAGGGAGAGGAGTTGGGTGCATTCGGTGGGGGTGAGGAGGTGGGCGATCAGGAGGGCGAAGGAGGAGGTGTATTCGGGGAGGGGGGTGGTGGAGAAGTCGATGGGGTGAGAGGTGCAGGTGGGTGGGGAGGGAGTGGTGAGGAAGGTTGATTGATCGACCTTGGGATTCGACATGGTGTCTTTGGTGGAGGTTGCGGCTTGGTTGGGATGTGCGCTGTGGCGAGGCGAGAGGAGAGATTGTAGGATCGGTAACAGCTCAGGTTGCGATTCGAGTCACTACCATGCCACGGTGCCACCCAACATTGCGCCACGGTGCAAGTGAGGCAGTGCTCTCCACCTGGGTGCCTGACAGTCAGCATGCACTAGTTAGGCGACTAGAGGCAAATCTCCATGCAAACGAACTGCCATCTGGATAGACGCTTCGTCAGCGTTCGGAAGGGTAGAGTTGGACAATCGAACGGGGTGGATTGACAATCATCTTCAAGAACGCCGTACTAGATGCAGCTATCCAGCACACAACCACTCAGTATTGTAGATTTGCCGCCGCTGTAACATGGCCAGCAAGTAAAGTGCCAGCTTGTCCACCAAGTCAAGGGTCACGGAGAATGGATTACAGACCCAGCTTCCCCATCCCATACAGCCCACAGACGGTTGCAGTCACTGGGAGCAGCAAGCACTTCCTAGCCTTCAGAAAACGGTTGGTCAAACAGAACAGATTGATTGATTGATTAGAGCTGCCTCTCAGGCAAAGCGCTGATCAACTCGCCCCTGGCCTAGGGAATATCGGCACCGTCTCTACACGATTAACATCATATCCGCCAAATGTGCCCTGACTACCCGGCACATTCTGCCAGCCTAATCCCGTATGCTGATTCACGAATTGTGACTGGCGAAACGGATTGGTACTGCCGGTGGCCGTTGCCAGCAGGGGAGCGGGGCCCGGCTGTTGTTGCTCGGCTGGGTTGGTGTTCATGGCTGGCGATCTGTTGCGCGCGAAGGGGTTTGTGCCGGTCCTTTGCGGTAAGAGCGTCTGGGTCTGTACAGCTGGCGGTGGTGGAGGTGAGAAGAATGAGGAGTTTTGCTGTAGTTCTTGCTGTTGGGTCTGAGGGCCTGAGGTGGTAAAGGGTACGTTAGAGCCGGGGAAAGATAGAGACGAAGAGGGGACACCCTGGGTAGCTTGTGGATTGAGGTGCTTTGCGAATGGGTTGGTAGGCTGGCGTGTTGACGGAGAGGACGAAATGGGCGAGCTGGTCGATGCGCCCGTTGGCATCAGGGACGGACGGAAGGGATTAGAAGAAGTTTGCTGTGGTTGAAGCTGTTGAGGCGACTGCTGATATTGTTGTTGCTGCTGTTGATCGAAAGATGCCACTCCGATCTGTGGTATCGAAGAAAGAGTGGACTGGAAATTGTACGAAGGTAGTTGCTGAGGCGGCGCTTGTTGCGGCTGTGGCTGCTGCTGCGGTTGAGGAGTGTAACCACCAAAACCAGCCCCTGTAAAGTCTGGCTGAAGCGGTTGAGGTTGTTGTGCAAGTTGAGGTTGCTGCTGTTGCGGGAATGGCTGTGTATATGCGACTGTTTGCGGCTGGTTTGGTAAGAATGGATTGTAGCCAGTCTGCTGCTGAACGAATCCCGGCTGTTGATACTGCTGAGCTTGTGGATACCCATTCGCGAACGGTTGGGACGCCACATTTGGCTGCGCCATCGCCTGCTGATTCTGTTCGATGGAATCGAAGAAATCAATCAGATCCGGTGCGGGTCCCTTAGCTTCAATCGGTGCTGGAGCGGATGCTTTCTCTTGCGCTGGGAAAGAGGAGTCGGATTTCTTGACCTTGTCGAACGGAGTCGAGGTTGCTTCAGACTTGAAAGGAGCTTTTGATGCACCTTTTGTACCTTGAGCTTGAGCAAGATATTGTCTTCTATTGACTTCGAAGTCGGGATCACTCAGGTACTCCTCGAGAGATGAGGTCAAGGTGGTTGGAGCATGCTTTAACTTGGGCACTTCCAATCTTGTCAAACTTTCATACTGCCGAGCAAGAGTCAGATATTGAACCACCTGGTCCGTTTGCCTTCCAAAGGTCTTGTAGATGTTCAAAGCTCGCTCTGCGTCCGGTCTTGACATTTCAAAGTAGTGCTCTAAATCATGTTAGATCGCGAAGCAACCGAACATCACCGACCTACCCAAAACATTAATAGTGCCTTCATTCATGGTCTTGAAAAGCTCGAGCAGGTCCATGGTCAGCAATCGAAATGCCGTCAACGTGATCTCGTTATCAGGATCGTTGTTCCCGAGCATCTGCCTGCATTAACAACTTGCTGTCCAGCATCTAGGGTTCTGCTCACATCACATCTTAGCAGCGTCCGTATTTGTTCTTGAACAGTTTCGGTCTCGCGCAGCAAGCCCTTGTCGACGGTCAACCTCTTCAGGCGGCCGGACCCCGACTTCACGAAATCGGTCTTAGTATCTCGATAACCCCTGGCTTTTTCCAAAAGATAATCTGAATATCGGCGTATGTTTGTCCCTTGTGTTTGCACTAGAAGCCAACAGAGTCAGTTCTTGCGTCACGCCACCATGGAGCGCTGACTATCAGGCTCTTTAAACTCGCGATTCTTGCTCATTCCAGATACGCACGCACCGGCTGTGAAATTGCTAATCGCCAGTCTCTTCGGCGATTCCGCAATATACCGCAACGTCAAATCCGATTGCCCTTCCCTGATCATCAAATGCACGATGATCAGAGACTTGAACACTATCGTCCATGTCGAGTCGCGCAGCCGTAATTGTAGAGTCCGAAAGATTTCTGCCACGCCCGCTTCACCGCCATTCGTTGCTGAGAGGATAGCTTCGACATACTTCGATTTCGGGGCGGCCAGCTAGAGCGGACGCGTAATTCAGTCCCGTACTTGCGAAGAATGGTGGAAGAGTGAAACCTTTATCTTGGTTGCGCCTTTGATTGCCCTCTCCATATCTCAAAGGAGCAGGGGCTCTGCCTGTGCGAGTCGTACGCTTCCGCCCAAATAGCTTTCCAGCGCCTCGGCTGGGCTTCAGGCGATGGGAGATAAGGCAAAAGCCGTCGCAAAAGAATGGGGGAGTCCGAAGCTCAGTGTTGGAGGGCCATTGTCAATGTGATCAGTTTGTTCGGACAGGTTGCTTCCTAGCCACACGCTGCAGTGCCCCAAAATCGGTACAAATGGAAGCTTCTTTGTGCTAGTTGGCAAGCAGGACAGAATTTCGGGGCTTCAGGGAAAGCGATAATTGCGGCGACGACGTCTCCCACTTATCTTCCAGTCATCTCTTCAGTGGTCTTCGATCTGCTCAAAATGTTGCTGGCTGCATGCGAGGACGGCCCGAGGAGCAATTGACGTAAGTCTTGGCACGGAGCTCCTTGTCGATACAAACGCAAAGAGGTGAACTTCGGTCAAGCCGTTTAAGAGAGACTTGTCAGACGATCTCATCGTGGTGCGCGGGTTGACGTGGTCAGGACAATCCGTACTTCAAAAGATGAACAGGCACTCGCCTATCATTCCTGTTGATTCATATGACTAGGCAAGTTTACGGCCAAATAGTCTGCGTGAACAAATGCTCGATCCACCGTCGGCACGCTCTCTAACACGTACTGCAAGCTTTCACTCAAGTCATGACTGTCCTTGAGACTGGTGTCCTCGTCCAGCACAATATCCACCTCTACGTTCAGCTTGTCCCCCGCATGATACGCCTGTATGCCCTGGATGTACTTGATTGTCTTTGCGAAACGCATGGTAAGATAAAGAAGGACGTTCCGTTGATCAGCCGTCGCCGCAGCGCCGGTCAAGTGTCGAATGTGCTCCGAGGAAGTGGATGCCCAATTGAACATGACGTAGAAACTCAGGAGAAGACCCCCAAGAGCGTCTAACCACCATATTTTGGCGTAGAAGCCGACAAGTGGGAAGATGATGCTGAAGGTGTTGAATACGACATCGGTCATGGCATCTTGGGCGAGTGCCTGCACGCTGGAGTTTTTGATCAGACGACTCCACATCCAGCAAAATCCTTTGATGAGAACCGTCCCAATCAGGATGGAGATGGCTGGAAAGCCCAGCTCCACAATGCTGTGGTCTCCGGACGTCAGGCGGTTGAAACATTCCAATGCTACCTGGAAGAAGGAGGTAATCATGATGACCGAGAAAACAAGAACCCCCACAGGTTCGAGCCTTCGCCTTCCAATTGGATATGCGTATTGATCCTGCCGGGCAATGAGCTTTGTTGTAACCCACACGATTGCTGTGCTGAGAAAGTCCAATGCGGCATCGACTAGACTGGCAAGGACGGAGAGAGAGGAGGTCAAGACAATGACTACGATCTTGCCTATGAGGAGGAGGAAATTCGCCACAAGATTGATGTAGATCGCAACAGTCACGATTGGACTTCCGCTATCGGCGCCCTCGTCTTCGTCATACTTGATTTCCGGATACTGCTGGTCGGACTCATCGTCCTTCAACAATGAGGTATTCTCATCCGAAAGTTTGTACAGATTCTTTGGCGTCCTCTTCACTTTTCCCTGCGCGTCTCCATTCATCGTCGGACCAAGGATTTCATCCTGGGAAGATTCGGTTGTACGCGAGGATTGCGGTTCCTCAGATATCGTCTGAGGTACTTCGACTCCTTTCTTGCCTGGCTGATGGTACTCTTGTATCAGTGAATGTGGCAGTGACGAATCCAGCAGCCTGTCGATATAAAGATACTGTGCAATGAGAAAATTGTTGCGCTCGTAGTACTGCCGAATTGGCTTCTTCATCTCCTTGAGCTCCTCATCTGTCTTGTAGTATTGCTGCCATTCGTACCTCGGGTTGCTGTTTCCGATCAACCTCATGCTCCTCATCTGCGGCGTCATCAGGATCTCTGGCCCTATGCTAATCCTGCGAGAATCAACCTCGCCCAGCCCTGATCTATGCGATTCATCGCGCGGTCCTCTGGCTTCTTCATCCGACTTTGCGAATGAGTTTCTCCGATCGCGGAGGCCCAAATTTGTGCTAGATCGATGTTGAAGAAGCTCGGGCAGCCGCTGACCTCGGGTGGACAGGGGCGATTCTTCGTTCAAAGGAATGAAACCGATCAAGCCTCCCAGCCGATACGGCGATTTGGGGGGAGATGACATGGCTGCTGCACTTTGAGGAATGATGATAATTGAGAAAAATGAGTGAAATGTATTCTTGAATGAGTGGTCGTGTTAATTGCGAGCTACTCGCATCCTGCTATAATACAGCCCGGCCAGAGAGGCAATTGGACCCCAAACCGGAACCTTACCGGAGCTGCCCCCCTGTCGGATGACAAATACAGTGGCACATGTATAACTGATGAACCCTTCAGCCAGAGTCTCATTGTTCTTGTCACCAGTATCCTGCTCAAAACCAATGAACCTAACTTCAACCCTCCACCTAGACTTTGCAACGCAACGTGAACTTGCTTGCTACCGAAAGCGAAAATGCCATCATCGAACTTAACATATCAACGAGGAGAAGAACAATACTAATTCGTGTTATTCGAAAGCATTATATCGTCCAGTAGGATGCATGTATGACCAGAATATTTCATGCATCCCTTGACGCCTTCCCGGAAATAGTTCAAGAACGAATGTGCGCCTGAGGCTGCTCAGCTCCACATCGACCTTTCACGTGCAACAACCGCCTCCATACGATGCCTCGACAGCTCTTGCAAGCCCCAAATCCACCAGTAAGCCCAAGTATTGATAGAGGCTGCAAAATGTGACAATTTGGATGTCAGAGCGACCAGACAAGATAAGGACTGTGACGAGGATTTTGAGCGCAAATTTGATAGAGGACCATTCGCGTTGGACACACGTCAGCAACTTCCATCATCGTGAAATTCTCCAGCGTGCCGAACACTCCAGCTAGTCCATCATGAAATCACCCCTCAGCATCCTCTCTCCAAGCTGATCAGGCTTACCTCCCAACCTGGCAGTCACGGGAGGTGAATGTGGTTTGGGCATCTCTTTGGGAGGCTCCATGGTAGTGACAGATGCTGCACGAGGCCGAGGCTGAAACGGTTTGGCGCCGGCTGGAATAGAAGGCTGACGTTTGGTTCGATCCCGAAGGGCCTCAGACCAATTGAAGCCATCACCTAGACAACAGTCAGTACGAAAAACGAAATAGAGAGGGACGACAATATTCAAGGTATCGGAGACGAATCGAGGTCGCGTGCGGAGCGGGATAGGAACAGACCTCGACTCCCACCACTAGTCTTGGCCTTTGAGTTGCTGGGAGAAAGATCATTGCGAGAAGGTTCATTTTCCGGCTGCTCCTGTAATGTAGCAAAAAGAGAAGGGCGCCTACCACCCGATGTTCCGCCGGTGTTCCTCACATCCCGCAGGGCTTGTGCCCCAAAGCTGACCCGTCTTGCAAAGCTTGGTGTAGCTGGAGTATTTGCCGGTACTTCGGTCTGATGGTCCTCCTCAATCACCGCACTATCTTCGAAACTGTTTCTGAACTCTGGGCTGCCTGAAGCAGAGGAGGAGGCAACGCTTGCTCGGCGTTGTTTGGCAAAGGCATTGAGGGGAGGATTTTGATTGGGGCTGTTTCCGCTCAGGCCGAGGGTGGTGATGGACATGCCACGGCGATGGCTCTGAGTATTGGCCATTGGGGTCCCGGTGGTTGTGTTGGGGGGAGAAGATGATGAGGTGTGTGTGCCTGGGCTAGGTCGAGGTATGAACATCTCTGTGAAGGAGGAGCGTCGACGGCCGGCGCCGGGTGAGGAAGGGGGCGACTGCTCGGACATTATTGAAAGTCCGTTGGAGGAAGCCGGGGATCCAAATCAAGGGTCTGGTTGGTAATTTTCGAAGTCGTAACGACTTTGAGGCCGAGAAGACGTGTATTTATGTTGGTTTTTGCGGTCTTGGGTAATTGGCGAGTCTTGTGGTCACACAAAGTAAGCTTTTGAGGGCGGGGGTCGTTTCAGGGTGGAGGGGTTGTCTGGAGGATCGACCCGTTCATGACGAGGCAACGCAAAAACAGGAAAATGGAATCACCGGATCGGTATCAACGAGATACGGCAGAGCAGGAGGTGGTTGAAGGTAGCAGTTTGATGAGATGGACGGAGGAACGTGTTGTGAAATGGGGGGAGAGTCGGAGACGAGGGAGGGAGGGAAACGAAACGGCATGGGCATCGGCATGGGCATTGACGCAGCCGACTGCAGACAAAGAACCAATCGAGGCCAGGAGTTCCAGCGACGCTCCAAGCACGGACCATCCGTAGCCACAAACCACAAAGGAGAGCATCCGAATCCAGGGGTCTGATCGGGCAATCACTCACACACCACACAATTACTGCTACTGGTACGGTCGATCAGCTTCCAGACATCCATGGATCCTGATATCTCTCCTATCTCGCCTTTGCGACATGGAATGATGACCATCAGCCTGGCTGCCACAGATGGTCCTTGGATCTTGTCCGACATCACGTCACGTCGCGGCAACAAACCTGACAACAGGTTCAAGGTCTGACGGAGGATGGGAGGAAAGGTTGCGACACGAATCAAACACACATCCGGAATGATTGGTGACTGGACCTCGAATACACGGCATTATTCATACATAACAAGCCCGCAGGCGGATGCAGGTGCAGACTATAGAAACGGGCCAAACCGACGACACGACAGAAGTGGCACAAAGACCGGCCATAAAGCCAAGGTCATCAATATCCAGGGACAAGACCCTGCACGCCTCTTCCGCGGTAGTCGCCAGCGTTCTCTCCTTAGAACCTTTGATAACCATCGCCGCCAAAACCACCTTTACCACCCTGCGACCGCAGGGCTCGATGTCTGTTCATCTCCGCTCTGAAGGCGAGCAGCTCTGCTGTGCCCTTCTCGAACTCGGCATCTGCCAGTACACGTTCTCTCTTGCCAGCCCTTCGTTGCTTGATGCAGCAGAAGGCCAGGATGACAATGGCAACGAGGAGTACGCCGGCAACGGAGCAGAAGATGGCAATCTTGCCCGTGTTGGAGAGTGCTCTCCACCGCTGGGCAGCGCTCTGCGCGCTGGAGACGCTGTTGTTGCCGTCGAGACCGAAGGCACGTTTGGTCCCACTGGGAAGAAAGAGTAAAGGTTAGAAGGTGGTCCGGACGCGTAAAGAGAAAGAAGTTGTCATCTGTAGGGTGAACTCACTTGATGACCTGGATACTCTCCATACTGCCCGTCTTGTCACCCCAGTGGTATTCTGTTGCAGTACTGGCATCGGTAACGCGGACACTCTTGACCCCCATGGTGAAGGGTGCCTTGGAGTAATCTACCTCGCCTCCCGCCCATTCAACAATGTATTTATTATTCTTTGGATCTCCACCGGGCCAGATGCCGAGACGAACATCAGCGGGTGTTTGCGGATAATTCTTGCCTCCGTTCGCATCTTCGTACTTGAGTGTTCGAACGATTTGACCATCAATGTAGAAGTCTGTCTTGTCCTTCTGCCAGTCGGTCGTGTAGTTGTGGTACAGAGCTTGCGGCGTCTGCACTTCATGCCAGACGGCGCGATCATAGGAGGAGGTGTTGCCCTTGCCGAAGTAGTTGGTCTGCACGTGGGTGGTGTTTCCACCGATCCACTCCCAATCGATCTCATCCAAATCGTTGCTCTGGATCACGACTGAGCTAACGATGCCCTGACCCAGGGCAGCTTGCATGATGACCTCGACCTGTCCGAAGAAGATGTGGAAGTTGGACTGAATGGTGGGAGAATCCAGTTTCTTTTCGACAGTGAACTCTGCACCAAGCTTGTAATCATAGTTGATCTGCCCGGCAGTCGTATTCCAGACGTTGCTGGACAGTGTTGACGTTGTCAGGTCGATGCTATAGTTCGAGACTCCGAGAGCAATGTCATTGGGACAATCGGTCTTGTTCATGGGATTACAGTCGGACCATGTTTGCGCGACAGTGGTGGGTGCAAGGATTGCTACTAGAACGGGCAGCGCCCTGAATAGTATAGAAGTATACATTGTTGGTGAAATTCGACTTGGTGCTGACTGACTATATCAATGGGGAATTGCTGAAGTGGTGAGAAGTGCAAAATGGAGATTGAAGTGGAAGTGGATATGGAAGAAGTGAGGTCAAAACAAAGTCGAAGCACGCGAAAAGCTCTGGAATGAGTGACGTTGTGCAGGATTGCACGATGTGGGTGATGACTTCCTCAAGAAGTCTTCTTCGACAACAAACACGCAGGAAGGCGTGGCAGCGTGCTCGTGTGGTACGAGTTCGTGTGGTACGAGAACAGGAAAGGGGGGAGGAGGAGGAGGAGGGAGGGTGCACGAGCGAGGCGCGGTGGTGGACTCGAGAAGCTCAGCCAGTGAAACAGTCTAAATTGACGACCGGCGATCAAAAGAAAAAGGGGGGCGTTGGATCCCGGCTCCGTCGCCTGTTATGGTTAGGGCAGCGGCTAGGCCGTGGGCTGCCCCCGGCACCGATAGAAACACTGCCAAGACTGCCTATTCTCTTAGCGCGGATGTATCGCAGGAACACGCTGCCAAGGCTTGATACAAGTGAACATCAGGGAGAATTACTCATCATCATGAATGCTCTGTTCGTCCTGGTAAGGTCAAATACTACAGATGGAATCCCAATCCTGATATCCCTACTTGGCAAGAGGTAGAATACTAGCAATCATCACCTGAGAAATGCAAATGGGATTATGATTATTTTGAAAGTCAATTCTTGGTCACATTGGCTCTCTCATTGGACAGCAGTTAGTTGTTCAGGACGACAGACACCCAGGTTACAAGAAATGGAGGGTTTTGGTTCTTGAAGTGCAATACTAACATTGCCGGCGTTGCAACCTCATAATCTACCACTGGTGAACCCACATCAGATTCCAAGCATCAGATTCCAAGCATTGTGAATCCCTTCTGCCGTTGCCTGAGCCTTGGGTGCCCGTGTGCCAGACCCAATGACGAACGCCTCTGCTGCCATGCCTACCGTGTGCATCAAGATTGCAGGTTGTCTCGGCCGCCAAGCTTCCGATGATCTGGCGGGGCAGCGCGACTTTACTGGTGGGGAAGAAGGACGCACCGGCGGTGGTCGAGTGGCCCACCAGCCGCGTGAAGCTGAGCTGCGTGTCGCTGGATCGCGCGGCGACGGCGTGTTCGATCACTTGGTCCGTGGCTTTCTTCATGGCACCCGGGATGGACTAGCACGGCTTCTCCCCGAGAGCAGTGCGGGTGTAGTAATTCTGCCAGCTTGGCAACGAATAGAAGTCTTCCGATTCAAGCATGCGGGCGAAGCTCATCATTGGAGCTCCGCTGCGTTCTGGTAGCTTCAAGAGAACATTCTTGGAGGCTCGCAGTTTTATCGCGTAATCAGTGCATACTGAAAGGCTTCCATAAGCAAAAGTGGGATGAATGCTGAATTCCTAAGAACGATCATGCTCTGGATTGGAGCCCCGGCAGAGCCTTGCGATTCGATAGCCAGCACCCTCGGCAAACCTGCATAGCAAGCTTTCTTGGAGGTGTGCTGAGTTCTTGTGATTAATGATTGAGACTTGTTTCCACAACACCAACGATAGGTTTGAGCGCATCCTTCTCAAGCATTGAGAGCGGTGACGATCACCTTCCCAGATCAGATGGCTGCTGACCTGCTTCCCGGTTCGGCGTCGTTCTCGTTGATTTGTGAGTGCGGAAGGCGTTGGATCAGCTTCACGCCTTGGAATACGGTAGTCAAGTAGATCGATTAGACTCTGCTACGCCATGGATTCTCAAAGCGAACCTTCAACCGAGACTATTGTAGAGTTATTCCACACAGCAGCGGATGTGCGCATCCAACCCCCCACAAACAGTGACGAATCATGACGCAGGGGTCCAGACTTATTGCTTGGGTTCCCACGGCCCCTCACGCCGCCAATGGTTCAATCGTTTCAGCGAAAGGTCGCGACGACATCCGAGGACTGGAAGTATGTCCTGGAACCTGCAAGTGTCGCAGAAATTGCGCCAGCTCTGTCAGAACTTTGAGATTATGTTCCTGGTGTTTCTGGTTGAGGGCCGGACCGGTATGTTGTGCGCGTAGAGTCGAAATGCTCCGCTTGAAGACGGCTTCCATGCTTTCCAAGATTCTGTGGGCTCGCTCTAGATGTGCTCTCCTTGCCTCATAGCTCATTCTAGAGTATCTGTCCGACATGGGACGGATAAGAGTCTGGAATGCCTTCTGTGAGGCTTCCCCTGGATCCGTTTCAAGGCGGAAACTGAATATTAATGCGCTGGGCAAGCCAAGGTCGAGTAAGAATCCGGAAGCCCAGTGCTTTGTCCAGATATTCCACTTTAAATCTCGAGGATCTTGGACTTCTTTGCGCCGGACAGACCTGTTCTGAAGACTATGCACTGGACGATCGTCCGTTCGGCTAGTTGTGAATCGTCCAGGGGGTGTGATGGCCCCTGCCCTGCATGACCAGAAGAGCTTGAAGTGCAATACATCCATCGGTCTGCTGTTCTTCACGACATCTTGTTGCGCCATTTCAATGTGCTTTTCCAACCTCCAGGGGCTCGTCATTTTTCGATCAAAGGTCTTGCTATGTGCGCCCTCATCGGCTATGAAAGCCTTCTCCCCAGCAATTCTCGCACTGATCAATCTGAGTGCCATTTTGCATCCATGATGTAGCTGATTCAAGAATGTCTCGATCATTCTCTTCTGCTTAGGAAATATTCTCTCCCGCATAGCACCGTCAACGAAATCCTGGGCAAAGTGTTTCATGCACAATTTCATGCAAAATAGGTGGGCAGTGTGTATGTGGCGAAGATATGCTACTGTGAGTCTGTCTGGACGACCTTGTGTAAAAAGAGGGTGCCTGTAATAAAGTTCGCGTGAGCTGACTGACTTAACTATCTGGTCCGAGAACAGCGTGATGAGCTGATTGATAGCCCTGTTGAGTTTTTGGCATTTCAGGAGCGTATGAAGGTCACATTGCTCTATGATGTTGAGCAGTATCTCAGACGGTATTGTGCCAGTGAAGTATCGTGTCCCAGTGACAGGTGACGGGGCGTCATCACCGTTGGGGTGCGTTACCATGACCGCGGTCGTTGAGAGTGAACCCTACAAACGGGGGCGAAAGAGTAAAGTCTTGAAGTGAAGGACTATATCAGAGCATCACGGGAAGGCAGCCAATGTAGTATTTCGATTCTTGTCAACATAGTTGTTTCCTTGAAGTAGAATCGCGGCCGGTGCGCTGCCGTTTGTGGTTAAGCCCCGCCCGATCGGCCATCGTGTTCGCCTCGCCGCTTTGCCCAGGTATAAATATCCGCTGCTTCTCTATTCTCTCCATCTTCCCTTTGCCTCTGTCTCCTGCTTCTCGCCCCTCTTTCCCTCCCTTTTCTTCTTCTCTCTCAGCGGGCTTCCCCTTCCTGCCTGCTGCGCCGCCGTCTCAGCCCCGCAGTGTTGGGCGCTGACGACGTCCTCTCAACCCTGCCCCTCGTCTCGACCCAACCACCCACCCTCAACCGTTTGATCCAATCGTTGGCCTGGCCGTGAACGGTGACGCCGATGCGGAGTCCACTCTACTAGACCCAGCGGCTGGCCGTTTATGCGATGGCGTCCCAATCAATCGACATCAATCCCTCGTTTCCCATCTTCTCCTTCGACCCTGCGATCCTTCGATCAATATATTCCTTACATAGAATATCGACAACAATATAATTAGATATCACTTCGCCGATAACTCTATCATCTTATTAATAACTGTGATGTATTGATTTTTAAAGATCTTTCGTCAACCAAAAAAACGCTGCGATAGAGTCAATAATGTAAATACTATCCCCTGTGACGCTGAATGAGAGTAGTGGCTTGGTAATAGTTTTGCTGCGGCCTTGGCACGAAGAACACAGGGCACCCATTCAGCGTCACAGGGGATAGATCTCTCACAAGAGTCTATCAAATTGGAAATCTTACCATAGTCTGATAGACTAATATGCAGTATGAATAAATAATAATAACAATCGCCCTATCGAATATTTCTGAGATGGATGTAAGAAGTTGTTTGGCTCGATTTGTCCTTAAGCAGCTTGTTTAGGATAGTATCATTGTTGACTTCGAGAGTAGCAGAAATTGCAAAATGCTCGCAAGTCTCTCGCCTGTTCTTCGCCCCATGCTGCTGCCTACGGTAGCGGAGTATGCCTGTAGAGATGTATTCATTCGGGAGTGACACCAAAGGGTTCTGGGCATTACGAAATTTGGGACGCATCAAGCTCGTATTGGCCGGGTCGCGATATTGCGGTTGAGCCCCGCTGGCGACAACTGCTGAAGAGTGAGACAAGCCGGAAGACGCCTTGTGTCCGAGATGTGACATGGGAGAGAGCGAACAGGAAATATACGAGACGAGATAGCCAAGCTCGCCATAACACCAAACGGCCCCATACACGGGCCGCGACTCCGGCCGAGATGGTCAGGTCGGGACGACAGCCTTCCTATAAGGACAATCACAGCATTGGCCAAACGACAAAGAAGCGTCTGTGCACTACTTGTTTGAATGATGGGACCTGGACCCACAACGGTCGGGATTATGTTCTGCGAACGTGATCCTTGCGCGGATTGAAAGTGGTATGCTGGACTACAGAATTCTTAGGCTGCAAGAATTGGTCGGATCGATGGTTTTCAGTGGAAAGATATGAGAAAAGAAAGGTTGCTTCATCGTGGAATGAGGCGCTTTGCTCGGCGTAACGCCCATTGCGACTGATATCGCTAGGGATGGCAGGCTTTTTATTCGGGAAAAATATGTGCCAAGGGATACGAAAGCGTTGTATCCCGTATGTAAGTACTTGAGAACTCCTATCCGGAGAAGAAACGAAGTCAGCCATGTTGGCATTGTGGTTCGCGCTTGCCCAACTCCTGGTCACCTAAATCGCAGAGTCTATGATTTTGCTAGAAATATTCACAAAGTCTTCATCATAGTGTACCCCTATATCCCAGGCTCTCGTGCCACTACCTACACCTTGAGCCATCCAAAGGCTCGGAGGACCTTACCCTAGGTCGCTCATCTGTAAAATATATGTGAATCTACTCAACAGGGCGCCAGGCTTGCTATCTTCATGCCCAAAATTATCCACAAGAAATCATATGGTATATCCAGATGTTTGAAATGTTATCGACACATTATCTGCTGTGTGATGTTTGCAGGGCTATCCAAGGCTCACTCGCCGACCAAGAGCTCGGCTCTTGAACATCAAGGTCCTGTAGAGCTGCTAGGCCCCCTCACCGGACTTGAAGGCGTATTTGGTTCTGTAGCACCTTCGATATTGATGCTTGGGAGAGTTTGTATCTGCGGTAGTAGGGGAGCCTTACTGGCGACCCTCATAGGAGGCCCGTCTCTCCTGCTTGGTATTGAATCCCCATGTAGTTCGATAGGCTCGTGATGAAAATTTGAGGCGGCTGAGACGCCTCTTTCCTGGGCTGGTGATTGGTATGCAGGTACCTCGCCCCACTCGCCATCATAGTCTGGAGGCTGGGCTACAGCTGGAGGAACAGGACCAACCGGAGGCGGAATACGAGAGTCGCCAATATCGTCCGAGCCGCTGCTGACTTCTGGTGTATATCGTTGGGCAGCTGCAGAAGAGTCCGAAGTTCCATTGCCGGCCAGGTCGCTCAAATGTGGGCTTCTTAGGCCACCGCTGCTTCGACGACCCTCTTGAGTGAGAGGTGGCGTTATTTGAGGAGGCTGTGGATTATCTAGCTCAGATGCTGCTGTGGAGATGCTCAGTGAGCTGGTGGAACGGTTCCGAGGACGAGGACGGGGAATAAGGGAGAAGAACGAGTCAGATCCAGAGGCAGCACGATTGCGCACTTGGCCTTCGCCCATCGGAGCAGCACCATCGAGCAGGCCACCCCGTTCAGAATCTTCACTATTCGCGCGAAGGCGACTGCCGTCGTGACGGACCTGACCCACGTCAGCGTACGAAACGCTAGAGACTCTCCGGTCTCGCCCGCGAGACTGGTGCTCTGCTAACATCGTTGCCGCCGATAGGTCGGTGTTTGAGCGTATGTTTGCCGAGTCAGCTCGGAGCCTGGACTGCACTCTCAACTCCTCGAGTCGGTCCCAGTCGGCCCTTTCTCGTGCTTCCCTTCTTTCTTGTCTTCGCCGCTCTCGGTCTGCTACTTCTCGCCTTCGTGCAAGCCGAATCTGATACAATGACTCCATCTCATCGCCTCGTCTGGCTTCTTCTTCACCCGCAGTCTCGGGAAACTCGACGACTGTATCCATTCCTGCTCGTTCGCCTTCACGACCTATAACCTGCTCTGACTCTTTCGGAGCTTGGGAGTACGCCGGCAGCGTCATGACACTTCTTACGCTGGTATTTCTATCAACACCGGCTTCAACAGCTGATCGCGCAGCCGATTCATCTTCCGATGCGCTTCTGTGACTCGTGTCCGCTGGGTTGTAAGATGTGTTTGATGCGGACAAGCTTTGCGATCGATCGTGCGCGGATAATTGGCCGTATGCTTTGTTGCGCAAGTTCCAGAACTGCCAACTGGTTCTCGAGTGTGCGAGCTTCCGTCTCAGACTGCGGCGACGGACGAATGTGCACGACAGCAGAACAATCGCCAGGAAGACAAGTGCACCTGCTGAGACCTGTGGGGAGTGATCAGCACGTGCCGCATTTATCCCTTTCCCCAAATTCATGACTGACCGAGATAAATATGGTTCTGGATCTCGCTGCTGCTTGTTCTTGCCGAGCGTCTCGCTTGGATTGACTCTGGTACAGCGTTGCAAGTCCAGCTCGCAGATGCATGGCTACAAGAGCCAATCACGCAGTCCAGCCTGCTAAATCCTAGAATCTCGCTGCAAAGAATCAATTCCCGTCATCGGGTGTTGATAAGGACCCAGTGTACGGCTGGTGGTCAGCTCTTGTTTGTTGGTGACCGACAAACCCTGTCAAGTCAGCGGTCGCCGAAGTTGCGACTTGCTATCTCTAGGATAATCTCCGATATGTGAGTTGTTTCGAGAAGATTGATGAAAGTGAAATAAGGGAAGTGTCGCAACAATCCATGAGGAAGCGCGGCCTGTACCCAATTTACACCCCCCCAACCGCCCTTGTACTCGTAGCCTATGTCGGCAGGCTGGTTTCGTTGCACTAACTAGCAAAGCAATTACGGTGTGCGTAATCTTCTTGACGCGATGTATCTAAGCAACAATACGAAGCGTGAATGGCGGGTAATTCGCGCTGAGACGCCTCGAAAGACACTCTAAGCCTCCAGAAAGACCACCAAAAGGCCTTCAACTCCGCGAACAATTTCATGTTGGGCGTGCTTTTGGGACCTCTCGTGCCCTAGCTACACTTCCCTCGGACAACGAAAGTCAGGCCAGCTTTGCGCATAGTTCAAGTCAGCTCAAGGGCATCCTTCAGGATCTCGATGTCATTCGTCACTCGTCTTGTCAGCCGTCAGCCGTGGCCGTTGGTAGCCATACGAGCAGCGGATGGAGTTGGCCGGAGTTCTCCGCAGCGGAGGAGAAGCTTGGCATGGCTTTGGGTGCAATGGCGGCGCTAAGCCCAGAATGGGCGATCAGTAAACAAATCAAAGCTCTTCAACCCAACTTCTTCACAGAAACATAGATCCCTCTGCATCGACAAAATACCATCCCAGTCTCCATGACCTTCTGAAGCCGTACTGCCTGCTCTTGTTTGAAATTTTCTGACCAGCTTTCTTGGACGGTCGCGTCTCACCACGATGGCATCCTCTCCGCAGAACGCCAGTCGTCCGCGTCTGGGTACAGTCTTGAGTCGCAGAAATTGGGAGGACAGAAGATCATACTCGACCACATCATCTGTCAGCAGCCATGACTCGGTCGGTGAGAGCACTCGCCGCTCGTTTGATCCCGAGAATGAAGCCCTCGTGTCCACTGAACCTTTGAACCACTCATCTCTAGTGAAGGATTCTCAAAAGAGCCCAAGGAACAGAGCATACGAAATTGACATGAAAGCTGCCAAAGCAGCGTTTTCTGAAGGGTCAGAAAGCGGCCCTGATGCGGCCAACATCAGTGTTGAGATTGGCCGAGGTGGAAGACATGGACAGCGGATAATGGAAGATTCAAGAAATGATGATAGTATTCACTCGTCCAATGCCATGATCGGAGAATATAGGGTCATGTATTCGCCACCACTTTCCACCCATCGACATCCATCAAACCCACGCAACAACGATCATGCTCGCAATCTTCGTCAAGATGCGCAGATCAGGCTCGCAAGCATGGCTTCGCAGAAGGAGAACCGCGATCCAGCACCGCAACCATTCAAGTCATTCAAATCTTTAAATGCAACGAGCAAGGTCAAGAGAAAAACTTTGGGCGAGATTAACGCTCGAGCATCAGAGATGTATGATGGATCACTTCTGAATGACGATCGACCAGCCCAGGCCGCACCCGCTACGAAAACCACGCGTTTTAGTCGTTCTAAACGCCATACATCAAGCCAGGCTGGGGTCAATGGCACGAACACTGTGACAGAAATAGCAGACACCAATCAGTCATACATCCTGCCAGATCTTCCCAACCTTTCTCAATTGATGTCAGGAACAATCTCGGACAGGACACCAGGGAGAGTTCGCCTTGCCGCCCATCCAGCCCTCTCGCAAACCCCTCAAGGCCCTATACACAAGCCAATTGATGCAGTGCCAATTCCTGACGATGAGAAGGCCATCTTCGTGTCCTTGAACCTTCTGCAAGGGAAAGTCAATCAACTAGAAGCCGCCACAGTCGACTTTCAGGAAATCATTGAGGACCTTAAAACCAAAAACCTTGTTCTCAAAGCGGAGAAGATAGACTTGAAGGCCGACAATGAAAGGCTGCGCAAAGAAAACGTAGAGCTCCGTACGGGACATTCGCAGTCTCGCCAATCCCGTCACCATGACCAACAATATCGAGAACAGATTTCTCCCCAGAAGCGACGACATGCAAACGCCTCAGCACAGGTAGATACCGCAGTTTCTAAGATACTGAAAGAACGCCAGGAAGAAGACCTGTTCTCCCTGACGCCTACGGAGTCTGTTGAGATGCGGCCAATGTTAGCACCACCTCGGAGAAACGATACTACTAGTCAGAAGAGCTCCACCGTTCTCAAATCAAGTGCCCAGCCAAATGCAGCCGCTTCAGGTTCGAGACATGGCAAAAAGGTTGTGATCGAGGAAAACGCCACCAGGACAGGCAACTACAACAATCGAGATATCATACAAGAGCAGACACGTTCTCAAGAGGCGACATATCTGACCACGCAACCTGTACAACACTACCTATTGGACCTTCGAAAATTGCTAGAAGCAGAGAGGGTCGACGCAAAGATGCGCAAGAATGATGGAGAGAGTCATAAATCAATCAGCACCGGAATTCATCGGGCATCTGACACAAGGTCAGCTCCGCCTGCTGCTCAAAATGCACTTCCTCGTAAGTCGTCCATGAAAGACGTCAGCCAACGCATTACCCCGTCCCAAATTGCCGCTGCCACCCTTGGCAGAATTCGAGCAGAGAAGGAAAGCAGAGAAACCATGTCAAACCCAACCTACAACCAAGACGTATCGGAAGACATCACCGACCAAGTCTCGCGTCCTCTGTCCCATACCGTGCGTCGGAACTCCGACCCAACTGCCACTGCCGCATCCAACACCTCTCGCCGCCGTCGCCGCACCACCGGTTTCGAAGACGAGAACATGACCTCCGCCTTCATCATCCCAGATATCACTATCGCCCAACCAACAGCAACTGCTGCTGCCATAGGTGCAGACGTCCACCTTACCGACGCAGCCCAACACGTCATCCACAGCATTAATCCCCACGACGCCACAAACTGCGTCGTCTGCTCCCGCCTTACCGCCACCACCTCAATCGACAACAACAACCCCGCGGAGAAAAAGACCATCATAGTCCCGAAACCTATCCTGGTATCCGACACCCCTGTCTCACCAACTGCCGATAACCCCGACCCGACCCTTCGTCCTGCGCAACCACCCGGCATCGCACTAGCCATCGTTCTGAAAGAGCTAAATGACCAGCACGAACACCTCAAAGCGAGGTTGGCGATGGCGCAAGCGAGGTACATGCAGACGGATCCGAGGTTGAGTCGGGCAAAGAGGGGGAGGTTGAGTAGGGAGATCGAAAAGCTGCAGAGGCAGTGTGATGGGGTCGCGGACATGATTTATAGGTTGTACGATGTGTTGGAGGGGCAGCGGGGTCTGGAGATGACGGAAGAGGAGGTGGAGGTTACAGTTTGTG
>JAABUK010005395.1_pt1 | contig 19923 bp, 24 predicted proteins | sample 5559141 | NCBI WGS metagenome assembly JAABUK01 (sample SAMN10711869, study PRJNA513367) | rock metagenome | isolation source: Antarctica rocks | place: Antarctica: Victoria Land, Pudding Butte nord | collected 2016-01-03 | reverse complement strand
TGTCAAACATTAATATTATTCAATTATTTTTAAAGATCTGAATTCAGCTGATTCAGAGCTACAAGTATGTCTTAGAAAGTTTTGTCAAATAATGAATGCATGAAGTTCAGTAGTGATCGAGAAATTGCTGCTATGCGAAGAGTTCGATCGCTCAGCGCATCGAAACCTTCTCAATCTCGACTGCTAAATCAAATCTTGATATTTTTCAATTATTTCTGAAGCATTGAATTCAGCTCAATCAAAGCTACAATTATGTCTTTCAAAGTATGTGAGATAGTCAGCGCGCAGAAATTGATTCGAGCGAAGAAAGAATTACTACTAGATGAGCGATCACTCAGCACAGTGAATCTTCTCAACCTTGATTACTAGGTCAAATCTGAATGTTTTTCGATTATTTCTGAAGCATTGAATTCAGCAGAATCAGAGCTACAATTATGTCTTTCAATGTATATTGAGTAGTCAGCGCGCAAAGATTGATTCAAGCGAAGAAAGAGTTACTACTAGATGAGCGATCATTCAGTGCATTGAATCTTCTCAATCTCATTTACTAGGTCAAATCTCGATATTTTCCAATTATTTTTGAAGCATTGAACTCAGCAGATTCAGAGCTACAATTATGTCTCTCAGAGTATGTGAGATAGTCAGCGCATCGAGATTGATTCAAGCGAAGAATTCAATAGCAGATAGCAAATTCACTCATTTGTCTCATCGATAAAGCTGATCACTGCTGCTATGATTGATCACTGCTTCTAAAGCTGAAAGTCTTTGATAGAGTTGATCACTGCTTCTAGAGCTGAGCATAAATGAGAACAGATAAACTTCGAAGCATCAACATTCTCAATCTCATTTACTCAATCAAATCTTGATATAAATCAATTATTTTGACAACATTGAATTCAACTAATTCAGAGTTACAATCATGCTTTTCAAAGTATGTGAGATAGTCAGCGCGCATAGATTGATTCAAGCGAAGAAAGAACTACTATGAGAAGAACGACGATCACTCAGCGCAATGAATCTTTTCAATCTCGATTTTTAGATCAAATCTTGACATTATTCAATTATTTCTGAAGCGTTGAATTCAACTGAATCAGCGTTACAATTATGTCTCTTAAAGTATGTGAGATAGTCAGCGTGTCGAAATCAATTCGAGCGAGAAAAGATGAAAGCAGCTGAGCGATCGAGTCAATCAAACTTCTCATATCTTCGAATGCATTTGCTGCATCAAACCTGCGTATTTTTCGGGAATTTTTGAAGCGTTGAAGTTGTTTCGATCGACTTTACAATTCATGTCATAGAAAGTATTGAACTCAAGAACGTCTAGTAGAAATTCGACCTATATGACGAATTGATTGAGAAACATATGACGAATCGACGTGTCAAGACGATCGTCGTCGAGAAGAGATTGAGCGTGTCATATGCTCATCTGACGATTAAGAATAAGCGATAAATTATTGATTTAAAAAAGAATAATAATTAATCAATTTATAAATAAGTTCTTGATGCAAATGAAATCAATGAGAATTGTATGTTACTTCATGAAGCAATAGCAAGAAACGAAGCACAATATGAAAATATCAAATTAAAGAATTGTTGAACTCAAAATGAAATCTTGTTTCATGATAGTCAGTTATGAGTTTCATTCAATGAATTTCTACAAATGAATCTGATTTGTAAGATACATGATCAATCATTGATTAATCATTCTGAAATTCTTACAACAATGAAGATCATAAAGTGAAATTACTATTGATTTTCTATGCGAAAAACGATGAATCAATATATTCAAAACTGCTACGTATGTCAATGTTCAAAAATATCAAGAAATAAATTAAATGACTTGCTTCAATCTTTATTTATATCTGAACAGCGATGACAGAACATAGTCATAAACTTCATTATTAATTTATCTGATTCATATGATTATAATGCTATTTTAACTGTCATCTGCAAATTATTGAAAGAAAAACATTATATTTCTTGCATCATTGATGATGAAAATATCACAGTTGAAAAGACAGCTGAAATGTTGCTTTAATGAGTATATTGAACTCATGATTTATCAAGCTTCATTGTATTTGATTGAGATTCTCAGTTTATCTTCATTCTTTGAAAGTTTCTTTGCAAACAACTGAGCATTTCTCTTCAATTATTCATCATTTATCATTTTCAGATCAATGATCAAAGTGAACAAGTTAATCAGAATGTCAAGCAATATCTTTATTTCTTCTGTTCATACATGCAAAATGACTGATTCAAATGATTACTTATGATCAAGTTTATTGATAATAACATTTTGTTTTCAGTCATCTTCTTGACTTTCTTCTTCATGAACAAAAGCTTTCACTCTCATATGAGCTTTGATCTTGACATCATCAAGTATGAAAGCATTCGCGAACGTCTGCAGATTGCTTGAGTTGAAGATATATTCAATTACATGAATAAGACACTGATCTTTGCTTGCAAAGCTTTGATCAAAACACAGAAATAAATGATGAATCAAGTTAATAAACATAAAAAGAAAATCAATTATAAGATTGAATCAAAGATGTTTCTGAATGAACAAAACATCATTACAGCGAAACTCTTCAAGAAATTGAATGACAAGATGCTCAACTCTTCAAGAAATTGAATGACAAGATGCTTAACTTTTTTCAGATTACAGACTCTGTTAACTCATTCTATAAGTTGAAACTATCAGAGACTATGCATATACATGATGTATTTCATTCAGAGTTTCTTCATTTTATCATTGATAACTTTCTGTCTGATCAAAAGAATGAATCTTTGAAATCAATAGTAATAAATGATGAAAACAAATGAAAAATTGATGATATATTGAACTTTCAATGATATCAAAGATGACTTCAATATCAAGTCAAATGAAAGAATTATGACAATGATCTCAATTGATATAATGCTGATGATGATGAGTTTATAAATGCTCAAGAGATGATTGATGAATTTCATATTAAATATTTAAGAAAAGTGCATTAAGAAACAATATTCATGCAAACATGAATAGTCAAGAAGAAGAAATAATATTATGATTTTAGTCTTTATTTATTTTTCATCTAGTCTTCATCTGATTTCATTTTAATCAAGTTTAGCGAAAATCTGATCTAAAGATGATATCATTGAAACTCTGCATCATATGTGTAAAACATCAACTCAATCAAGTTTAGCATAAAGTTGAGAAATATATATATAAGAATTGAGTTCTTTTCTGTAAATACTTTTCTTTCTTAGCATTTATTTATTAGTTAAATGACATCTTTATGACTTACTTTAAATTAATCTTTAATAATATGAAACTTCAAGCAATTGTTAAAGAATGCAATCAGCAAAAAAGATGATCATAACAAAAAATGAAAAATCACTTATTGAATGATCAATGTTCAAACTTCTCGATCAAAGATCACTTGAAAGCTACAGTTCATTAATAATTTCATCAAAGCAAAGTGAAATAAAATGTTAAAAATCATTGCTTTAAAGATTGTTATCATGAACTGAGAGCTGAATGAAATTAAAATGAAATTCTAATAACTAGATTTTAAATACAAGATGTTGCACAAAAAAGAAAGAAAAGAAAAAGATCATTCAAAGATTTTTATACTTCATGAACGCTGAGTATCATTCATATTGAAAGACTTTCATAACATCATTGATAATTTTACATTTATTATCATTTATAATATTGTTCAACATCATTTAAATGATTTAACATCTTTTTTCTCAACATCTTTTCAAGTAACATATGCTAAAATCATGATAATTGTTATCAAGTATGATGTAAGAATAGAGCTTCAAATTAAATTCTTGAAGAAAAAAAGTTTTTTAAAGTAATTCTTGAATGTTTTATCATTTGATTCTCTGAAGTTTTCATCACTCAAAGCAACAAAAATCACTTGCATTAATAAACTGCTTAATCATGCACATATATGAATTAATGATCTCATTGCAATCAATAATTTTGATCGTAAGTTGCTTCATCACTGACAATGCATTAATAAAGTGTGTTGAAACTTCAACAACTGATGTTTCGTTGACTTTGCAAACAAGCACTTCAATATAAATCACACTCAACAATCATTTTGAAGCAAAATCATCATCATTAATGATGATGATATTACTATTGAAAGATTTTTATTTCTTTCTATCACTTCTGAATCAATTCACAAGAAGAAATAATTCAGAATTCTTGATGATTATTGATGCATCAAAAAAGATTGAAGATGCAAATAAATAAAAAAGAATCAAAGAACTTTATAAGTAAATTCATGAAATTCAATGAACAACAGTTGAAAATGCATTTAATTGAGAGTATGATTGAACAGATAAAAAGAATGACGTCTCATCAAAAATCTTCTTCATCTTCTCAGTCAATTTCTTCTTCATCTTCTCAATTAATTTCTTCTTCATCTTTTTAATTAATTTCTTCTTCATCTCAATTGCAGTGATAACAGTTGCAGTGATAATAATCATCTGTTAATAGTTTGTATTTTGCATATCAATTATCATTGTACTCACAATGACAGCAGTCAGTTTCAATTTCTTTGCTTCATCAATGATAAAAAGCTTCTTCTTCATTTTTATTCTTTGCTTCATCATTTCAATCATAATGCTTCAGTTTCATTGAATCATCTGAAGAAAAGAAAGTAATGATTGAACAGTTTTTTTTATGAAAGATAGCTTGAACAACATGTTAAACAACAAAGAATAAGATAGTTGAAGTAAGATGATTTGTAAATAATCAAATGTGATACATTGATGACTTAAAAAAGATGTCAAATTCTACAGTTTTTATATATTAAACAGCTATAAAGTTAAAAGTTTCAAATGAAATGATTTGAAGTTTCAAAAATGATCTTAAGATTTTCAAGTTTTAATGACATCAGACAAAGAATTTTCTACATATAGAACAAGCTTCAATTTAAATAGAATCAAAATTTATATTACTCATTTTCAATTTTCTTTTCAACACTTTGATATTTATTTCAAATATATAATCATTAATGCTATGCTTGAAATGCTATTTTAAAAATCAATCACAACGACTTTTAATTATTGCATAGTGCAGAAACTCATCAAAAGTATCTTTGAAATAAAATTATATTTTTTTGAAATATCTTTTGATTCAAATTTTCAACACATTGAAACTGAGCTCAATGAAATTAAAGTTTGAAGAGTATGATGATAAATATCATATTTTACACTTGTGTAAGATAATGAGTTTCTTAATATGAGCATTACAATGTATGCTGATGTTATTCATGATAATGACACTCTTCAAGATTGAAAAAAAACTGCATAAAGATAGTAATTCATCTGCTAGTCATTGAAAGAAAGTTTTGTCATTGAATCAATCTTCATGAATATTGATACAGAATAAATAGTCATTTATCATGTAAGTTGAAAGAACATTTCAGCAATGCTTTTTCTTTTTAAAGACTTGATAACAAGTTGATTCATCAACTGATGTGTAGACTTAATGACATCACTTCATAGTCTTGTTGAAGAAAATCTCGTCAATGAAAATAAACTGCTCAGTTGTCAGCTGCAACAGATCGACAACTCAGTTTAAATAAAACTCATCATTTTGTCTGATGCTCACATGCTGTCTCTTTTTATTGCTTCAGCATTTTCTCTTCAGAATTCTCAATATCATGAACTGATGCACGTTTAATTCTCACTCTTTTCATAGAAATCATATCATCTTTTTCTGCATGATTTATGACTGTTGCTTCAAATATGTAATTAAAGCATTTTCAGTTGCTGAAAATATTTTTTGAAAAACACTCTTCAAACAAAACTGAGATTTAAAGAAAGAATCATACATGAAGAGATTCTCTTGCATAGTATAAACAATGTTATGATGACAATGAATCTCTTTAATGATGACAAAGAAGATTCAATGTAAAAGCAAAAGTCGTAATATTTTCAAGCAAAAAGTTGAAGTCAATTGATCTGTCATAGCTAAAAGAATGTGTTATAAGCATATCAAGACTGAACAAAACTAATTAATGAGTTAACTCAGATTTAACTCAAATATGACTTAAATATGACTTAATCTCTTTTTTCTTTCTCAAAATTCTTTTCTTTCATCAACATCTTGTTCATCTACATCACATTCTTCTCATGTCACAAACACATTTCTTTTGAGTTTAATACAATCTTTGAACATTACATAAATAAAAGCTTTTGTATCAATCTTCTTCTGTATTCTTAATATTCAGTTATAACTATCTTTAAAGATTAAGCACTATCAACTCTGATCTTCATTGATTGTATCATTTAAACATGATTCTGACATTATATTAAGAATTCATTAATCACATAATATTGATCTCATTACTCATTCAACATACTCGTTTAAACAGAACAAGTTTAAAGAAATTCATTTATTTAATGATCAATGATAATTAAAAGATAAAACAACATTAAAGAATTGAATAAAATCAACAACAAGACTGTTTGAATTGCTAAACTACTTATTGCTCATTAAGTATGTAAAGTTCACTTGATTATGAAAATCATGATAAAGAATCTTCGTGAATTGCTTAAGAATCAAATCAATCAATAAATTCAACAATAAAAAATCTTCATTGTTTGTTAAAAAATCAATTAATCAATCAACAAACAAATTTCATCTTTTTTGTTGAAGATTAAACATCATTTCATACATTTTTCTTTTTCAAATCATTAAGCATCATCATTCATTCAATTTTCTTTCAAACAAATTTTATCATATTTAATCATTCATTTACTGAAGAGCATTCTGAAGAATTTCAAAATCATTTCTCTTAAATCTTTGATGCTGATTCATTGAAATCATGAATGAAATCATCAAGTGCTGCATCATTCATTCATGAAGATGATGAATTATTCATTGAAATAATAATATTTCTCATGTTTTACAAAATTTGAAAGACTCAAAGTTTAGTTCTTGATGAAGAAACAAATCAACTTTATGAGTTAAATAAACAATAAAAAGATGAAATCAAAGAGTTGAAGATTAAACTTCAAGTTAAAGAAAATACTTCTTTTGATTTCATTTACTTTAAGCGTTCTAGATCTCAAAAAATATCTGATTCTTCGCTGTTTACTGATGAAAAAAACTTTATTTAAAAGAATTGATACAAAAAAATTCAGAATAAACTAGAGATCAATGTCAATCTCTTTTCTAATGAATGAGTCAAATTGAGCTATATACATTCTAGATTATTCAATGACACAGCTGAGATCACTCAAGCTAAACATGAACATGACTATGTTAATCTTTATAAAATCATCAATGATCTTTTGAAAGAGTTAACTCAGTTGTTCAATGATTTAAATAAAAAAGTCAACTTTTGTAGAAAATACTACAACTTAATTCAAGAATTCAAGAAATTCAATGAATTTTATACTTAGTTTCAACATTTATTTTTTTATTTAAACTATCATGAGAAGCAACTGATTACTGATCTGAAAAATAAAATACATTTTCATCTTCAATTCATTTGAGTAAATCAACTAGTTCAATCTGATTCTTTAAAAGAAATTCATTTCTATCTGATTCATTTAAATAATGATCAGTGAATCATTCAAGAAATCAAGAACAAGATCAAACATATTGATGATATTTTAAAAACTATCTTTCATAAAGTAATTGTTATCACTTAACAGTCATTCAATCATTTGAAGTTTGATCATTTAAAGTTGTGTGACGTGATTTTAACTAGCATCAAAGAAGTAAACATTTTAGTTGAAAGTTGTTTTGTATATTATAAATCAAATCATAGCTTTAAAGAGTATTTTAATCAATCTACTAAAATTAATGCAGTGAACAATGAATATGATTGCTTTGATTTCAATTCAAATTTCAATTCAAAAAACTAGTTATTTCTTCAAAAGTCATTGAAGAGATAAAAATTATATCTTTGTGCAAACTAGATGAAATTTTATCAAAAGAAAATTACTTTGAAAAGTCATTTTTAATTAATGTTCATCTCATTTCTCAGAATTAATCTTTCAATCTTCATTCTTTAATAAACAGTAATTCAGTCATTTACATGATCATACATTCTAATCTAGTCAATAAAGTATGCAAGAAACTGAGAATTTAATTTATATCATTGACAAAAGAAAAGTTAATAAAAGATTATGATGAAAAAATATTTAAGAAAATCATCACTCATAAAATTCTATTCAATCTTATCATTGAAAGTCATAAGAAATTGACTGTATCAATGTTGATAGTTGATATCAATCATCATGAAGTCATATTGAGTAAGTTCTGAATGAATAAAAACGAAATATTACTGAATATGCAAAACAACATCATTGTTTTTTTAAATCAATTGAATACTTCTATTTCAATTTTTTTGATTCTTCTCAATTCAAAGCACTCAAGTTGATCATGATCATCTTCACTCTTTTCAATCATTCAGACTAAAATCTTTATGATGCTTAAACAACTTGTTTAAAAAGAGTCATTTATCATGATGAATTGACTTATAAAGATTAAATCAGAGATTAAAGTCAAAGACTGAGTTGAAGATCAGATCTGAGTTAGTTTTAAAACTTTATGACTTTGTCAAGACATTATTTAAACTACGTCATATCTTTGACTTAATATATCATGAGTTATGTCGTGTTTGACTTAACAATGCTTGACAAACTCTTTATAGTCAGTCAATTTTCTCAAGTTATCAAGAACTTCTTAATAATTAACTTTATCATAATATATACACATTCTGTGTTTGCTTAAAATATCACATTGTCATATCATTCTTATAAATTTCATTTATTTATTTAGTAGACTCAATTATTATAGTTTTAATTGTTTCAAACTCTTCTTAAAAGTAATGATTTGATATTCAAGCATGATAACAGCAACGCAATTGCAACAAAGTTGAAATGATGATGTCTTGATTTTGCAAAACATCATATCAGAAAACAAACATTGCATAATGAAATCAGAAAGTGAAGAAGCAAAAGATGAACTTTCTCTTGATATTAATGAACAGCTGACATGAGTAATGCTTCAATGTGATGAACTGCAAAAGAAACAGAAGCTAACAGTTATTCAATCAAAGATTGAGACTCTGCAAGTCATTAAAACAATAAAGAAAAGTCATCAAGTCTTCATTTAAACTTTCATGAAGAACTTGAATGATTTACACATTGTTTTCATAATGTCAATGATAATAAAATGAAGTCATCATGAAATTGTTTTGCAGAAGCGAAAATTCTCAATGTCTTTGAAGAAGTATCATGACAAAATCATAAAAGAACATAAAGAGTGAATTTGTGACATTAAAATCTTGTTTTGAAATATCTTTTGACATTTTAAAAGTGATGAGAAAAAGATTTTGTACTGCATGATTTATCTGAAGAATGAATCAAAGAAACTTTGATTTGATCATGAAGAAACTATGTCTGCAATTCAGCAAATGTAATTCAATTTTATTGACTTTCTTCTGAATTTAATTAAAGACTCGATAAATTGAGATATAAATGTGACTCAGCAGTATGCGAACGCATTGCAACGTTCAAATCAAATGATATGAACGTTTGCAACTCATTTAAGCACTCTGAAACATCAACTTTCATTGTATAGTGATGAGCATAAGTAAGCTCATTTATTCATCAAGTTGAGATTTGAGCTGCATGTGATCATTACTAATGTGCAGTCAATTTCTATCACATGAAATGTGTTAATCAATCTTGTTGCTCAATTGAAAACAAATTTGCGAAAAGAATATATCTTGTTGTTGAAACAATTTCAAGATGAAAACTTGCATGATTGAGATAAAATCAACAAAAAGACTCATTTAAAGCAAAAAAAATCTCATCGATCAACTAAACTTGACTCTTTGTCAAAGACAAGCTCACATGCTTCATCATATTATAGCAAGAATTTGTTCAACATAACATGTTATATATGCAATCAAAAGAATTATTACTTTACTGATTATAAAGATAAAAAGATTAAGAATAAATCAAAAGAATCTGATGCAAATTGAGTATTCATTGATTTGATGTCACATATGAGTCATTTCAAGATTTCAAGAAAAGATAAACTTTTGATGAATGCTTCAAATCATCAAGAAAAAAACAAGAAATTCTCTTTGTAAAGACTTTTATATATAAAAAGCATGTAATTCAGAAAGATCAGAAGACAGAAATGAAAATTCACATGAATATCAACATTGAGATGAACGTGATTAGTCAACGTTTCATCATTGAGCAAGATATGTCATTGCTGAACGTTAATCTTTCAAGATTTATCTGAATGAATAATCAGAGTGTTTATTATTATGACGTTTATAAGATGTGTTATTGACTGAGAGACAGCTGAAACATAGAGAAAAAAGATATAAGTATCTTTTATGCTATTGACAAGAAAGAATCTTTTCTGATTTTGAGTATATCAAGTATGCAATTCAAGCATATTTAAATAAACATAACTGCAAGAACATGATATTTTGACGTGAATGAGTATGCATTTGAGTTATTCTTTGCACAAGTATTTGTGAAAGCTCTACAAGATGAGTTTACTGTGTATGCTTTTATCATGATTAACATCATCAAAGAGTCAATTGTTGAATATCAAGTGAAAGTAATGAATAATGTGATGAGTTGTATTACAAATGTGCTTAAAACATAAACTTTACTCATTGAATTGAAAGAGTACGAAGATGTATTTTTGATAAAAAGTGCAAACAAATTGCTTTTGCATGAAGATCATGATCATGCAATTGAAATCACTGCAGAATCATCATATGAATCATTGTATAATCTGTTAAACACAGAGTTAATGACTCTGAGATAGTATCTAGATGATGTTTTAGCGAAAGAATGAATTAAGCACTTCATCAGCTCAACTGACACGTTTATTCTATTCATTTTCAAAAAGAATGATAGTCTTCATTTATGCATGAACTATCAAGATCTGAATAAGATCACTGTCAAAAATCATCATTCACTGTCTTTAATTAGTGAAACTCTAAACAAACTTAATAAAGTTAAGCAGTTTATTAAGTTAAATCTGAAGAACATTTATCATCATTTCAGAATTTAATGTGAAGATGAGTGAAAGATGACATTTTATACTCATTATGATCACTTTGAATATATGATCATGTTGTTTAATTTAATTAACATGTTTATCATCTTTCAGACTTATATTAATAAGATCTTGACAGAGTTTTTAAATGACTTTTGTATTGTTTATTTGAATGACATTCTAATTTTCTTTGTAAAGAAGACTGATCACATAGATCACATGAAGCAAATTCTTGAGAGATTAAGAAAGTTTAAGTTATATGCTAGCTTGAAGAAGTGTGAATTCTTCATTATTAAAGTGAACTTTTTAAAATTTGTTATATTCACAGAGAGCATTTCAATGAATCTAAGTAGAATAAACATCATCAAAACATGATTCAGATTGAAGATGTATCAAAAAATACAAGTTTTTTTGAGATTCATTAATTTCTATCGACGTTTTATACATCACTACTTTCAGATAGCAAAGTCTTTAACAAAACTGTTGAGAGATAGTGTAAAAGATGTAAAAATGAACTCATTTATATGATTAAATGAAGTGAAACAAGCTTTTAATCAGCTTCATGATGCTTTTATGAAGATGTTTATTCTAAGACATTTTGACTCAGAGCAACATATATGCATTGAGATCAATGTATTTAATTATGCAGTTGCAAGTATTTTATCTCAGTCAGATGATGAAGATCAATGACATTTAATTGTATTCTGATTCAGAATGATGATAAACGTTAAAAGAAACTATGAGATACATGATCAGAAGCTTCTAGTTATAGTAATGATGTTTAAACACTGAAAACACTATGTGAAAGATAATTATCATACTGTTAAAGTTCTGACTGATTATAATAATCTGAAGAGTTTTATGAATGTTCAAAAGCTAAACAAAAGATAAGTCAAATGAATCATGAGATTGTTGATTTGCAACTTTGAAATAACACATAGATCAGAAAAGATAAACTCAATCAATGCATCATCAAGATGATCTGATTATAAGAATGAAAACATTTCTGTGAATTATTTGCTGCTCACTCTGCAGCGAAAGCTGACTAGAATAGAAAGCTTAAATAACTTTATATTCATAGCGATCAGAGAACTATACTGTATACAAGTGATTAACGATGTTGAGAAGATGTTTATTCACAGTATAAGTATGAACAAATATTCAGCAGAACATGTTGAGAGCAAACTGCAAGATGAAACTCATTGATGAACATGAGTGATTAACGATGTTGAGAAAACATTTGTTTACAATGTCAGTGAATGAAGATATTCAGTGAAACATGTTGAAAGCAAATTGCAAGATGAAATTTACTGTATATGAGTGATTAACAAAGTCGAGAAAATGTCTGTTCACAGTGTCAATGAAAACATGAATACATGTTCAGCAATGCATGTCAGAAGTATGCTGCTGAGAATCATGACTTTAACAGTGCAAGAAATGCATCTAGATGAAGTACATTTCTTAAAAAGTAAAATCTTTCAATTTGAATCAACAACTTCAAAAAGCATAAACATTGAAATGTTAATTCATAGAAATCACAATGTAGTTGAGAAACAGCTTAATTCTGTTGCTGAAACTGTTGATTGCAAACAACTCATTTCATGTGCAATTGTCAGAGTATTGACAATTTATGAAACAACATATAACTTCAATAGTAAATTTGTAGTTGAGCTTATCAAGATCTTACAGCAAGAAGATGAATTTGCTGTAAAGTTAAAAGCAGATGAAACAATGAGTATATAAAAGAGTGACATTGAAGCTTAAACATTGAATAGTCAAGAAATGATAAAGTACAATGAATCATTATATGTTTCAGAAGATTTTTCTGTCAGAGAAGAGTTATTAAAACGTCATCATGATGACTTGTTAGTAAGACATTTTAATGCTGACAAGATCAGTGAGCTATTAAATTGTAAATATTACTGAAAAAGTATGATTAAGAATGTCAAAGAATATATAAATACTTGTGATATTTATCAAAGAGTAAAAATGAAACGTCATTTATCATATGATGAGTTGAGATCGTTATTTCAACTTACAAATTCATGAAAAGAAATCACTATGAATTTCATAACAGATTTGTCATCTAGTAAATGAAAAGAAGTTGTGTATGACTCAATTCTTATGATAGTCAATCATTACATGAAGATGACGCGTTATCTGTTTACAAAGAAGACTTTGACTGTCGTAGAGTTAACAGAGTTGTTCTTTGAGCAGATTGCTTTAAAATATGAAATATCAAATAATATAATTATTGATAGAAATAGTTTATTTATTAATGCGTTCTGATCAGAGATCTGCTATCATGCAAAGATAAAACAACGATTAAGCATCATCTTTCATTCGCAAACAGATGATCAGACAGAATGACAAAATCAAACGCTGAAACATTATCTATGAGTATATTGTTCAGAAAAGCAAGATAACTGAGCTACACTTTTATTCATAGTTGAGTTCATGTATCATCAGATGAAGCACTCTTCATTGAGCTGTAATCTCTTTAAAATCATGTATGACTATGAGTCAATCTTTGACATATGCATTAAGAACAATGCTATGAAAGAAGAAGTGTTAACAGCAAAAGAATGCATTGAAATGCTGCAAAATATGCAAAACACATTGATGCAATAATGATAAAATGCAATTAATGCTCAGACAAAGTACTATAATTGAAAACATAAGTTTAAGTTCTTTAATGTTAATGATTTAATCATGCTATCAGCAAAAAACCTGAAGCAGAAGAAGTTAAGCAAGAAGTTATTAAATAAAATGATAAAGTTCTTTTGTATACAGAAATTCATAAATAAGCAGACGTATCATCTTGATCTTTCAATCATTTATAGAGTTTATTTTGTCTTTTATGTATTTCTTTTAAAGTTGTATAATTGTAAATTAAACAATGACTTTATACTTGATTATTTTGTACTCAAGCTTATTAATGATGAGCAAGAATGAAAGATAGAAAAAATTCTACAGAAGCGAAAAAGAAAGAAAATCTTATATTATAAGATACAATGAAAAGAATATTTCATTGAATATGATCAATGAATATTGAGTGAAGATATGAAAGATGTCTCGAAGCTTATAAAAACTTTCAAAATGAGACTGAAATGTAAGTGAAAAGTATAATCACTCACTTTCAAGCATGAACTCATTATTAGAAAAGAAGAATCATTGTATTGTGATAGTTTTGTTCTTTAATGAGATGATCACATATGTAAATCAACAGACAGAAGAAAAAAGCGCAAAGATGCTTAAACGCGTTTGATAAGAGAGCACAATCATCACGACACAATAAACATCATGCAATCATCACTTCATCAAACATCTTTTACATGAAGTAAGATTGTAAACTTCTTCTTTTTTCTCATTGTCAGATTTACATTGAGACGCGAAGACAGAGATTCAAAAGATAACAAATTATGCTAAAATATATCAGAACAATTAAAAACATTGACAAAATGATATATAATCAAGATTGAATATATCACAAAGCATTTTACATTCAGAATTTCTTTAACAATGTCATTGATAATCATCATCTTTTTAAAAATGAGCTTCTGAATCTTTAAAGACTCAAGTTTGTGAATCTTCTTAAGACAATTCTTTACATGAGTCGCTGTTGTTAATTTCTTGTAAAGAATTTTCTGATGAGCAGTGAATGTTTTCAAAGTAACATTCTCTTCTTCATTCTCAATTACACTATCATAAATATTCTGCAGATAAAAGAATTCATTGATAGCTTGAATGCAAATGTCAAGAATCTAAACATTAAATCATGAGTGTTTAGCAAACATATCAGATAAGTATACTCATTGCAATATAGAAATTCTCATTACTTGCATAACAAGCACACTTCTTGTACATTGTCTTTCTTTGAAAGATAACATCACACAGCAATGCTTTATTCTTGATGTGTAGAACTTGAGCACACTTTATACAAATCACTCTATTTAAAGCTTCAAAATCAGCAACACTTCTTTTGCTTATTTCAACAATTGACGCTGAAAAGCATCAGTAATGACATCAAGAAGTTGAATAAGCAAATCTCATCATTGTTCTTTGATTTCGTGAAGTCTGTAAATTTGACAAGATTATTGATGAAGCATCAGCAATCATTTCTTTCTTCATCATCTTTCGAATTTTTTCTTTGATAGCTGAAATGTACTTAAAAGTTTAAATAGTAGAAGTGATGAGCTCTTGATCAGAATTTGACAACGTCTGCATCATTATAAGCAATTCAGCATCAGCAGCATCTTGATCATCATGTCTGATCAATGTCTTTTGAGCAAACTTATGATACTGTTAGTTGCAGTAATAGTCGTGAAATCTCAAGTTGTGATATCACTTACTTTTGTAATGATCTTGACTCAAGCATCAATTAACTTCATCATCTTACAACTTTCTTTAAATGTCACTGTGCATTCACAACTCATGATCTAGATCTCTTACTCTTACAATACAGATATACTCAAAGTTTGTCAAAAGTAATCATACAATGATAAAAATACAATCATGATTGAAAAAAGATGAAGTTGAAGAAAATGAAAAGTTGAAAGAAATTGAAAGAGTGATAAACAAATCAACAATTATTATTCACTCTTGTTTACACTTTATCATCTCAACAACATCATTTACTTGAAAGATAAACAATGTCTATGTGCTATTTACACGTCATCATTGCTGTCATCTACATCAACTACACATCACAAATACTATTTATAATGTCATTTATATACATTATAATTGAAGACAAATCATCATTCAATTGAAAGTTTCTTTTTTTCTTATTTTCTTACAAAGATTTAAAGATTTTTATCAAGAGCTTCTAGAATGAATCAATGAATGCACATCATCATTTATCAGAGTAAACAAAGACATTAATTATTGAAGTTGAGAATAAACTCACTTAGAAGAGAAGACAATTGTCATAATAAATTGACTTATAAAAGTTAAATTAAAGACTAAAGTCAGAAACTGAGTTGAAGATCAAATCTGAATTAGTTTTGAAACTTTATGACTTTGTCAAGACATCATTTAAACTACGTTATATCTTCGACTTAATATGTCATGAGTTATGTCATGTTCAACTTGACAATGCTTGACAAACTCTTTATAGTCGATCAATTTTCTCAAGTTATTGAGAACTTCTTAATAATTAGCTTTATCATAATATATACACATTTTGTATCTGCTTAAAATATCACATTGTCATATCATTTTTATAAATCTTGTTTATTCATTTAATAAACTTAATCATCACATCATTCTTGATTCAAAGCATAAACGTAACTTCATTTAAAACACTGTTGAATCATTTAAAGAAGAATAAGATCAAAGTCTTTGCTTTATTCATGATGAACATCAATAGAAAAATCATGTACAATACTCAATGCAATTTGAATGCTTTAAATGTCTTTTCAATCAATGAAATGACTCAGAATTTGAAAGATATTAAAGTGAAACTATCATCAAAATATCATGAGTTTCTAAATGTTTTTAATTGAGTTCAATCAAATAAACTATCTTCTCATTACTTTTACAATCATAAAATTGAACTCATCAATGATTCAACGTCTTTTCACTGTTGAGTCTATTAAATGTTCTCTGTCAAACTTCTGAAAGTAAAGAAGTACTTAAACAAGAATCTGTCAAAGAAATTCATCACTTTTAATCAGATTTTCTATTTCTTTCTCATTTTATTTGCTCTTAAAGCAAATAAAGATCTTTGATTCTGCATGAACTATTGAAAGCTAAATGTCATTTTCAAAAGAAATAGATATTCTTTATCATTGATAAATGAGATCATTGATAAAATAATGAATTGCAAGCATCTGATTAAATTGAACATCATATCAGCATTCAACAAACTTCAAATGCATCTTGATAGCAAGAATTACATTTAAACTGATCATTAAGTCAAGTTTTGATATTAATCTTCTGACTCAATTTAAATACTGTTGAGATTATGTCTAGATCATTCAATCAAAGAAGCTTAAAACTGATATGTATGTATTGCTTTTTAAAGATAGCTATAACAAGACATTAAGAATACAGAAGAGAAAGAGTGCAAGCTCTTTTATAAATAATGACTTGAGACTGCGTTAGACTTGATACAGATGTGATGTAATATGTCAAACATATTTGTTTAAAAGAATGATGAAAGAAATGAATGAAAAAAGTGTTGAACAACGAGAAGAAGTGCTGAGAATGACTTGAAAAATTCAATAAAGATGCGCTAGATTCAAACTAAATATAGCATCATGACTTACTTTAATCAAATTGATTAAACTTAGATCTGAACTCTGATTGATTCAGACATGTTCATAACATTACTCTTTTCTTTGAACATTCATGTTTGCATGAATAAAAAAGAAATAAAAGCAAAAAAAAATTCATCATGTTTTCAATTTAGTGCAACTTATTCAAGTATAGCTTGTGAAATTCATTCAGAACTTTCTTCAAGTCATTAAATTTCTCTTTATCAACATAGTATCATTTGTCATCATGATTTATCTTGATTCATTTGATCTTGTATTGTAGTCTTTCTTTATATCATCTGAAGTTCAATATATTATTTACTTCTCAATGTTCTTCATTCTTTTTAATGATCAATGATTTAAAGAACTCAGAATGTTGTTTCAATAGAAAATCATTTGATGAAGATTGTAGACACTTCAAACTGAACATTGAATGTATATGCTTCATACTTCTAGATAGTTGAAGATGATAGAAGATCTTAACTTTGACTGTGATTGAATAAAGATTAAGCTGCTTGTTTTTTAAATTCTTGCATGATTTAATGATTTTGATGTTTTCAAAGATTAATCAAACTTGATCATCTACTTCATAGATGACATTTCGTCTATGCTTGTTCATCTGAGCTTCAATGATCTGCTTGATCTTTTTCAATTGTTGATGATCAAAGATAAGAAGTTCACTCATTTAAATGACAATATCATTGATCTTTCTAACTTCAATATGTTGATGAGTCATTTTGTAATCAGTCGTATCTGAATTGAAACTCATTCAAGAGTGAAAGTCTTTATTGAAGTAGAAAGAAATCATTGAGATAGTCAAGAATGTATTGAAATTGTCACTGAATTTCATCATTGAAAGTCATTTAGCTCAGTCATTCTGCATGTAATTGCAGTAGGTTTGAAGTTTGCATTCAACATCTTGATTAACTCGTTTCAACTGATCATTGATTTCTGAATGATAAACTGTTGATAGATTGACTTTGATTTTCAGTTATTTGCAAAGACTTTGTCACATGATTGATATGAATTGAAAGTCTCTATTTGAAACGATAGAACTGAGTAAATCATGAAGTCAATAGACGTTTCATAGCATGATTCATACTGTTTCTTCAATTGAAATGTCATTGTCTTTTCAATGACAGAAAACATAGTGATGTTCTTTGAAGAGACAACATATGATCATGCAAATGACGTTATAGTTTTTCAATAGAAGTAGCTCAGTGATGAAGTTCATAGCTATATCTTGTCAACGCTGCTGAGAAATCAATAAAGACTGAAGCAAATCATTTGTATCATCTTGAGATGCTTTGCTTCATTGATAAACATAACAGTTTCAAATGTATTGTTGAATAGTTGCTTGATGATCTGATCAATAATCAAAGCGTTGAACTAGATCAATCATTCATTTAATGTCAGAGTGCAAGATTGATGATTGATTGTGAATATTTTGAAGCAATTTCGTATGCATTTGTTTTAACACTTATAGTAGACTCTTTTTGAATAAAATGTTGTCAATGATTTGACAGTTCTTTAGCTTTGTGTCATGAAGCTTCAATTCATCTTTGTTCATAGTTTGTTAATACTCATTGCATAGTTCATTTTTCTGATTGACTAGATGTACATGTTGATAGAGATTAATCTTGTATTCAGATTCGATTTTGAACTTAATTGATAAAATGTTTATTCAATTCAAGATCAATATAGTCTGAAAATGATCATCTATGTTTTTAACTGATTCAAAACTATCAATCATTGACATTTTAGTTAAAGCATCGACTTTGATGTTTATTTTGTCTGATCAAAAGATAATCTGAAAGTTAAACTTTAATAGAATATTCAGATAGTTTGCTTGTTATCAAGTCAGCTGTTTGTTTTTCATAAAGATTTTCAAAGTCTGATGATCAGTAAACATTTGAATAAATAGCTCAGTGTCTTTTAGTTCAAGTCATCAATGTTTGAAGCATTGAATGATAGTTAGCAATTTCTTGTCATAAATGTGATAATTGCATTCAACTGAAATCATGCTCTTACTATAAAAAACTATTGAGTGAAGCACACTTTCGTCATTGTACTGAGATAATATGTCATTTTTTACATAGTTAAATGCATCGATTTTCAAAATAGCTTGATGTTTGACATTGAAATGACGTAGAACTGAGATCGAGCTGATTTGCTTCTTTAGATTGTCAAAGACTTTGATGCAAACTTCATTTCAAACAAAAGATGTGTCTTTTTGAGTCAGCTGAGTGAATGACTTAACTAGTTTCAAAAAGTTCTTGATGAAGCGTTGATAGAAATTAATGAAGTCAACAAAGTCTTGTATCTCTTTTAAATTAGTAGATGTAACTCAATTGACTATAGCTTTCACTTTAATAAAGTTCATGCAAAGATCTTGTTTTGATACTATGACTTTTAAGAAGATTGTTTCTTCTACATTGAATTTGCACTTTTGAATATTTATCTGCAGATCAGCGTCTTATAGATGATCTAGTATCATCTTGACATGTTGTTTATGCTTCTTTTGAATCTTGCTGTATATGAGAATGTCGTTTAAATAAGCTTGACAAAAGTCATTTAGAAAGTCTCATAAAACATCATTCATATATTGCT
>JAABUK010005392.1_pt1 | contig 19932 bp, 34 predicted proteins | sample 5559141 | NCBI WGS metagenome assembly JAABUK01 (sample SAMN10711869, study PRJNA513367) | rock metagenome | isolation source: Antarctica rocks | place: Antarctica: Victoria Land, Pudding Butte nord | collected 2016-01-03 | reverse complement strand
CCTTTGGTCTACAGAGGGCGATGGACGTCCTCCCTATGGATTTGCCTGCGGCCTTCGCAGAGGTAAGCGAGGCCTACCGGAGCATCACTAATGTAGCAGTATCAAGGCTCTGCCATCCGGTTGATCAACTGCTTCGAGACCGACTTCGAAGGTCCCGGACTCACTCGAGGCTGTCCAGATTTCGTCTTCACCGTGCTCACCTATGCCGCTGTCTCGCTTTTGAAAGCCACCCAATCCCAATTCTCACATCTCGAGCCAGACCGGAGTGCTATCTTGCTCACCGGCCGCAAGGCGGCCGATATGCTAGCTCGAGCCGCTATGGTATCAGATCATCTCCCTGCGTCCCAGTCCGTCTTTCTATCCCGCCTCATCGATGTGAAAACGCATGAACCGGCCAGAGATCCGACGATATTCATACCACAACCGATCGACTTCGAAGCATTTGGACAAAGCATCAACGAGGATCAATACAAGACGCTATGGCCGCCCATGCCCGGTAGCAGCTTTGAGGGTTCCATCGTGCCCGCGCAACCGCGACAAGAGAATGGCAATAGACCGATGGATCTGAGTAGCTGGGTGGCCCAGAATCAGACCTATCCTGTCCCCGGCGCTGCACTAGGTCTGGGAGCGGGAAACTTTCTGCAAGATCAGGATATGCTGTTCACGCAGGACTCGTTCTGGTGAGTGCGATGCTCTTCGACGGTGCCGCTGCGTGCTAAGCTTAGTCTTTGAAACAGGCAGTCGATACTCGAAGGCACACAGGCACCGATGAATGGCATGGTCTAAGATCTCATGTGCCGCACCACGCCTTTCATCTCCAGTACAGGCAACAAACTGAGGCGGCTCAAGCAAAGATGCTGATCCGCGGGTCGATACCATGCGGCTGGTTGAACCGGAAAGTCTTATCTAATGCCGAGATCTCCTATCGGACCGACCGACAATACGTCAGTCAAACTAATCCCCCTTCTCGGAAGAGCAACCCACCAAGACCTCATCATCAGTCAAGTGGAAATCGGTGCTGGCCAGGTTCTCTGCCAGTCTTTCCGGGTTGCTCGACTTCGGGATGACCGCGATTCCCCTCTGTGTCGCCCAGCGAAGGAGGACTTGAGCCGCAGTCTTGCCGTGGGCTTTTGCGGCGGTAGTGACGTGCGGCTCTTGGAAGAGGGAGCCGACGAGCTTGACTTTGGGGTCGTTGAGCTCGATCCAGCTGGACACGATCAGCAGATGATATTCCCTAAAGGGCAGCGGGACGATGAGGTGGGAGAAGTAGAAGGGTGGGAGAAGCAGAGATCAGAGCGCGAGGGGATGAGACTCACGATTGAGGGCCGTATGAGCAGTATGCAGTGATGTGGATATCGAAGGCTTTACACAGGTCGATGAGGTTCTGCTGGACGTGGAAGCTGTGAGAACAATTTTTATCAGCTCGGCTCAGCTCGGCTCAGCTCGGCTCATATCAGATTGTGCGCGCGGGATCTACTCACGGATGCATCTCGACCTGCAGCACGGCCGGCTTGATCTTGGCGTAAGTAAGGACGTCCATGATGAGTCCGCCCGAATAGTTTGATATCCCGATGTTCTTGCAAAGACCCTTCTCGACCAATGCCTCCATGGCTGCCCAGGTCTTATGCAGTGGGGACGCTTCGGTGGCAATGGTGCCGGCGCCGTCGACGGACCATCCGGGAGGGTATCTCTCTTTCGGGTCGACTAAACACAACCATCAGCCTCTTCCCCACCCAGGGTACTGAAGAAGACTAACCGTATTTGAGTGCTATAGGAAAGTGGACCAGGTAGAGGTCGAAAGACTGCAATCCCCAATCACTCAAACTCCTCTGACAAGCCGGCAACACATGTTCCTCCGCATGAAACGAGTTCCACAATTTACTTGTGATGAACAGCTCCTCCCTCTTCACCAAACCCTCTTTGATCGCCCTGGCTATCCCCTGACCGCATTCCACCTCGTTGCCATAGTCGGAAGCACCGTCGAAGAGTCGATAGCCGGATTTGATGGCGGAGTAGACAGAGTCGGCGCAGACTGGGTTCGGGACTTTCCATAGGCCCATGCCGACTAGGGGCATCTTGGCGGAGGTGGAGGAGAGGGTGACGCTGGGAGTGGTGGACATGGTGTTGATGGAGCGAATGGGTCTGGTGAGGCGTAAAGTGGTTGGGATGAGGCGAGTGAGGGTGGGGAGGGTGGACATGGGGAATTGCGATGGTATGGATGTCGGCGAAATTCCGGTTCGGCGGCATTCCCGGCTTTGACCGGACCGAGTGATTCTTCTGGGATTTTATAGTAGCCGAGAGGAAACCGAAGCCGATCGGCTCAAACACCTGCGTGTCTGCCTCACGTCCAACCGCTGTTTAAAAACACTGGTACTTCGTAAATGAGTAACCATGCATGGATAGCTACTCTGCGGTCCCACCTAAGTACTCTGAAACTCGGTATGATACTCCCCTTTCTCATGCCCTCTGACAGCCGTCTTCTTGATGTCGTAATTGTGGTGTCCGAAATCTATTATAGATCAGTCTTGTCCTTTGATGCCGTACCGTCAGACATAGGCGGCACTTACAATCCAGCTCCATCTCCTCAAAGTCCGTCGGGAGATTGCGGCCGCCAACGGCTTTCATCCACTCGACCGTCGCACCTATCGCCGGTGCTACAGAGTCCGTCTCGATCGCAAAGGCATAGACCGTTTTCAGTGGTGCATAGGTCCGAGATAGTTCTGCTGCAAGCTCTGGAATCGCTTGTAGCAGGTTGAGGGGTTTGGAAGCGTGGAACGGTTTGAGGAGGGGTGCGAGGAAATCAGCGATCGCATCTGGACGTCATCAGTATCATGTAGGTGAAGAGACGGATGGTGGCTTGTCGGAAGAATATGGAGAGCACGATGGAGAAAGGGAAGTGAGACCTACCTGACTGAATGATACACCCCGCGCGCCAGATGTAAATGCAGTCCGCAAGCGACACGCCCCATTTCTGCAGCATCTTAAGCGTTGCCATATCATCAAGCCAAGAGCCACACCTGCACTTTCGACGCTTTTGTTATGATCTAGATCACCATCAGCCCAATCGCCGGCAGTATCATTCGTACTCACCTGCATGCCCTGTATGAATGCCCCGAGAATAGCACCATAGACCGCCATCTCCATCGAATCGACGATCTCCTTCTTCTCCTTCTCGCTCAGATTCGCCAGAGTCGGTTGAGGGATCTTGAGGTTCTTGAACACCTGGATACGTTCCAGCTTGTTTGCCGAGATGATCCGCAGTTGGTGCGAGGCAGCTATCGCTGGGGCGGCTACATGTCGTTCTGCGATCTCCTATTTGAGCATACTTCAGGAGCTGCCTGACAGGAACTGACGCAATGCTTACTTTGGTGGACCAAGTACCCGTCCCCTCTGACTTGTCGACATCCTGCGTCACCTTGTCCTCTATCCCCTCGATGATCCCCCTCTCATCTTCAATCCCGTCCCCTTCCTTAAACCGTAATCCCCGATATCCGATTCCGACGAGGAAGTTGCCGCGTAACGGACCAGACTTGCTCCAAGCTTCAAACATGTTGGCGATCTCATCGTTGGTCAAGCCAAGCTGGTAGTGCAGAAGAGCGCGGATCTCGCAAAGGATAGACAGGTGGGCGTGCTCTGTCGGCAGTCAGCGAGGAGCATTTTGACAGTCTGTGCTTGGACCTACCAATACCGTTGTGAATCATCTTCACGTCTGTCTGCATTCAGCTGCTGCCATGGTCGGCACAAAAAGAGGATACGCACAGTGACCTGCCCCGCCAGGTCCGATGTGAAGCACACACGGCGTTCCGTTTGGAGTTTTTGCTGCCCACTTCTTCAGGTATGGCTCAATCATTGGGTAGACTTCCTTCGAGCACCCCGGACTCATGGAGGGGCCGTGTCTGGCCGCTTGATCTATAGTCCCCCGTCAATGCTAATTCGTGCTGCAAGGAGCCACTCACATCCACCAGAGACACCCATGCCGACCCACTCTACTCCCTTTTCCGCCGCCTTTCTCTGTCTCCGCTCCGTGTCCTCCCACCACTCATTCCCGCCATCAATCACGACATCCCCTTTCTCCAGTCTAGGCAGAAGCTCATCCGCTATTCCGTCGACAGCCTTGCCGTGGGGAAGACTCAGGACGAACATCCGAGGTTTGTTACGATCGCCTCCAGAGCCCTTGGGGAAAGCGCCGACCAGCTTGTCGAGGGAGGTGAAGCCGTGAACGAGGTTCTCGTCGACCCCTTTGTCCTCCTCTGCTTCCCGCAGCACACTCTTCACAGCTGCGCCATCATAGTCGTAGCATCCTACTTTGGATCCATGCTCGGAAAAGAGGAGAGTCATACCCTGGAAAGTGGATTCAGTGATGACACCGACACGTCGTAGAACACAAGACACATACCCCGCCCATGGAGCCGGCACCAACGATCCCTACCTCAAGGTCGCCGACCTTGTCATCGTCGAGGTCGGACGTCATTGCTAAGCGGAGGATCTATAGCCAACTATTGTTTGACTTGACTTGTGTGATTTGATGCTCAGCGAGACGATACGATACGATACTCGTGTCTTCGGTAACTACAGAACGGGATTCTCACTTCGGAATGATCTCTCTTTATCTCTCTCCCTGTGTGAAATTCCCTTCTCCGATCATTCTTCCATTTGGGCCGATCACTTCTCTGCTCAACTTTCCGACGGTCTCGACACGAGACTAGTATCCAGGTCAAGATGAACGGTCATGTCCTCGCACCGGCTGTGACCAAACCTTCGGACAGGGCTTGGTGGAAATCCGCGGCGGTCTACCAGAGTAAGCAATCTCTTTGATAATCATGCTATTCGCTCATCATCACTTCCTGATAGTCTACCCCGTATGTCGTGCAGCTCGTTCCTCAGACAATCGGGCTGATACCCCCAGGCATCGTTCTGCGATCATGCTGCAAACGGTCACGGCACCCTACAGGGCATCCTCTCCAAGATTCCTTACCTCCACTCATTGGGCGTGGATATCGTCTGGCTCTCTCCTCTATACGAGTCGCCTCAAGCCGATATGGGATACGACATCTCGGACTACCGAAATGTCGACCCGAGGTATGGGACGCTTAAGGACTGGGAACAGATACTGGATGCCGTCCATGAGAAGGGAATGAAGCTTGTCATGGATCTCGTTGTCAATCACAGCTCGGAGGAGGTGAGTCTTGAATAGCTTAGTATTCATGGAGCTGATATCGGAGAGTAGCATCCGTGGTTCAAGGAGAGTCGCTCGAGCTTGGATAACCCAAAGAGAGATTGGTACATCTGGCAGCCGGCAAAAATCAACGAGAAGGGCGAGCGCGTACCGCCCAACAACTGGCGATCGGTATTTGGCCAGTGAGTCATGACCTAATTTGTCCGATAATCTAAGCTAACGATCCAGGGACTCGACATGGGAATGGGATTCGACGACTGAGCAGTACTACCTCCACACCTTCCTCAAGGAGCAGCCAGATCTCAACTGGGAGAGCCCTGAATTGCGGAAAGAGATCTATGACATGATGCACTGGTGGTTGAAGAAGGGGATCGATGGGTTCCGCATGGACGTAGTGAGTACCCCATACAATGTCATCCGTATGATCATCTTACCGGCTTAGATCAACTTCATCGCCAAGGCGCAAGGGTTTCCCGATGCCCCCGTGATTCATCCGGATCGGCCGTACCAGCCATTTGGTACCATGTCCATCAATCGGCCGGAAGTACATACGTTCCTGAAGGAGATGAACAAGGAGGTATTGAGCCATTATGACTGCTTTGCGTGAGTCGCTTTGCTTTGCATAGTCCAGCGAATTGCTGAGGTGGTTTAGCGTGGGTGAAACACCAGGAGGCGCTGGAGTGGCAGAATACGCTCCGTACTCAATCCCCAGCAATCGGGAACTGCAGATGATCTTCCATTTTCACCAGTATGGCTCCGGATCTTGGGCAACTAATGAGGCTGACCAAATCGGCAGTCAGAGCTTCGACCGGATTGGCGGTGGTCTGCAACGGAACTATGATCCGAAATGGAAGCTATCCGCGTTGAAGAAGGTCTTCAACACCTGGCAGGTGGAGATGGAGCAGGCCGGAGGATGGAACTCCAACTAGTACGGCGACGGCAGATCCTATCTGGCTGCCTTCTTGCAGCTGATCCTTGTCCTCCCGCAGCATCGAAAATCACGATCAACCTCGTATCATTAGCCGGATGGCTTCCGACCACCCCGCAGATCGAGCCAAATCCGCCAAGCTCCTATCAATGTTCCATTGCGGACTTGGCGGTACATTATTCATGTATCAAGGCCAGGAGATCGGACTGTGTAACGTGCCGCGGGAGTGGGGAGAGGAAGAGTATAAGGATATTGAGACGATCCAGTACCTCCAGGGCGAGCGGGAATTCCGGCGGAAAACGACTGGGGAGAAGAACCCCGATGTCTCAGATGTGCTGAAATCCATGAGGCAGTGTGCCAGAGATAACGCTAGGACCCCAATGCAAGTGAGTGACCGGTCTAAGGTGTCACTGACGAGCCTAGTGGGACTCATCGAAAAACGCGGGCTTCACAAAGGGAACTCCTTGGATGCAGGTCCATGACGATTACAAAGAAGGCTGGAATGTGGCCTCTCAGGTCGACGATCCAGACTCGGTTTGGTCGTTTTGGCGAAAAATGCTCAAGCTGCGGAAGGAGTATGAGGCTCTAATCTATGGTAAGGATCAGCCATCCATGGTGTTAGCTCAAACCATGTTCAGGCAAATTTGTTGCACTAGACGACAGTAACGAAGAGACCTACGCCTGGGTCCGGGATGACCCTACGATCAACCAAAAGCTTCTCGTCGTGCTTAATCTGGCGCGAGGTGATGGGCGAGGAGCGCCATCGACATTCATCCCGACTGGTGTCGATATCAAAGGGGCGAAGCTGGTAGTCACCAACGGTCCAGCGAAGGAAGGATCGGGTATTGATGGCGAGGTCAGACTCGAAGCATGCGAGGGTCGGCTCTATCTGCTTTAAGCATTTTAGGAGTACGCATATCTCATCGATCGTCGGAAATCCGTCATGTAATGCTGAGCATGAAGGAAACGAGCGAGTGAGATTCGCGGCTGGGATCACTGAACGCCCGATTCGAATCCTGACCGCCCTTGCGAAGGCTGGCTGACATTTCATGTTATCCTTCCGGTGGTATGCTCTCTCTCCACCTCAAACAACCCTAAGATTCCTTCTGCACATGTCCGAGAATCCGGGACTACGCCGTCGCTCACCTAACCCGAACTCCCCGATCCCCTACTCGCCAGCCCTTCTCTCACCATATATCAATCCTACGCCTCAACTCGGACTAGGCTACCATGATCCTCTCGCAAGATATCATCAATCCTCCCCGAACCCCAATCCAAAACCAGAGCCAGATCCGGATCAAGATCCACCAACACCGAATCCTCATCCGACCATTCGACTGGTCCCCTCGTCCGGCGGTCCAAGCTCACCTATTCACCCTAATCGATACTCCGCCCCTTCACCTGAGCGTAGCAAGTCTGACGACACCCACCTCCGAGCTTCGACTATCTCCTCATCAGTCGCCTCATTCCGTCGACATGGGACCGATCCGAAATCGTACCGCTAATCAGTTGGAATCAACTGTACGAGTTCCACCTCTTTCCTCGAGATCCGGAAGATTGACCGGTACCGCCTCTACCCCTCAACATCCATCGACATGTCACCAAATACACACCGTCCGAACCGAGCTCCGTCGCTTCATCGCCCTTGACCACGCCAGGAAAGAGATCGGCTAGCGTCGTGTCCTCGCTAAAAGCACTTCGCAACCCCTTCTCGCGAAGAAGAGAAACACCTACGCCTACACCAGCCCCTTCCTCCAGTTCTCCCAATCCCGCTCGAGCACCGCCACGTTACCCGTCCCGTTCTACCCAACCACATTCTGGCGGAAATATGGGAACGGTTCAAGCTCGGGCTCCGTGATTGATAACAAAGGGGTTCTAGAGAAGGTGACGTCTACCGAGGTCAGGGGGAAGGTCACCGACAAGTTCCCGGTATTACCGATGGATCGGCGTAAGGGGAAGAACAAGGAAGGTTGGACGGGATACAAGTGGCTTCTTCTACTTACTGTAATATTGGTACGCCGCTCGACTTAATAAGGGGAAGGTACTGATCTGGTGGCGTCGTAGCTGTTTGGATAGGGGTTGGCGGGGTTGACTTGGTCGATGCTCATCTCACTGCGCAGCGAGCGGATTTCGAGCGATGGAATGACGGTTTGGCTGATGATTTTGCGCCAAAGTCGAAGATCGGAGCGATGTCACTCGGATGCGGACATCGTCATCTGTGAGCGGCTCTTACACATCAATGTCGAGGGGGAGCTGATCTTTGCCTCCCTTTCCTCCCTCTTGTCCCTGCGCCATCCGGATCCTCTTCATCGATGCCGCTTCGATCACGCAGTCCTCACTCTCGCCTCCCCTCTCTGCATCATTTGCTCTCTCATCGACCTCACTGGCGTCCTCCTTAACTCGCGCCCCATCCTAGCATTCTACAACATGCTCCTCTGGCCGACTCTCCTCTCGCTCTGTCTCGTCGGGTACACCTCGTACAAGCGAGGTGCTCTCCCCCTCGATCGGAAGCTAAATCAAGCGTGGTTTCAATTCCTGGATGACGAGAAGCGGGCGGATTCAGAATAGCTTGAGGTGTTGTGGGTATCACAATCCGCTTCGTACGTATAGTAACCCTGACCTGAGCTGGATTGACGATGTGGGTTTAGACGACGCGACGTACAGCAAGAAATGTTACCCGAGGACGACATGTAAATCCAAGTGGGTCACGCTACGAAAAACAGGCTTTGCACGATTTCGCCACTGCCGCATTCACTAACATCCCATTCCATCTCCTTAATATCGTCATCGCTCTCATCTGCTCGAATCACGTCAACCGGTACGTCCTCTCATTGCCCACGGTCAATGTATTAAAGAGACTGATCTTGCATCAGGACTTTTGGGAAAGGCTTGACACCACCGCACTACCGCCTCAAGGTGGCAGACGTCCGTGCGAATGCCCTAGCCGCGTTGGCGACTGTACCTAGATTATCCAGGCAGTCGGCGATCAAGAAGTCGAGATCGAGACCTGCATCCGCGAGCTGGGGGAGTGGGGATACGTTGACGGAGACGGTGCAAATGAAGCGGGATAGGAGCGGGGGTGGGGGTATATGGAAGGCGATGAGAGCGGGGGGACCGAGAGGTCGGACGTCGAGAGAGGCGAGCGAGAGGGAATGTTCTGAGCCCGTCGTTCAACCATGCATCTATCTACCTTGGTCAGATGTCACCATAACACCCTCAATCTGCAATCCCGGTGCATGAAAGACCCCTTTGGACCTTGAGATATACGTATGGATTCCTACAGATAGCCCTCACTACCAAGTTTCCCTTCCGATTCCCTTTCTCAGATCTTTCCTCATCAGTGCGAGGACAGCCCGTGATTTTCCCTCTCGTGCTCGTCCGCATCCTTCTCCACCACCGTCTTGCTGAAATTTCGGGCGGAAACACCCCGCTCAAACAGGATATCGATCTCGTAAAATGATCGGCCCTATTTGAAACCCGTCAGAAATGGTTCACGGTTTATGGCAGTTAAACTCACCCTCATCTCTGGTAATCGGAAGTACGCCCAAGTGAAGCAGAGGAAACAGATTGGGGCCCAAAAGAAGCCAACTTTGCCTGGGAAGAATCAGCATACAGCACGACAGAAGAGGGGTATAAGCGTACCTTCCCAGTTCCATTCCGTTGGGTTCTGGGTATCCATGTCAGAGCCAGATGTGTGAAGGTAGACGTGGAGACTCACAAGCATGTAGGGGGTAAGAACGCCGAACATCACGGAAAATACGTTATAGCTCATCCGGCTCAACCCGACCGTCTTGTTCCTGAGACGAGTGGAGCTGACTTCTCCCACGATCGCGTACGCCAATGGTCCAACCGTCATATCGTACGTAAATAGCCATACGATCATCAAGGCTGGGCTCATCAGCGAAATGTCACATCGAAGAGTCGGATGACTGACCAGCCTGACCCCATCTAGCGCCGACGTGCCCCTTGTCCGCAACGATGCTCAAGATGCCGATGAGCAGCTGGCCGACACTGAGGCAGGCGAGACCGGTAACGAAGATCGTCCTCCGACCGACATAGGAGATGAGGAACCAAGAGAGGCAGGTGCCGACGAATGCCGCGGCGTAGAGACCAATGGTCAGGTCGAAAGCATATAGGGTGGCGAGACCGGCTTGTTCAAAGAAGTAGGTCGAATAGTTGGCTACAGTTTGTCAAACAGGAACGCGAGGAGGATAGGTGACCAACCGAATTGGAGACCACATAGGATCTGGATCGTCCATGTGACCACGGAGATCTCCGTACGCCGGCTAGTGGGAGATCAGCAAACCAACAGCATTTGAGCACAAAGCAGTAATGACCGGTCGGTCCCGCGGAAGCAGCTGAAGACCGAGGTGCTCTCATTCACATCAATCTCCAGTTGGTTCGTCCGGACCATAGAGGAGACAGCGTCCTTCGCCCCATCCTTCTGCTGTGCCGGAGCGAGTCTTCTGACCGACCTCTCCGCTTTCTCCATCTTCCCCTTCCGCACAAGCCACCACGGCGACTCGGGAGCAAATAGGAACAGCGCAAAGAGGGGGACAGGCCAAGCCCATTGCACAGCGAATGGCATGCGATACGACCAGGTGCCAGTCATACCAGCCGCCTTACGAAGGATACCGGCGCCGACCAAATGTCCGATGACCCAGCAGAGGTTGACAAAGGTGGTGAGGTAGCCTCGAAGGGAGATCGGGCAGACCTCGGAGGCGTACGCTTCGGCGAGGGTGGAGCTGGGGACGAGATATGCTATCAGCAGCGAATCATGCCATTGGCAGCTCATACCGAGTGTCGCAGGGAATGGGGGGATGACTCACAAGATCCCCCATGGCAGTCCGCATATTAGCTCGCCGGCGAGTAGGACACCTTTGTTAGGCGCGAACGTGGTCATGGCGATGATCGGGCAGATGAAAGCGAGGCCGCCAAGGATGGTGTATTTATAGCCTACGCGATCGACGAGGTAGGCGCCGATCCAGATGCCGAAGAAGGATCCGACGTTGGCGGCTTGTCCTAGACTGGCTTGCCAGGCAGCGGTGACCTGGTAGCCCTTTCTCTTGGCTGAATACTTGCCGAACTGATTGGGCATTAGTGGTCTGTCCACAGCGGAAGTAAAAAACCCGACCTTCTTTGCGAAAGCTGGCAGACCGTAAAGAGATCCGAGGAGTAGTGTGTCATAGCCCTCTACCGGATAATATCAGCATGCCATTTTGGGACGGCCATCAACTATAGACACGGCCATCAACTATAGACTCACCCATGACGATACAGAAGGAAGCCACAATGGACCACAACACCGCCTGTCCCCTCGTCAGTCCCCGTCCCTGATGTCAAGTGCGCTACATACAGCTCGGTAAATTCTGAGCGATGGGAACAAACCCAGACTTCGCTGATAGGCCTCGTCCCTCTCCGCCTCCATCTTGATCTCCGACCATTTGGGTAATGAAGCCCCGTCCTCAACATGCTGAACCTCGGTATCCTGCTTGATCGTCTCAATCTCGCTCATCTCGTGAGTCGCCATCTCGCAATATCCAGTCGGGTTATGCGGAAGGATGGATAAGATCTATTGCAACCCCGAGGACGTACCCATATAGCGGGGCCATGGAGGTGTGGCGATTCGGATTTGACAACCTCGGCAATGGACAACAGATCACATCATCGAAACACCCGCTCGGACTGTTCGCAAGTGGAAATTACGTAAAATATGTGTATAAAGCGTTTGAGCCGAAGAAGCCGAGATCGGTTATTCGGCAATGAAATGTTTGCCGTTAAAGGTGAATGGTGCAGGGGAGGCGAGTCCCAGTCGGGTTTCCTCGCTTGTGATGACTCACGGTCAACTCCGTCGATATTACACCCCAAGACACATAAGAGAGCTTTCTTCGCTAGACAGAGGAAAAAGTAACAAGATCCTCTCATCCACCTACTTCCATTGGACACCACAATATTATCAATATGGCACCCGTCGCAACCCAAACCATGCCGACCGAGCAGCTACATAGCCTCAAGCTGCGAGGTCCATCCCCACCCAGCATCGACACCCCTGGCAGATCCCGTCTCACCGAGCCACTTAAATACACCGGCTCCCTCGACAAATATGCCGTACATCTCTCCATGTCCCTTGCTCCAGCCCCAAGCTGACCAAGCCTAGCACTTCGAAGTCACCTCCTCCATCGGCCGAGAATTCGGTCCCGACCTCCAATTACTCGAACTGATCAACTCACCCAACGCCGACGATCTCATCCGCGACCTCGCCGTCCTCGTCTCCCGCCGTGGAGTATGTTTCTTCCGGCAACAAGAGATCTCGGGCGAAGATATGCTCAAACTAGCCGCGAAGGTCTCGGAGATGAGTGGTCAGCCCAAGGACTCAGGACATTGTATGCACCCCATTGGGAGTGGCATGTCGGAGTTGAGTTCGGATAACAAGCCGATGACGCTGGAGATATCGGCGGAGAAGCAGAGGAAGGGAGGTGGAATCAACCGGAGGTGAGTAGACCTTAGCGTAAGGTGAATGAGAGCTCATGAAGCAGATATGAGGATGTTTCCCGATGGGCATCGGTTGCTTGGCACACCGACGTATCTTTCGAACGGGTGCCGGCAGACTACTCGATGCTCAAGATCAATACTTTGCCTCCGGTGGGCGGTGACACTGTGAGTGCCTTCTGACCTTGCTCCTGTATCATAGCTGACAGACATTCTGTAGCTTTGGGTCAACACCTGCGATGTATGTCCTTGCCCAGCCAAGTCCTTAACAAAGAAGTAACCGGTTATATCTAGATCCTCGACCGGATGAGCCCGTCGTTCCGAGAATATCTCGAGACCCTCAGTTGCGAGCACAATGGTCCGTCCAGCGCCCGTCCCTGTTCGTGCAGATATTGATATACCTCTTAGCCAACTTCTTCCACGAGGAATCCCGAAAGCTCGGTTTGAAGATCAACGAGGGACCTCGCGGTAGCCCGTTGAACCGCGACGGCTCGCTTGAGGCTCACCACCCCGTCGTGCGGACAAGTAAGTTTCCGTCTCTGATCGACCTTCATGGAAGCTGACAAGATATCGCAGATCCTGTCACCGGTTGGAAGGGACTCTACGTCAACCGGTATGTTACCTCTTATCCGCAAGCCTTTTTCTTCGGCTGACGCTCCCGGTGCAGGGGCTTCTCCAAGCGGATCGACGACGTCACCAAAGACGAATCCGACATGATCATGGACTACATCAACCGGATCTGCATGATGAACATGGACTGTCAAGTCCGCTTCAGGTGGGAGAAGGGATCCATCGCTCTTTGGGACAACAGGAACACTTGGCACTCGTGAGTAGCCCCCTCATTCCTGTGCGAGATGCATCCTGACGGGCGATATGCAGAGCTACGTTCGACTATGATGAGGAGCGAACCGGGGAGCGCGCATCTACCCTTGGAGAAGTGCCTTACTTTGATCCTAGCTCGAAGCTTCGGTCAGAGGCGTTGAAGGCGGAGGGTGTGAGGGTCTGATTGATTGACGGTAGCAGACGGAGGAGGGACATTGTCGGAGTGGATAGGTCGTGGCATGTATAGCTATACTTGTGCATATCTCTGACGGATATGGTCTGACGGATATGGAGGTTTCGAATCCAAAGCAGCCCGAACACATGTCTTTACTTGCCACTCCAGCAATTGCTTCTCGTGATTCCTACTTCACCAAAAATCTCCGATTCTATCATGGCTTCAACAAGCCAGCACCCATCCAATCTTAAGCTCCTGCTCATCGGCAACTCCAGTGTCGGTGCGCACATTCCTGCTGCTCCACCGGCGACTATAGCTAATCAATCGCTTCTTCCCCTCACCATCTCCCCTCTCCGTCGTTCCGTGCCTTGTTCTCCTTGATCCCGTATACCTGCCCATACCTGTAAATTCACCTCGTCCAGGTAAATCTTCCCTACTCCTCCGGTTCACCGACGACGACTTCCTCAGTGAAGAAGAGACAGCTGCGACCATCGGTGTGGACTTCAAGGTGAAGAGCCTGGAGTTGGAGGGGAGGCGGTATAAGTTGTCGATCTGGGTGAGGGAACATCCGGGATCTTTAGCCAGACTTGTGCTGTGGTGCATCTGGATCGTGCTGAGCTGGGTTCACAGGATACAGCGGGACAGGAACGGTTTCGGACTTTGACTTCTAGTTATTATCGCGGTGCTCAGGGGGTGATCCTAGGTTCGTCCGCTGTATCTCGGGCGGCGAGATGGGCAGCTCGCTAACGTGGCCCTCAACAGTCTACGACGTCGCGTCCCGCCAGACATTCGACGAGCTGTTGAAATGGTTCAAGGAGATTGATACGTATTGTGGGGAAGGGGTGGTCAAGATGGTTGTAGGGAACAAGGTGGATAAGGTGAGTGGCCTGTCTCTCAGTGTAGATCAGGCGCCGGGGACAGGGAACGGGAGGAGGTGGTAGGGCGTACGCAGGCGGAAATCGATGTTTACAAGCTAACATCGTCGACAGGAGTTCTCGCGGCAGGTTTCCACAGAGGAAGGGCAAGCTTTCGCCGACCGGATGGGTATCTTGTTCATAGGTACGTCACGCCAGTCTCAACTAGTCTTCGAAGCTGACGTAGACTGTGTCCTTTCCCTGTGTCTCCAACTGCATCTTCATCGTCTACGTCTGCGGTGGACCGATCGCGTCTCTCGTTTCGCCCCGCAGAGTGCTCGGCCAAGACAAAGCTCGGTGTGATCGAAGCATTCCAGGAGCTCGTAGCACGGGTATGTCTCCTTTTCTGAAGCTGTACCTCCAATTCCTTCCATCACCCTATGTCGCTGTGCTCCAGTCGTCACCCAACCCTGAACAGTCTCCTGACGAAAGCTGTGCAGATCCTCGCAACACCTTCCTTATGGTCCAAATCTCCTCAACCGACGCGACGTCACGAATTGATAGACGTCAGTGATGATGGTGGGGGATGGAGGGGAGGTTGCAAGTGTTAAGGCGGAGCAGGAGATATGACGTAATGATGTTTACGAGATACGTGTGTCCTCCTTAGATGAATGATCGCATGCTGCTCATCGCTTTCTCATGGCTGCTCGCTCTTATCATAATGAGGTTCGACAGATTGCGGATGCTTTCTCTTCCGAGAAAGATTGTTGCATCGAGCGTCATCGAAGGTAATATTGCCAAGCACGATCCTTTGTAGGTCGACGACGCCATCCTCACATGGAAACAATTGGTCTCTCCTTTCAAGCCCCATGTCTCCTCCTTGAGGGCCTCGAATCCAGCTTCAGGCTATATAAGCTGCGTCCCCCAGACCCCCAGATTTCCCGCTTCCTCTTCTTTTTCTTCCACTTGTTTCACCGGCCACTTCAGGTACGACTGGTTGTCCAATCGCCATTCACTTCCATCATGCAAGCGGGATCCTCGGCTCGATCGTCAGGGCTCGCTCTCTTCCACTCAGCATTCACTTCTCCCTTCCAAACCAGTCTTCAACAGGCCAAACAAACTTCAAAGCCGACAGCGTCATACCGCATCCTCTGTAAGAACTTGGCAAGCGAATCATCTGTGAACCAAGGAGCAGTGGCTAAGACGATTCGAGTCAACAATATCAATCATAACATCCCGAGTGGCGTATGCCTCTGTACCACCAGATCATATCCATTCTCGCACTCAGGGGATTCCTACGGAATATTCACACCCGACCAGGATTTGATAGCGCTGGCCATGGCGAGACTGGAAGCCCTCTCCAAGACGTCTACCGAAGCGGACGGTCACACTCCCTACTACAGACTCGTACACAATGATGACATGTTCTCAAATAGGCGCTCACAGTTTTCGGTTCAGGGTACTTGGACGGGCTCAAGTCATCAGCTTAAGCGATGTGACCCTCCCTCATTTCCGGTATGACACTCACCACTGGCCCCCGTCAGCAGCAGATTCCGATCGGGAAGACTGCTTCCAAGTCTGCTCCCAACACGGGTCCCTCTGCAAGCTCAAGCCAACAAAGTGGAGACGCAACCAACCTCGTCGCGCTTCCAGAGAGATCGTAGGGCGCCAGCAAGATACTCATAAGCTATCCGTGGCGGCGTCTTAACCGGACAAGCGATGGTATGATATACACTCCGTTCCCTTTTCAGACTGGCAGACGTCGATCAATTTCATTGTATTCTGTATCTATCATCTGCATTACCCCATAGAGCCAACTTACTTCCTTTGATAAGAGGTCATCGAGGCTATAGCGGTCAGTTGAGACGACGCACGAGGGAATATGGGTCAAGAGTGGCGAGGGGATATTCGCGTATTCGCTTCCTTTAATTTCTGACACTTTGTCTGACACGTAAGAAAACAGCTCATCTTCTTTGAATAAAAGTGATGGGGAGTTCAGCTTCGTAATCGAGCTGAATAAGCTGAGTCCGGAGAATTTCCTGCTTGTCTTCTGCTGAATACCTCTAACTCGATGTGACTTGGCAATAGACTTCGACCGCGAAGATCCACTATCATGCCATTGAGGAGCACACCACGATTCTCGACGATGGGTACTTGTGAGTGAAACGCACTCGCCTCGCCGAGCCGCTGCTCTGGGCTCGACGTCGAATGTGCGCGAAAACACAAAGAATTGACGTCAGGCGGGGGATCCAACCGCCTCGAATCGAGCCAACGCTAAACATCCTATGCGATTTCACAAATCAAGAGGCGGAGAATCTCACGTCGACTCACTGCCAGCTGGCTCGAGGATGCCATGACCGGGCTCGAAAACAAGCAAAACTTGCCGGACCGGACGGCGAGAACTGCTCTTGAGAAGCTGCAAGAGGAATGCCAGCCGGTGACCCATAAGATCGACGTTCCAGGCTGTCGGTCACATGTATGCCGCGGGGACGACAGGTCTACATGACGAGATTGTGAGGATGCCGTGCAGCGTCGAACTGGAGGTGCTTCCACGCTTCAAACACCCTACGAAAACGTCGCCACTCACAAACAGCGATTCAAACTTGTCGGCCAGAAGCGAAAGCGATCCAAAGTCGTCGGCCAGAAGCGAAAGCGATCCAAAGTCGTCGTCAAACAAAGAAAGCGATTCCAAGGCTTCGCGACGCAACAATGCGGAGATACCGGCGTCCATGTTAATCGATTCAAGGGCGCTAACGACCTACTCACGCCGCTGAAGCACGTCGGAAGTCCTGCCAAGCTATTCACAAGCTACTGCCGCTGGTTGTCATTTTGATGCGCCCCGCATGAAACAACTGAAGAGCGGCCAATTGACAGTCTTGACCAGGTTCAAGTGACATGCATCCCTCTCATGATCAGTCCTGTGTAAACCTCACGGCTTCCCCGATTCCCCTTTGTGCGGATCATCGCCCCCACGGTCAGCTGAAGGTCGAGGAACTGCTAAGGACATACCTGTCAGTGTCAGGGCGATGCACGGTGGGCCACCGAGTCAGAGGTGGCAACAGCCACCTTCTCGATCTCTCCCGTTCTCTGCTGCGCCTCACGCATCGTTTCGCCTCCTTCGATGTATGAGGCGAGCTTTGAAAGCAAGAGAACGGCTCAGTTTTCCTTTCAGAGCTAACCCCGTGTTTCTCGAAAGCGTGGGTTTCAGCTTCGAGCTATGTCAGCTGCGTCAAGTCGACTTCCCTCTTGTCTTCATTACCCTGCTTTCAACTCGGTCAACTCCACGACCAATCTCAATCCAAGGAACTTTTACCCAATACGCTGTCGGAATCGGGGAATCAAACATGAATTCCCCGACACCGTCTCAGTACCATGGGTTGACTCAGAAAGAGAGGTCCACAAGAGAAGGGAAAATGAAGATATCCTTGGCGCAATTGAAGGAGATCATACGCGAGCGGAAGGCCCCGGTTGACGGCAGAAGTCCTCTTAGTTTGCACGGTCCAGAAGGCATGAGCTCTTTGACAGGATCGCTCACGGAACACATGCCATTGACTCGAGATGGGATGACAAGCTTCTGGAGTGGACGTAGCGCACTTGCAGAGGAGCTCAAGAAGACTGATCACACTTTCACCGTCTCTGCCTCGGTTCCGAGTGAGACCCTTACCCGCAGAAACCATTCCAGGTGTCCGCCAATTGAGTTCAAGCCTTTCAAGACGTATCTCGATGTAGCCTTATCCCAGCTGCACATCGAGGACTGGGTGATCGACCCGAGTGACGACACCGCTCTCAAGAGGTTGCAGATTGGAGATGGTTTGATTTGGAGCTCCGATGCTGTTTTACCGAAATCATGCACCCCCTGCCTCGTCCTCTCCGACGACACACGGGGACCACCCATCACTGTAGAGTCTCTCCAATGAGGGCAATCATTCGAGATCAGCATAGGCAGGATCACGCGCATCGGTGAAGTCACCGCACGGAAGGAATCCGGCGGAAGTTGTTCGGCGACGATCGAGGGAAGCAGTCAGGTCAAAGGGCCGTCGGCCTCTTCAGTATGCAACAGGATTATTGTAACGAGACCATCATACAAGCATTGGAGCCGTGACGTATCAGAACACATCGAGCAGAAAGTACAACGCTGAAACAACCCCCTTAAACAATTACTCCATGGCTGTCGACAGAAAGTGCAGTCAGCTCCGCCAATCGTTCCGGAGTCGAATGGACTCACACGATATTGTCGGTGCGATGCATCAGTCCCTGCAGGTTTTTCACATTGCCAAACACAGCCTGCGCCATTCCCTACATTGCCTGACCCTGCAGTTGAGCCATCGCCATTCGATTGTTCGCGTCTATCGCTCGTCTATAGGCCGCATCGTTCCTTTGCCACATCGCGGCCATTTCGTTGACTATCTTCCGATTGTCCACTTGTTGACGTCGAGCCTCGTTGTCCACCGCCACCTGAGCCGCAGCCTGCCTCCTCTGCTCTGCTTCACGTAGGAAGCGGAGGATTTTCTCCCTGCTCGCCGCATCTCGGGCCGCCCTTGCCCCTCGCTCCACTTCCGCCCTTTCTCTCTCCCTTTGAGCCCTCTGGTCCGCCTCCCATTCGCGATGCCACTGAGGCTCTATGTAATGATTTTCCAACCTCGCGGCGAAAGCCTCCATCCTTGTGCGCAACAAAGTTCTGAAGGCGGTCGCGTACGGATGAGCGAACGCGGGGAAGAAGGGGTGTGGTGGCGACCGGTCGGAAACCCGGCTCTGCCGGCCGCCTGAGCGTAGAACCGCCCACACGGTCAAAACGATCTGAATGTCATTCGAGTCGAGTGAGTTGTCCTTCCGTCCAGGGTGATCGGTCCTCAAGGTCCGTTGGCAGAACGATCGAGTTTGATCGTGCGCTCGTGGAGGGTGAGGAGCGGTTGGTACGGCTAGGCAAGGCGGATGCCCGGCGTTGGACGTGTATCCGGGTGACTGGGATGCCTTGTGAATCTAGACGGTGGGTTTGGGGTTCACCGTCTGGAGTTTGAGTTGGCTTGATTTCAGGGGGGTTTCAAATTCAGGTAACGAACGTGAAGGAGGAATGGTTGAGGTTCCCATCTTCGGTGAGTAGGGTTAAGAAGCGTCTCCCGTTGATCTCTGCTGACGAGACCGGGCGTCCGATGAAAGATGTCTATGCTCGTGTATTCACATCCATCGACAACCAACCCTCCTCTATCCGATTTGTTGCCTCTCCCAATGAGGAAGCAACTCCGACCGGCCATGTGGATGATGGCAGGTACTCATTGTTACAAGTGGGTGGAAAAGCGATGCATGAACTCGACTATTCTAGCCGCAGTCTTATGCAACTCTGTAAAACGCGTCATCCGCTCTGCTCCATCCCGCGCGGGTACCTGATAGCATCCGCGCTGCTACCCTGAGAGCAGCCTACGACTCTCCCGGCGTAACACTCCCCCTCGAGGTCATGCGTCGTTCTACTCGAAGGATGTGGGTCCGAAGC
>JAABUK010005391.1_pt1 | contig 19937 bp, 26 predicted proteins | sample 5559141 | NCBI WGS metagenome assembly JAABUK01 (sample SAMN10711869, study PRJNA513367) | rock metagenome | isolation source: Antarctica rocks | place: Antarctica: Victoria Land, Pudding Butte nord | collected 2016-01-03 | reverse complement strand
ACACAGCACTGCCCATCTGCTGATACCTGCACACACGCACACACAGACACACAGTCAACAGCGAGACACAGCACTGCCCATCTGCTGATACCTGCACACACGCACACACAGACACACAGTCAACAGCAAGACACAGCACTGCCCATCTGCTGATACCTGCACACACGCACACACAGACACACAGTCAACAGCGAGACACAGCACTGCCCATCTGCTGATACCTGCAAAGAAACGGGTGTTTGGAGTTTCCATGGTATCGGTAAAGCTTTGGGCCACAGACAGACACACAGTCATCAGGGCGGTCAACCAAGGTTGTGAAGATCAGTTGGGGTTGGGCTGTATGATTTTGCAAGTGCCTGACTATTGCAGCCAGATGAGGCCGTAATGCAGACTGCTACATAAGGAGGTAATGTGCTGATGCCTGCAGTCACAGTCATCAGGGTGATTAGCCTCAGGGTGTGCAAGAGTCAGGTATAAGAGGGGATTAAGCTGTCAGGCGTCAAAAGTGACTGCCAGTCTCAAGCCAAACAGGGTCATATTTGAGCATGTAGTGAGGCATGTATACGCTGACTTCTTGTGGAACAAACATTTGGAGCTGCTGCCGGTCAGTACGTAGTTGTGGTGCAAAGACAGCATGATGCCGACATGTCTGACATAAAGCAGAGATATCCTATGTAATGCTGACGCGTCTGGCATAAGGCTGGTCTTGGTTGGCAAGCCTACCTGTCATCCAGAGTGGCGTTGCGGTTGTATCCAACCCCTCCTTGCTGCTTCCCTAGGCCCACAAGGGCAAAGTAGTCTGGAAAGCCCTGCACCATAATAATAATGATAATAATAATAATGATAATAATAATAATAACGATAACAACAATAACAATGATAATAATAATAATAATGATGATAATAATAATGATAATGATAATGATAATAACAATAACGCTTTCCAGCTCATGATGAGCTAGGTACGTGCGGGAGACCATCATGCTGCTCTCTGACCCTCTTCAAGGCAAACTGGCATGAACAACAACAACAGCACCGCTCTGCCACCTTAGGAGTTTATTCTAAACTTGCTGAAAAGCATAAACTTTTATTTTCTACTTTTCAACAACAGCAGCAACAACAATAAGAATGGCATCGACGCTGGCAGTAATAACAGCAGCACCAGCGACCACAGCAGCAGCAGCAGCAACATCTGTAGCTCAAGCTCAGCACCAACAAAGGAATGACATGACTACTACCACCACTACAACTACAACCACAATCACAACTATGACTACCACTACTACTTCATCACCACGGCTTGGCTTAAACAACCTGGCCTCAATGAAGCCTTCAACATGATGCCACAAGGCTGCACACACAAGTCTACTGTCCACTGTCCAACATCTACTATCTGCCATCCGATGTTTATTATCTACTCCCTACTATCTACTGTCTGCTGCTTTGCACTCCCTGTTGACGGTTGAATGTCCCGGTCATGCCGTCTAAATCAGGTGTGATGTATTGCTGCTCCAGCGTCTAAGACAGCATGTCGTTTGCTGACTCGAAGTGTACAGCTGGGGTAACTGGGAGTGAAGAGGTGTGTGGGTCAGTTCATGCGCATGATCAGTCCCTAGCAGCAAAGTGGGTGACAATATTCATATATATATATTATATTTATATATACTATATTATATATTACATATATTACATTATATTATATTATATTATATTATATTATATTATATTATATTATATATACATGAATGACAAGTATAACATAAATATAACATGGTCGAGCCAAATACTGCAGACTGTGCAGTTCTGATGCGTTGTTGCAGACACCAAGGCACTCCAGAGTAGATGTGGTGTTAGCAGAGGCGCTGACCTGCATCCTGGCATTCTCGCGGATGCTCATGACCCTATCCTGGTCTGGATGCAGCATGGCAATGTTATGCGGTGCTGCTCGTCCGACCACCTGTGTATACCGGCAGCAATACAGTCAGCATTCACTCTTTCATTCATTGATCAGACACATGTCTTTCCCTAGAGGCAGGTATACAAGGTAGCAACAGCAATGCACTGAGCAGACAGCTTCAGCACTTTTGCAAGGGGTTACACAGGCATGCAGTGCTGCAGACTGCAACCCCTCACAGTCAACATCATGCAACACTACTTGTTGCCAGTGCTAAGAAAGATTCACAACAGGACGGCAGACACAAAATTTTGTGTTATGCTGGGGGAGAGATGACTCATGGGGCCGGTCACATGGATGGCGCATGGTCCTGCATGAGCATTGTCATTGGAGCCATGCAGAGTGTAAGTGTGTAACACACAACATACCTCATACAACATGCAACATAAAACATGTAACATGCAATGTACGACATGCATGTATGGAGCAAAAAGCCCGCAGACTCTCAGCAGAAAAAACAAGTGTGCTTCCTGCGATAAGTGACAGATGTGCTACCGTGCAGCGCATCTCATCATACCAAAGGCGACCATAGCTGCCAGCGGTGCCACTGGATGTGCCTCCCTTGAACATGACACTGAAGTGAGGGCACACTGCTGCGCCAGTAGGCAGGAAAGCTGTCCTGGATGGGCAGCCTGCAACAGCCCCAAGCCCTTCAGCCGCATGAAATGCAGCATGCAGCGTGCTGGGCATGATTTCAAAGGGCTGCCAGCAGCAGCCCTCGAGCTGAACAGGCAGACTACAGCATCTTTCAAAGACACTGCGCAGTTGAAGCAGCAGGAGCTGTTGTGCTCCATGCGTTGAGAGAAGTAACAGGACCATGTTTATCAGAGAACACAGACTGCTTCTTTGGGCTGCTTCATCCCAGCCATGAAAAGAGCATGCACAGTGTATGTCCTGTTTTGCTGGGACAAAATTCTTGCCATAGCCACATGCAGCAGAACACAGACCTCGATAAATTCAGGCAAGCTCGCGTGCAGACCGAAAGGTTGGGCATGACATACAATACCACACAATGCACTGCAGCACAAAGACAGAGCTGGTTCCTTTGTGCTTGGAAGCGCAATCTGAAAGCATAGCTAAAGCTTTTCTGCAGCGTACCCTCTAGGTGGGTACCCCTCCACAGGTGTGACACCCCAAAGCCAGCTTTTGAAGGGCTGTCTGAGAGGGGCAAGCCCTCCTTGGCCTTGGCCCTGCCCTTAGGGCTAGTGCCCCCTGCTGGGCAGCTACTTTTGCCTTCCAGCCTGGGAGCATGAGTATGGCCCGCACACACTTGGCCTGCAGTAGGCATCCGTGAATATACGTAACATGTCTGCTCAACGTAGAGACACTAGTCCTCAGATGTCATTGCACTTCAATGTACACGGTGAAAGGGACGACTCAAAAAGCAGAAATGTTGTTGCTGTATTTCAAAGGGCTGAAGTGTGTGTGAGATACAGACTGCATTGCAGTCCCTTTCACCATGTAAATGAGACATGTGCATTGCGTATCTTGATTAGGCAATGTTGAGGAGGAGGCAGAATGTGGGGCCTGAGTGGGAGCGCCCGAGGGGCAACAGAATGAAGGAAGGAGGTCGTTGAACAGTGGTGCACAGTGAATGTTTCAGCCAGGCACGTAAGTGTAGAAACCTTGGAAAGTGACGGCCACACAAGCCATGCAGCTTTAACAGAGCATTGCTGCTACAAGTCTTGACAGAAAGGCTCTGCTCATGCTGATGACGTAATGTGCAGTGCAGTACAAATTTACAGCACAACCTCTACTTTGGCTGCAAGCATCATGGGGTAGCTGACACCATGTTGCCATGTTTGCAATTAGCATGTACCTTTCAAATTAGTGCCTTGCTTGGCAGGCCAAACAGTGACAGGGAAGCTGCGGAAGTTGGCGCCTTTGACTTTAGGGATCTGGCAGATTCGAAGATGATCATCCAGATGATGACAAAGGCTGCGATGATCCCTCAAGGGCCCAGAAGCTAGCTTTGCTGCATCCACACTTGCCAAAGCCTGCATGCAATGTGTCTAGTGACTGCGCAGAGCAGCACAGCACAGCACAGCACAGCACAGCACAGCACAGCACAGCACAGCACAGCACGGCACAGCACAGCACAGCACAGCACAACAGCACTGGATCAGGAGATGGTGTGCAAAGACTGCTGATAGTTGTTTACATACAGCAGCAGACACTGCAAAGATGGATACAATCACCCATACGAAATCTCTTGCTAGCTGCCATGTGGGCATCCTGTCCTCACTGCGAGAAGTTCTAAAAGCATGGCAAGCAGTCAGCAGACCTCTTGACCTATGCTGAAGTGCAGCGCCTTGGTAGCAGCAGCCATCTCAAGCTGCCTTGCCTCTGCTTCTTTAGCCCCAGATTCCTGCCGGCATGCTGCCAACATGCTGTCCCAGGTTGCTTGGTTGTAGTCGCTGCGAAAGCGCCTACAAGCAAACTTTGCTCCGATCTGCAAGCACGAAGGCTGCACGTCTTAACAGAGATGGCAAACAGCACATGCATTGCATATGACTGACACCCAAGTGACATTTTGCATGTCAGCGTGAATGAATAATGCCCCTGTAAAGACAGCATTGGCAGCGGACAACAAGAAGAAGAGCTGCTTTCTGAACATGTTGCTGTCCTGACTACAGAGCAATACAGAGCTTGTACTGCATGGGCTCTGTCACAGTCCTTCCAGGACACACTCGGAAGAAATCTGTCTGCTAGTTGAATATTGCATGGACGAGGGGACATAGCAGGGTTGGCTTTAGGAACCGGCATCAGATGCTGTTGTAACAGCATGCGTCACAGCATGTGTAACAGGTCACCAGCAATGCAAGGGTCCTGATAGCAGCATTGCATGTGATACAACAAGCAAACCTGCAACTGCCAAGATGAAAGTAACATTGGAATCAGCCACTTGTCAACATCTCAATACTCAAGGGGGAAACGTTTCAAATGCACAAGAAGCTTGCTCACCTGCTCAATGCCGCCAAAGATATGCCGACCTGCAGACAGTTTCCCCCTCTGCATTTCATGACACCTCTGCATGGCTTTGTCAGCAGCTGCTGCCCTGGCTTCCGTGGATGACTCATACCCACGTGGCTGCCGCCGCAGGAAGTGCTGATAAGGCGTCTTGGGGTCTGACTTGTAGCACGCTCTCTCAGACAGAGTGAAGCTTGAGATCTCTGGCAGATCACTTAGCATATCACCCAGCGCTGGCTGCATCAGCAATGCCAGCTCATGATATACTTCTCCCAGAAAGCTGTATGGTGCATTTTAGACACCTTCACGAGTGACTGCATAACTACATTTTAGCGAATGCACTCCCGAGTTGCAGTTGCAGCTAGATCTTGCCTTTGCAGACTGGTGGTGAGCACCCCTCTGGTGGAGAGCATGCATTCTGACAACCTATGACCCCAGCCCAGTCTGCCTGGGTGGGTGGGGTCAATCTTTGCATGGTGGCTTTTCATGGCAAGCTTTTGCTGTGATCTGGTACAAACGAATTGGCGCTTCTTGCTGTTTGGCTTGCTCTGTTTGTCGGCAGGTCTGACTACATTGGTGTAGCTTTCAGATGTGATGCAATACCCCACAAGTAAACAAAGTTGCAAGAAAAGAACAGAAAACTATATGCCTTTCAGCATTGACCAGCAGGAATGCCTAAACGTGAGACGCATCGAGCTTCTCTGCAAGATACTGCCCGACAGGGCATGAGTGTACAACTCTCCTCTAAGCCTTGGCCTTCCTTGCCTCCAGCCATTCCATCTTTTCCCTCCAAACAACACAATCAACAGCCCTTGGAAAAATCAGTCAGATGTGCTTCACAGGCCCGCACAGGTGAAAGTAGGCCTTACCGCTGCGAATGCTTTCTTCTCAGAAGCTGGGCTCTGAAACTTGACACTGCATAAGTCTTTGACAGAGCGCGGGGTTGTATGGTACAACTTTGGAGCCATGTGTGAAGGCTCGGGGAAGGGGGGCAACTGCTCTACCCCTGACTTAGCCCCCCACATGAACACCCTGGGCAGCACAATCAGTCCTGTCAGGCAGTCTCAGGCACAATTTACAAGGCAAAATCAGAAAGAACATTCAAGGCTATGCCACGTATGCAATGGCACTGAAGATGTGGTTCTTGCGAGGCACTAGTTTGACTGGCATTACAACAACAATATCTTATACCCTATATTAACGTCATTCTGCACTAACTAATATAGTTTGGCCAGGCGCACTCAAGCATGTGGGGTCTCATCACGCACAATGCAACACTGCGGTACATGACCCCTGATCACTGGCAGGCGATAGGCTTATGTATGCATTCTGCAGCTTGACACCCCCCCCCCCCCAATCTCCTTGAGGGCCTTTTGCAGAGTATTGCCCTTGCTGACTGGCTTGCCTATGTAGGCATGCTGCAGCTTCCATACAGAATATGTAGAAGCCTGAGACGCTAGCCTAAAAGGGTAGGAAACTCACCAAATGTCTGAGGTATTCCATAGAATTGCCGTGTATCTGGTTATTGGTGCCTGCTGCATGGCAGAGAGACGCACTGACTTCATCCCTGACTGATGAAAGATCAAAGGTGGAGGCATGTTGGCCGTCCCTGTGGGGCCTTTGGAGGTTATACCAGTGGGGCTTTTAGAGGCTATACCTGTTCCTGACTTGAGGCACGCCCTGGTCGCAAGCTGCAATGATGCCCATGCGCACTTGGTAGTTGAGCAGCAGCAAGGAGCCCATGGCTGACTTGGCATACATGCCATCTTCCTTCTTCAAAGTGTCCACCACATTCTCCATCAGCACAAAGCCTGGCTGGAACCACAGCACATCGTAGAACGCCTCCATCTGTCGATTCCTGCATCGACGGTAAATAACAATAATAGTGATGATAATAACAATAACAATAACAATAACAATAACAATAACAATAACAATAGGAAAAGTAATAATATTAGTAATAAAAATAAATGTTAACAATAATAATAATAATAATAATAAGTCATGCTGGGTGGAACTTTGAGCATGCCTTATATCTCTTGCTGCAATTCATGCAACGGACTTTTTGACTGCTGCAAATCGGAAGCTTGCTGCGCGCTGCTGTGAAACCTAATGCATGTACGATGTATCAACAATCTATGTACCTGGAGTCGTCCCTGATGTCGACCCTCACTGCATGCCTGTTCAGCCCTGTCACCCCCTGGCATGGCGGCCCACCTATCACGATGTCTATGTCCCCTGCACATCATCCCGGGGACTCAGGCTTGACGCTCGCTCACAGCAGGAACTCAACTGTTGAGTACTGAGGACACACAACTGAATCACAGACTGATAGACCCACAGCATAATTAATGTAGAATAGAGTCAGATGCCTTGGCAGCCCAGTATGATACTTGGCTTCTCATTGAGTTGATGCCGTACTTTCTTTTCTGTTCTTTTTTAGAGTCAGGTCAACCAATGTTCCTCAGTATGTCTGCAAGTTTTGGGTGTCAATGCAATCTTGCAATGCAAAAACACCTCTGCTGTGCTGACATGGACTTCAGCCAGGTCAGACACATCAAGCGATGCCCAGCATGCACAGCATGCCATTTGAAGCATTGCTGATGCTGGATTTCACATCTTGAAATCTGAACATCCTTGAACATCTCACAAGACTTTGCAACAAACAGTGCAATCGCTTGCCTTGCAAACCCACATGTGAGTTCTAATGCTGAGGCTACCAACAAGTCTGAAGGCAATGCATAGTACTATAGTGCCTTGTGAGTCTTCCAGTTTTTCATTCTTCCACACAGTTCAGCAAATCCAGGCATACCCATTCTCATGTTTCCTTTACCCCCCCCCCCCCCTGTTCACCCCCCATGCTATCTCAGTACTCACCTGGCAAGGGTACATGCTTCTCCCGCCGCACTCTACACACAAATTTGAAAAGTATTTCGTCACAGTTCAGGCTCTTCTTATGCTCCCATGTGGTACCGTCAGGGCTATCTTGGCTGGACCAGCCCTTCCACTTCACCTTGAACTCCAACCAGCAGTTGCTGTCCTTCAGGGCTTCCAGCAGGTTGCCCTTTTCCTGCCCTGCGTGTACACAACAGCCGTTTTTGTTGCATGCCACTGAAGATGACGTTCTGTTTCAAACCCTGTCATCTTCTTTCCTGTCCTCTTCTTCCCTTCTCTGCTTTATGTACACGACTTCATTTGCTAACAATACAATTTCTGCTGTTCCAGTGAGTTGAGCAGCTGCAGCTTCACATGGATGTTGTAACGCCCCATTGCTGTGAATGTTGCTCCTGGTGCTGTGAATGTTGCGCCTACTGCTATGAATACTGCTGCTGCTGCTGCTGCTGCTGCTGCTGTGAATGTTGCTGCTGCTGCTGCTGCTGTGAATTTTGCTGCTGCTGCTGCTGCTGTGAGTGTTGCTCGTGCTGCTGAATGTTAATCTTGCTGGTGGATGTTGCTGCTGCTGCTGCACACCGCTATCATCCTGTCATGGTTGACGACGTCTACGATTGTTGCAGAAGTCTGCTGGGCATTGATGTTAATACTGCAAGTGGTGTTCATTCGCATGTGGTGCTACAGGCAGTCATGCTGGCTGAGAAGAGGCATCTTGACAGGTTGGCTGAGGAGATTTACCTAAACAAATCTGTCGAGCCCTTTTTGTTTAGGCAGATTTCCTCAGCCAACCTGTCAAGATGCCTCTTCTCAGCCAGCATGACTGCCTGTAGCCCCACATGCAAACGAACACAATTTGCAGCATCGGCATGAAAGTCCAGCAGCAATCCTAGACTTTGGCTGCCGTAGTAATATGATGGCAACAAAAAGCAGCAGTAACATTCAGCAGCAACAGCAGCATTCAACAGCACAAGCATCATGCACGGCAGCAGCGGCAGCAACAACTTTCACAGCAGCAGCAGCAGCAGAAACAGAAGCAACATTCATTTACAGCAGCAGCAGCAACAGCAACATTCAGCAGCTTGAGCATTATGCACAGCAGCAGCAGCAATTGGCTTGTGCTGCAACCCTTCCTCCAGCATTGTCCCCAACCAAGACATCTCCACAGTATAGAAACGCTTTTTTACTGTCCCCAGACGTTTCTGAGTTTGGATTTCCAGTGTGACGTTTCTGAGTTCAAATTGTCGGTTTGGGATTGAAAAGAGCTTATGCATCAGTGCTGCTCTGCCGATGAGCCATAGCTTCAATCATGACAGCATGATGCAAAACAACAAAGAAGGGCAGAAGTGTCACACTCGTGCCTATGATCATCAGGTCTGTTTGCAGCCTATAAAAGTGGTACCTTGCGTGCCTCTTTTTGCATTGTCAGCAATGCGCACATCGACAATATCCTCAACATCCCACTCTTCCTGATCTTCTTCATCCTCATCAGCATCTGCAGTGTCTGCATGGACTGGCCTTCTTCTTTGCCCTTTGGCTTTGCCACTCCTTCTCCTCTTCTTCCCTTTCCTACGCTTCCCGGAATCCTCTTTGTCTCCATCGTCTTGCTCTTCTTCTGCAAGCAATGGTTCAGCTGCAGGCGTGCTCTCGGCGTCCTTCTGACCCTCTTCTTCTTTGTCATCATCTGGAGTCCAGGACTCAGAGAACCTATCTGACAGCTGTTTGAACTTCTTGCAAAGCATCAGCCATTCATCGACGCCCATGCACCGCACCTGCAAGCGACTAGGCAAGGTAATTAGGCAATAAGGCATTAATTAGGCAATGTAAATAGGCAATTAGGCAATAATTGGGCAAGCAGTTATGCCTATCCTATGGCTTAAACCTACTGCAACAGGCAGCTTCACGTCACGTGACACACCCTCAAGTGCATGCTTGAACATTGCATTGCAGAGTGACAGACACACGCACAGGACACAGTGGCAAAGTTGCTGAGTGCACAGCAAAAAGCCTGCACTGCTTGATGAGCTGATTTGAACAAGTGCTGACATTTGCTTGCGTTTCATGCCATGGCATGAAGGCACCAAAGGTCAATGCCACAACTGGTGTGAGCTGATGCCTAGTAGCAATGCCTACTGATGCAAACAGTGTGCGCACTGGTAGACATAACACTCACAGACCGGACCACAGTTAGACATGCTCAATCATGCAGATGCTACCTGGTTGAGCAGTACAAAGGTTCACAGTTTGCATGTTAACCTAAGCACCCAGACCTGACCACCCAAACCTAATCAGCCAAAAGTGCCTGTTCCCAGTCTAGTCAGGAGATTGAGGGCGCCAAAAAGGAGTCAAGACGTAGGTTCAAGCTTCTTGAGGCAGGTTTTCTTGATGAATTGCTCGTTCAGGAGCCTTAACACGCAAGCTGGACAAACAACTAATCAAGAGAATCTGCTTCAAGAAGGTTGAGCTTGCGTCTTGACACCTTTTTGAAGCCCTCAACCTCCTGACTAGACTGGGAACAGGCAGTTTTGGCTGAGCAGGTTTAGGTGGTTAGGTCTGGATGGTGAGGTTTGGATGGTTAGGTTTGTGTGGTCAGGTTCGTGTGGTTAGGTTTGGGCATGGGAGCCAGAATTTGCTCTCATGACCTGACTCAACCTGAGTGTTTCGACAGAGTATGCCCTTCATGCAATGTAAAGACTCACCCTGCATCTTTGCAATTCTTAGCACCTTATTCAGGTTGTGCAACGGGAGAGTACTTAAGAGACAATTTTGCTTTTTTTTGAAAGATACGAAAAGTTCTCCTGTTGCAGCATGTAGGGTGCAATTCAATGCATGACCATGACCATGACTCACCGTTGCATCTGGGTAGTTCACTTGGAAGCTCTGGCACATGGCCTCAACGCTGTCCACCGCCCATTGAGTCTTGATGTGCACCTTGTCTGTCTTCTGATCAATGAACGACATGCCGCCGCAGCCGCAATACAGATCCACTGCTTGCAGTTTCTGCAAGACATGAGCAGGATCCTGAAGGCGTACTAGCGCAAAGGGGACATAGTGACGCTGATGGAGACTGACTTGTAGTGAAATGCGTCCATCACAGTCAGTAGGAGTAGTGCCTTGTTGAGGCTTCAGCCTGGAAAAGCATGATGCATGCAGAAGCTGACGCATGCAAAAGCTGATGCGGACGTACAGACATTGGCGCTTCAGTAACATGACATAAACCTCTGATGTTTGGGGAATGATGCCTAGCATCACAGCCTTTGGGATGAACAGATATCAGCAAATCTCAAAATCCCCCAAGACAAAAGCCTTGACCTTAGCAAAAACACAAATTCAGACGAAACAGATTCTTCATGCAACTTCATCATACCCTAGGCAATATCAGCTTGCCCTAGGTGACATCAGCTTACCCTAGGCGACATGAGCTTACCCTAGGCAATATGGGCTGACCCTAGGCAACATGAGCTGATCCTAGGCAACATGAGCTTACCCTAGACAACATGAGCTTATCCTAGACAACATCAGCTTACCCTAGGCAACATGAGTTTACCCTAGGCAATACCAGCTCTACCCTAGGCAACATGAGCTTACCCTAGGCAAGCCAGTAGACACGGTCTTGAGGAAGGCAGGTTGTGAGGCTGTGGGGTACTTGTCAGTGAAGGAGAAGAAGCGGTTGTCATGCTCCTGGTTCCACCAGTAGTCACATGTGCCGGGGTCCCCCCACCCGGGCCTCACATGCTTCACTGTCACCCTCCTGTGCCCCACATGAATCAAATCGCAGCAGATACATATTGTACATACATTCATGTTGGACAGTTTATGATGCGCGAGCAGACATGCCAGACAGGCCAAAAGCATGTACAATGCACAGATGCGGATATCACAAACTCCATGCACCCTGAATTGACAAAGAGTCCAGTTGCTGCGCTGGTTGGCAAATGTTGCTTTGACAGTTACATGCTGCAGCGTGTAGCTGCCCACATCTGGTTGCCATGTTCATTCTGCTCTTGTGCATTTACTTGGCAGTAACATTCAGAGATTGTGTGGTGCAGCCACGCCTGATTGTCATGTTGAACCTGCTTTGTGCACTTACTTGGCAATTGCATTGAGAGATTGTGTGGTGCACCCTTCAGCTGCATACACCTGATTGTCATGGTGTGAGGCACGGAAGATGCGGTGTGGCTCCAAGAACACCGGGTCAACTTTGCTCCCGTCTTGGCTTGTCACCGCCAGAGCAGTATTCCACAGGGAGTAGAACCAATGACCTGTGAAGTAGTGGCCGCCCTGCAGCATATGAAGTCAAAGTTGAAATCTGGATGCTGCTGACATGAGTCTACATGGGCATGGGAAAAGCGATAAATTGGTGCAGCAAGTGCGCTGACACACTGACAACTCTGCAAGTATCAATGTGCAAAACAGTAAGATTGAGGTGAGCCAATTTCTGAGAGTGTGGTGATACTGGGCCCAATGCTCTCCCACGTGGCCAACAATGTTGTCATTGCTGGTGGTGTTGTGAGTGATGCACCTGAGCATCTTCAAATAACTCAGTGACTTCCATGATCCAAGGCCTGTCAATGCCATCAGCGTCCTTCTCACCGCTGTAAACCTCTACAAAATCACCCAACCCAACCTGCAAAATCCAACTCATCCCATCACGCACCAAAACGCAGTGCATAGGCAGTATGCAAACGGAGATCACGCAGGTAGCAGGATGCAGCAACCAATGTGGAAAGACATTCAGCATTACCTTCCCAACCTCTAAAACTTTTGTGGCACTGTAGTGGGCCACCACAGCATCGTCGTCATACACCTGCAATCACAGTGTTCACATTGCCTTCAAGTAGGGATGCGTCCATTGTGTCAGACAAGATGGGGAAAGGCCATGAGTTGTACTGAGTTTCATGCAAGAACAGGATTCGATGGTGCACACCTGAAAGCCCTGTTCCTGCTTGACAGCAGTCGATGCGCCGTATGCACGGCCCCACCGTGCATGTGCAAGTTCCTGTACATCACAACCTGACGTGAATTCGCTGCGGTCAGCACCACCAACAATGACCTCTTATGCTTTATTGTGCCCACTTGCGCTATTGGATCTCCAATCCACCAAGATTCAGCAACGCTTTCGGAGGAAGCAGCATTTGCAGCTTCAACAGCTTCAACAGCATCTACGATGCGCGGCTTTTGACGACGTTGTCCTTTAACAGACATCGCAATCGTTCCAAGGTCTGCAGCGCACGGCAGGCGTTAACAAGCTCCTCTATTGGCCCTTAAACTTGGCGGAGCAGGTCAACACACCTGCGGCAGCGATCCGTTTTCTGCCGTGGATTGTTTTAGACGTGTGTGATTTGTCGGTGTGAAAGGCGCCTGCTATCGAACTGCCAGCCTGCAGCGTGTCGGGTAACGAAGTTGGTGTTGCCATCGGCTGGCTCAATGACCTCCCATTCACTCCATTGCCTTGACGTTGCAGGTAACCCAGGTAACCCAGCAGGGACGTGTTGCCAGGCGTTGCTTGGTGCGTTTCGACAGGCCAGCTGCTGCCGTTGATCGCTGCTCATATGCAGTCCGCCTCTGCAAATGCGCAGCATAGCATGTGAGCTCCTCGCCGAACGTCTGCTCAGCACCTCTGAGCATGCGCATATGCAGTTTGCGCCAACTCCGCAGTCAACAGACTGAAGCGCAGAGATCTGGTGGAACTGTGCCAGACCAGCAAGCCCATCGGCTGGGCATTCAGACGGTGCTGAGTACTGTTGACTTGCTGTCTGTCTGTGTTTCCCTGGCCTGCTCTGTGCAGTTGGGCTGCAAGTGGAGCCCGACGCGCATTCACATGGACTGTTGACCGTTCGCTGCAAACTGCTGGTTTGTATTGACCATGGTGCCAGAGACCAATGTGTTCCAAGCTGCTAAAGGTCTCAAGGTCAGTCCGGATTCTGCCAAAAACAGCTCTCACAGCGTGTCTGCTAGCGGACAATCTTCTCGGTTTTACTTGGTTACACCTTGTATCAGGAACCTGCGCAAGTTGACTCGTTTGATGTCGTAGGCCGTCCTAGTGTCAAGACTGCAAGACAAGGATGCAGGCTCTCAAACCTGTGAAAGCTTGATGAAGGCCGTGCTTGTGTGTGATAAGTTTCTGACTGGAGCTCAGGGCACTCAAGCAGAGCTGGAGGTTTTGAAGTCCCAAGTGAAGCTGACTTTGGCAAAGCAGGTTTCATTGTTCACCTTTGAAGCCTATGCATCGCTGTTGTTGGCAGTGTCCTGTTGCTGTGTGGGAAATCATTTGCCTGCAGGCATGGCAAGCAGCACCTGGTCCAATGCAGCATGCATGTGACTTGCCTATCTAGCGCTGCTCTCACACGTGGGAGTCCATGTCATAAGCCGTCAAGGAGTGCATATGCACAATTGCAAGGCTTTGCTTGCAAGGTGACTTTGCCTGTCACAACTGCATGTTGTCACAGACCTTGACAACCAAGTCAACCAGAAGCTGTGCTGTTGTCAACCTGTATGCATAAGGCACTTGAAAGAAGCACCTCACCAGGCAGCTTTACAGGCACCCCAAAGGGCCAGATGGTATGTAGCAACAGCATTGGCTGCCGGAAGCAATGACATCTGCTTGCTGAACAACAGTGTCAAAACTGCTGCTTGGCCAGAGTGTATTGGGAATTGCAACGCAGGCATCTACCAAACGCAAGGCAATCAGGCCACAAGCAGTGCTGCCATCTGCAGCTGCAGCAAGGCGCACAGCATCCACATCTGCAGAGCTGCGTTCACAAGACTCAATTGTACGCCTCAGGTTTTGTCACACGCAAGCCTGCATCTCTGCTGTTGATACTACAGTCCTGCATAGTCCTAGCATACAGTAAGCGCCTGTGCATAAGTTCTCAACAAGCCTCACGATCTCTTTTGCACTTCACGTCTGCATTTGCTTGTATGCATTGTGCCAAAGCTTATGTCCTTCTGCTATGCTGATTATGTACAACATTGTAGACCTGTCCAGATCTGTATACTGCAATTGGCTAGACATCGTATCATGTCAGTGCATTCAAGACGTTTTGTATTGTGTGTAAAGGCAAGCAGCCGGTCTTCAGGTTGGCCACCCCTGCCGGGCATTTTGCTAGAGCCCAGGGCACATGTGCAGTATGGAGACTTTGACAAGATGGTTCTCATGCAGGCATGCCCCCCACATACAGCTCTCCTGTCTGTCTGTCTGTCTGTCTGTCTGTCTGTCTGTCTGTCTGTATTTTTGTCTTTTTCTGGGGACTGGCTGGCTATCCAGCTGTTGTGTGTCTGTCTGCCTGCCCTTGACTCTGTTGTGTTGCTTGCGACTTTGTTATTGTGCTTGCGCTTCGGCGCAGCTCATCAACTACATGCCTGCCGCTTATTTATTGCTTTCATTTGACATGTTCAACTCTAGCCTTGACAACCATCTTGTCTGCATTGACTCTGAACAATGAGCCAGGCCGTGTCTATTGTGACACGCTCTTAATGAATGCATCCTTGTGTCCAGAATATACAAGAAATACTTGTGCAGGATGAGCAAGCTCAGAGGGAGAGTCAGAAGGCTAAGCAAAAGGCCCAAAGCAAACAGGCAACGGTCAAGAAGGTTCTAGAAGATCAGTTGAGTCAGATCCAGCAGGAAAAGAATGCGGCAAAGGAGCAGAAGAAGAAGGAGGCGACCGAGCTGAAGGACTCAATCAGGCAGTACGAGAAGGAAGAGTTTCAGAAGTGGCAGCAGCACAAGGAGCAGCAGGCCAAGACCAAGCAGATGTACAGTCAGCAGGCAAGTCAAATCCACAAAAGGCTTGTACCAAGTAGAGCAAATCACTCTGACAACAGCTGACACATCAAGAGTGGCATTGTGAGTGCACATATATGCTGGGAGTAATAAGCCCCAGCAAGCAGCCTACATGCAAGTCAGATGCTGCTGCTCGAAGTCTATGGTGTATACCCCTCAATATCAGTCCGATTTAGCCCATGTAATACATGCATAGTATTACATACAATTGGATCTGTCTATCATTTGCTGGCTGCATGTATGACAAGTTGTTTGTGCATGTCATGACCCATCATGTGATCTGGGCATGTGCAATAGCAGATTGGGTGTTTGTCCAGGTGGCAGAAGCCCGGCAAAGGCACCAGCTTGAGCGGGAAGAAATCCAGCGGGACAATGCACAGGAGCGGCGGCGTCTGGCACAGGAAGATCGGCAAGCTGCTGCCGAAAGGGTACATACAACCTCAACAGCACTGCAGCATGGGCACACACCAGGCTTGTGTACAAGCAAGCTGCGCCAGCTTACACCCTGCTTGAGATCACTGCACTGCTGCTGAGATGCACAGCCTTTCTGCTGTTGGCAGCTGGTGCAGCTGTGGTTTTGGTGGTTGTTGTGTCTGCATGGCATTGCCCTGCAAAGCGATTTGTGAATGCTGTGGAAAGTCACAGCACGCTGGGCAGACTAGGGTGGCATCAAAGTGAGGCTTTGATATGGGCGTCACAAGCCAGCTTTGCAGCATCAGGTCAGCCTGCTTGTGGCAGAGCTGTGCCCTGGGGGCATGCAGGCTGCCCTTAAGCACAGCATAGACTGCCCTCAAGCAGACTCTCCCCTCAAAAATGGTCTGTTCAGTAGGCCAGAGATGCACTGCTCCTGGCTTGGTGCTTGTTGAGAGCCAGGGTATGGGTCCACATCGACCTCATCAGCTAATCAGCGCAGCACAGCTCTGCAGCGTTCATGCAGACTAGACTGGACTAGGCTAGACTAGGCTAGACTAGGCTAGGCTAGACTAGACCAGACCAGACCAGACCAGACCAGACCAGACCAGACCAGACCAGACCAGACCAGACCAGACCAGACCAGACCAGACCAGACCAGACCAGACCAGACCAGACCAGACCAGACCAGACTAGATTAGACAGCCACTTCTGACACCACTGCAGTCTGGCAGAGCTGGGTAAAGCCACAGCAGGCAGCCTCATCTGGTCATTCACCCGGCCTGCGTTAGTTCATGCAGCGTGTGGGCCATCACCGAGATTGTGCAGGTTTCTCTGGTATCAGGCTCGCTGACAGAGAGCTAAGTGCAGCGGTGTCAATGCTACAGTTATGGCATCATTGCTACAACTGTGGCATAATTCCAGCGCTACCGCCCCAGTATGTGATGCAGCATCAGTGCAGCAGCAACAGTGCAGCAGCATCAGCAGTGCCTCTTTCTGTGTTGTAGGAAGGACGCACCAAGTATAGCTGGTGCTTCGTCAGCACATGCTGGTCAAGACTGTGTTCAATACATGCCCAAGATGTTTGCAAGTGTTGCTTCGCAGTCATGCAGCAGTCACCCAGCTATGCAGCAAGGCTCAGGGGGTGCTCCCCTGGCACTTCCCAGGCACTCTGCAACCTGCCATTTTTCCATACAATGCTGAGAGCCAGGACATTTTGTGTAGCAGCCACATCACGTGGCAGGGTTTTGGATATTGCTGGCACCAATTGGCATCATTGTCGGCGTTTCAACGTCTGGCTTATGCTGACATGCCTGAACTCATGGGAAAGTCTTACGCCTTTCAGGAGCACAGCCTTGACTTGACTGACCCCTTGTCTGATTGAGCGTGCGTATATCATGTCACCTCGTGACATGTCGCCCTGCGTCTGAAGCCATTCAACCCACTGTGCATCATCTTGCCATAACATCACCACTCAAATCAACGTGTTTTGCTGTTAAGTCCAAAAGCCCACCAAGATGCTGTGAGGACTTTTGAGGTATCATAGCTGATCTGTGCACACTCTAGGTCAACTTGCAGTTTTCAAAAATACACCTCCAGGACTCATTTCTCTGCCAGCAAGTGAATTAACGCATTTGCAATTGTGCCGCAGGCTGCTAAGGCTGAGCAGGATAAGGTGATGCTGGCCAAGGTGACTCGTGACAATGAGCTGCGCCTGCAGCAGAAGGCACAGGCTGCACACCAGGCCAAGCTGGAAGAGCAAAGGCACGACAACACATCTTTAGTTCTGACTCCTTGTGACAACACAATTCTTGTTTTGACTACCCATGACATCACATGCCTTGTTTTGATGACACATGACAGCACACGCCTGTGCTGACGCACGGTGGTTGCAGGTTGAATGCTGAGTACCAAGCAGAGCAGGAAAGACAGGAGCAGAAGCGCATCAATGATGTCAAGGCTAGGGAAGCCAAGTCTCGTGCAAAATATGAGGTTTGACCAACACCTTTGCCCGTCATAACTTTGTTGAGTTGTATCCCATGCATCAGACATAAGTTCTTAGTTGTACGTATAGCATCAAGTGCAGCATCATTGCACAGACTGGGAGCAGGCGCAGTGCCTTTGGCACAATGCAAAAGGAAGTCGGAAGCATGGAAAACTGTTGAAAAAAGGGAGAACGCGTTTGTCTCCAGACCCCTGCTTGGCATCAGATTCTTCCAGCTCAACCTCCACTGTCAGCAAGACACAGCAGTGGCATGTTGCTCTGTTTGGATGTGTGTCTGAGGTAGCAGCAGCATGCGAGTCTGTTGTGCCTGAGCACACAGATTGATGGGTTCTGCCTTTGCACAAGAGACCCCTGCTGGGCAGTCCAGCATAAAATTTGGCTTTTCACTAAACTGACGCCGAAAGGTGTAGCCTTTTCCTCTATATTTCTTTCTTTTCTTTTTGTGGCCCTGCCCTGCCCTGCCCTGGCGTCCCATTGCAACAGCCATTGGAATCATCACATACACCTGTGCTTTCAGGCCAGGATGTCTGATGACTCACAGCTGGCTCCGCACCCCGGAGTATAGGTATCAAGTGAAACGAATAAATGAATCTTCTGCTCGAGCCACGCTGTCTTGCAGATGGCCGGTGGGAGTGCCCTGTCCAGGCGTCTGTCCGAAGTAGCTGCCATGGATGAGGTCAAGGCTGCCAAGATGCAAGCAGAGTACGAGGCTCAACAGGACGCTGCCCTGCAGAAGAAGAAGAGGGACAGGCAGGAGCAGCAGCAGCTGCTGCTGCGCACGAGACAGCAGCAGGTGCTTCACTCTCTGCAGAAACTGTGTCTGTCTGTACGTGCATGTGTGGCTGCGGAGTTGGTGTGTCAGTTGGCCTAATAAGCACATCATAGCCTCATGATCTGTGTCAGGACAATGTGCTGTGCACAAGGCAGCTGCAAGCGCAAGTGATACTTAGTCTGAATTGACGGCAATGGTGAGTGAAAAATGGTTACGCATATAGTCACCCTGCCTGGATGACTGTTGGCAAACAGTAGCGTACTTGACCACAGCAGCATTGGCAAGCAAGGACTCTCACCTTTTTACATTTTATGGATTGTGTCTCGCATCCATCAAGTGCTTGTTGTGGTTGCAGATGCAAGAGCGCAAGCAGAAGGAGGAAGAAGAGCAGGCTGTTGACATGAAGCTGGCTCAACTGGTGAACCAGCAGAAAAAGCAGTATGATGAGGAAATCAAGGCAAGCAAGGCAGCCTTGAAGCTGCAGCAGAAGTCATTACTGAAAGACCTAGAACGAGGCATGAAGATTGAGGCAAAACAACGGTTCAGAGATCAGAGAGGAATGGTTGATGAGAAGGATAGATGGCTGCACAAGTCAGTGCTAGAAGGCAAATCTGCTGCGTTTGTATAGAGTTGACTCAATGCCAGAGCCACATTACAATTGTATGCTGCCATACAGCGTGCAAGTATAATATTAATGCATTAATGCATGGTACATTTGTTTACAAACGGGAGTGTAAGCTTCCAACCAACTGCCTATGTCAGCATGGAATGCTTTGTTTGCAGCAGACTCTGACAAGGGGGGGGGAGAGACAAGTACAATTAGGGGAGAAACTACTAGGGATAGAGTATAGGCACAATATCTAGGTTAAAGTGCACGCTCGTGGTTCCGGAGCGTCACCTGTTCCGTGGTGAGGCCCACGGCCACCAGTGCACACTCCCCAACCGTTGCTACATTGTTTTCGCACGCAAGTCCGTGCTGCAAAACCTTAAGCACACGTACCTTTGCTCCGGTGCAGACCGTCTCAGCGGTGCTACCAGGCTAGGACAGAGCTGTCAGGCAGGATGCTCGCGGGCTGTCACTGCAAGTATTGACGTCGAGAGCACAGTTTCGACCATGTCAAGCTGTCATCGGACACAGCACACAGCGAAC
>JAABUK010005388.1_pt1 | contig 19955 bp, 20 predicted proteins | sample 5559141 | NCBI WGS metagenome assembly JAABUK01 (sample SAMN10711869, study PRJNA513367) | rock metagenome | isolation source: Antarctica rocks | place: Antarctica: Victoria Land, Pudding Butte nord | collected 2016-01-03 | reverse complement strand
CCTTCGGGCGATGTCGACGACCTCGTCCGGGGAGAGGTATGCGGCGGGCAGACGATGCGGGACCGTCGCGAACGTGCAGTAGTGACAACGGTCCCGACAAAGGCGGGTCAAAGGGATGAAGACCTTGCGGGAGTAGGTGACCATCCCAGGACGACCGGCCCCGAGCATGGCCGCATCCCGCACCCGGGCCGACCCGGTAAACAGGGACTCCAGGTCCTCACCTCGCGCGCCCAACAGGACCAGCGCCTCCGCCTCGTCCAGGGCCTTGCCGGCATGGACGCGGGCCGCGGCTCGTCGCATGGAGGAATCAGGCACGCTCGGGAGCCTAGTGCCTCCTACAGACGGGAAGACGCGCGCGTCGTGGCCCCCTGCCGGACCCCGGGAGCCGACGGGCGGCCTCCGGTGCGACGGTCGCGGATTCCACCACGGGAGTCCATGACAGTGGACTGAGAAGGGGCTGATGTCGCCCCGGACGTCGAACCTGATCTGGGTCATGCCGGCGAAGGAAGCCAGGAGCGGCCAGGGTGCCCCGTTTCCACTGCATCACCGACCTGGCGTCGGCGGTCGCACCGGCGGAGGCGACGTCGCCGACCCCCGAGACCCTGCCCGATGCCAGGGTCTCGGGGGCTGCACCCTGCTGGAGGCCGCGGTAGGAGCGGGCGTCGACGCGATCCAGATCCGCGCGAAGGAGGCCACCGACCGTGCCCTGTTCGACCTCACGACCATGGTGGTTGATCGGCTCCGCCTGCTTGGGGCAACGGTGATCGTCAACGGCCGGTTGGACGTCGCGCTGCGCGCCGGCACCGACGGTGGCCACCTCGGCCTCGCCGACCTGCACCGTCCGCCCGGTTCGCCGCCTGGTCCCCAGGGTTTTCTCGTCGGGGCCACCTGCCGCAACGAGCAGCACGCCCGGCAGGCGCGCGACGAGGGGGGGCGACTACCTTGGCGTCGGACCGGTCTACGCGACCGACACCAAGCAGGGACTCCCCGACCCCGTCGGCCTTAGCCCTGATCTTTCATCGCTTGACTGTTGAGCGTTGGTGCAGCTTCCGGCGCCGTCGTCTGTGTTGATTCTGGCATGCGGGTATGACGGTGGCCCGAGTGTCGTCTCGGGTGACGCCGGTTTCAGTTGGCCGGGGTCGTACGGTGGTTGTCGGGACGGTGGGGTGGGCCTTACCCAGGTGCTGCTGTGACGGCTCGTAGTCGTTGGACTGCCGTGTCGAGCAGGTCGGCGCATGGGGCCTTGGCCGCGAGGTGGAAACGGACTCGTCGGCCGGTGCGGGCGATCGTGGCCGGGATGGTGAACAGTCGTAGCCGCAGCCGTTTCGGTTCCCACCGGCGGGCGTCGTGATCGTTCAGGGCCAGCATCTGCATCCACGCGGTGACCTCGACGGCCAGGGCCACGATTGCGCAGTAGATCCGGTTCTGGTCGAACCCGAAGAGAGGCAGGTTCATCAGCCCTGTGTCCTTGGAGACCCGGATCCGGTCCTCGCAGCGGGCCCGGCGCCGTTGCCGCAGCTCGAGATCGGGCAGCTGCGTGCCAGGCCCGCCGGTCTTAGTGTTGGTCGCGAACGCGGTGATCCTCATCCCGTCGACGTCGGTGATCCGCAGCTGCGCGCCGGGGTGGGTCGTTCCTTATTGACGATGACCCGCATCCCCGCCGGCCAGCGGGTCAGGTCCAACAATCCGGTCAGCTCCGCCACGCACGCGCCGTCGCGGATCTCGTCGTGCGCGTCGTACGCCGCAGTCCACACCCCCTTCGGGATCGGCTCCAACAGGTCGGCAGTGTTGTGCGGCAACGTGAACCCGACCGAGTACGACAGCCGCTGGCCGGCCATCCAGGGCAGCACGTCGTGGGTGCACCCGGCGGCGTCGGCGCGGATCAGCACCTTGCGCCCGGCCGGGTCCCGGGCCGGTGTCCCGGCAGCTGCGCGAGGGCGTCCTTGATCACAGCGCCTCACCGGTCCACCTCGGCGCCGTGGTCCACGAACGCGCACAACGGGTGAAACCCGAACCCCCACTTGAACGTCGGGCCAGCCTGTTCCTTCTCGGAGTGCGACGTCACCAACGTCGCGACCAGGTCCACGACCAGCGGGTTGCCCGCGTCCGTGTCGTGGTCCGGGGCGTGCTTGCCGGCCAGGCTCCACACCCGAGCCCGTGCCGTCGCCCGGGCGGTGTTGATCGCCGCCACCGCGGCCGGGGCGTCCGCGGCCAGCGCGGCGATGGTGCGCGAGACCGTCGGGTCCGACCCCACCAGCCCCGCCGCCGCGACCGTCTCGGTCAGCAGCACCGCAGCTGCTCGACGACGGTCGCGCATGCTCCGAGGTGTCGCTTCGCGGCAGTGGCGGGGTGACAAGCGTGACCTGCGCCGGTCTGTCCCCAGCCGTACGGTGACCCACATGCACTACGCTTGTCAAAGTGGTCACACCGAAAGCGGAGTCCGTGGCGGTCCGCAAGGGATGCGACGTCTGCTCGTCCGGTCCGAGGTTGTGGCCGGCCGGGCGATCATCCCAGCGGACGTCAACCACCCCGAGGCCGAGCCGATGATCATCGGGCGACGCTTCCTCGTCAAGGTGAACGCCCACATCGGGAACTCGGCGGTCACCTCGTCCATCCACGAGGAGGTCGACAAGCTGAGCTGGGCGATCACGTGGGGCGACACCGTGATGGACCTGTCCACCGCCGGTCTGCGCAAGGTCGGTGAGGGTGTTCTTCACGATGGCGAAGGGTGGCCTACCGACGGAGCGAGCTGCGGAGCTCGCCCTGCTGCTTCACCGTCAGGCCGCGGTACTCGGTCAGCACCGCCGCACCCGAGTCGCGGAACAGGTCCCGTGAGTTCCACTCTAGACATCTCAGATTGGATTCAATATCCTGTTAGGTGTTGAAGGCCGTCACGCGCGGCCACACCTTCGTCGGAAGCCCACGCTGAGATGACATCCATGGCGTTCAGCCGCGGTCTGACAGTCCGCGCCGAACCGGAGACGTGCTGGTCCTCTATGACAGACGTACCTCAGCTGGTCTCGTGGGTTTCCATCCTGCAGGATGCCCAAGAGATCGCCCATCTCGATCGGTACACCGCTGTCCTGATGGACCGTGTCGGCCCCTTCAAGCTACGCGCCGACCTAGCCATCGAAGTGAGCGAGCTGCGCCCGTACGAGCATCTGCGCGTGGTGGCGGCCGGCGAGGACCGTGCCGTCGCATCGCGGCTAGCGGTGGATGCGGGGTTGAGTTTGGCCCCCCAGAGCCATGGATGCAGGATCACCCTTGAGGGGACCTATGAGGTGGTCGGCAAGCTGGCCACGCTCGGGGGAGCAGTCATCAAGCAGAAGGCGAACCGCATCCTCGATGACTTCTTCGCACATGTTGGGCGCGAGCTGGGCGTGGTGCCTTGATGCTGCCCCCTTTTGCGGTCGAACGTCCCAACACCGTCGAGGACGCGGCAAGCCTGCTGAGCGAAGACTCGGTGGCCTACTGCGGCGGCACCGAGCTGCTTCTGGCGATGAAGATGGGCCTGTTGCGCCCCACATGCCTCGTCGACCTCAAGGGCGTCGCGCAGCTCAACGAGATTCGCTACCACGAGGACCGTTTGGTCATCGGCGCCGCCGTCCGTCACGACGCGATCCGAACGAACGAGCGGCTCGGCAGGACGGTACCGCTGCTGGCATACGTCGAGGGGCGTGTGGGCAACGCCCGCGTCCGTGCCCAAGGCTCGATAGGCGGCAACATCTGCTTCGCCGAGCCCCGGTCTGACGTGATCCCCACCCTGGTCGCTCTGCGGGCCACCGTGACGCTGGTCTCCGCCCACGGCTGCAGGGAGATGGCCGTCGAGGATTTCATCTGCGGCCCCTACTGGACCGCTCGGGCGGACAACGAACTTATGGTGGACATCCAGGTCCCTCGCCCTAGCAGGGCAGGGGTCTACGTGAAGTTCCAGACGTCAGAGCGCCCGGTCGTCGGCGTCGCGGCCGTCGCCCTGGAACCACCCGGCGTGGTGCGCATCGTCGTCGGCGCAGTGACTGAGCGGCCCATGGTCATCGAGGGGAAAGCCGCAGACCTCGACGTGCCCAGCCTGGTGGAGACCTGGGACATCACCGCCGACTCCGCTGGCTCTCAGACCTACAAGAGGCACATCACAGCCGTCTACATCCGAAAGGCCCTAACGGCCCTCGCGGAAGAGGGGTCACGGTGACTGCGGGACCGACGTCCAGCGACGTCGCGACGGTCATCAACGGGGTCGAGGTGCGCCGCACCGTGGAAAACCGCACCACTCTCGCCGGTTTCCTTCGCGACCAGGTCGGGCTGACGGGCACCAAGGTGAGCTGCGACATCCAGGTCTGCGGCGCCTGCACCGTCCTGGTCGACGACCAGCCCATCAGCTCATGCACCTATCTTGCGGTGGACGTCGACGCCCACCAGGTGCGCACGGTCGAGGGGCTCGCCGACGGGGACACCCTGTCACCTCTACAGCAGGCGTTCGTTGAGAACTTCGCTCTGCAGTGCGGGTTCTGCACACCGGGGTTTCTGATGGCCGCCACCGCTCTGCTGGAGCGAAGCCCCAATCCCAGCGAACAGGACGTCATCGACTACCTCGACGGGAACATCTGTCGATGCACGGGATACCGACCCATCGTCGACGCCGTCCTCGACGCTGCCCGCAGGACCCGAGGCCAACACCGTGGCTGACCCATCCCGAAACGAGAGCGCACCGCCAGCCTCGCTGCGCGTCGCCGGAACATCTGTGTTGCGTCGGGACCTGATGGAGAAGGTCACCGGCGCGGCCCAGTACACGGTGGACATCACTCCCGTTGGTGCCTGCCACGCGAAGGTGGTACGAGCCGATCGCGCCCACGCGAAGGTCGTCGGCGTAGACAGGAGCGCCGCCGCAGCCGTGCCTGGCGTCGTGGGGATCGTGACGTCTGAGGACCTGGGCGGGTTGTTCCCCCGGTTCGGGCACATCATCGCTGACCATCCGATCCTGGCGATAGACGTGGTGAGGTACTACGGCGAGCCCGTGGCGATTGTCGTCGCCGAGACGCTTGCTGCCGCATCCGACGCGGCCGAGTTGGTGGTGGTCTCCTACGACGACCTTGCCGCGGTGATGACCCCTGAAGAGTCGCTGGCACCCGGTGCGCCGCACCTGCACGAGCACCCTTACCCGGGGAGCCGAGACGATTCCTTCGCGGTGCTGGCGGCAACCCCCAAGCAAGGCGCCGCACCACCGCGAAACGTCGCCCACGAGGTCACCCTCGAGTGGGGCGACGTGGACAGCTGCTGGGCTACCGCTGAGTTGGAGGTCACCACTACCGCGCATTACCCCATGCTCTACGCCTACGCCATGGAGCCCTACAATGCCGTGGCGACCTACAGCGACGGGCAGCTGACGGTGGTCAGCTCGGCACAACACCCCTTCATGGTTCGCAACGACCTGGCCCGCATCTTCGACCTCCCCCTGTCCCGGGTCCGGGTCAGCGCCCCCTACCTCGGCGGCGGCTACGGGTCAAAGTCGTACACCAAGGTTGAGCCCATGGCGGCGGTCGCCTCCTGGGCAGTTGGGCGCACCGTCAAGCTCGTGTGTGACGTCGAGGACGCGATCTACACCACCCGCGCCGACTCGGCGACCGCCACAGTACGTAGCGCGTTCACCACGGACGGGACCATCCTCGCCCGCGACATCGACCTCGTCCTCAACTCCGGCGCCTACGCCGACAACAGCCCGCTGGTCCTGGCCAAAGCAGTGGACCGCTGCTTCGGGCCGTACCGAGTGCCCAACCTGCGGGTACGCGGCCGCTCGATCTACACCAACACCTCACCGGCGTCCTCCTACCGCGGCTTCGGCACCCCCCAAGGGGTCATCGCCAGCGAGATGAACCTCGACCAAGCCGCCCAGCAACTGAACCTTGACCCGTCCCAGCTGCGGCGGCGCAACCTCGTAACACCAGGTCAAGAGATCCTTCCAGGCAAGCGGGGAATCGACGCGGACCTCATCGCCGACCTTGACCTGATCGACACAGCCCTGAACAGCCACGCCACCTCCGAACACCGGTACGCGACGGGGTTAGCCTGCTCCGCCTCCGACGCCGGCGCATTCCCCGTCTCGACCGCGAGTGTCCGGATCCAGACCGACGGGTCAGTGACGCTCAGCAGCGGTTCCACCGAGATGGGCCAGGGAAGCCAGTCAGCGCTCGCGCAGATCGCGGCGCAGGAGCTGGAGGTGCCCCTGCACTGCGTAGCGGTAACCCAGGGCGACACCGCAGTCGACGCCTACGAACGCACCACCGGCGCGAGCCGCACCACCACGCTAGTCGGGCTGGCCGTCCAGCGTGCTTGCGCTGACGCACGCCAGAAGATCGCCGTCCTGGCCGCCGACACCTTCGAGGTGTCCGTTGCCAGCGTCCAAGCCCACGGCGATGGCGTGAGCATGCCCGGACGTCCCTTCGTGTCATACGGCGAGGTCATCACGCGTTGGTTCGGTGCCGAAGCAGGCGAGGTCACCGGTATCGGACTGGTTCGGCGAAGCGACGTCACCGCTCAGATGCCGCCGTTCTGGGAGATCGGGATGGTGGGTGTAGGGCTGACCGTTGACGAAGAGACCGGGGTTGTGACGGTTCGGCATCTGGCGACGGTCGCCGACGTGGGGTTTGCCATCAACCCACATGCGGTCGAAGGCCAGGATCTAGGAGCCGCTACCCAAGGCCTGGGTGCCGCGTTGCACGAGGAGCTGATCTACGACGGGCCCCAGATCGCCAACCCCAACATGGTCGAGTACCGCGTACCGCGAGCCACCGACATGCCGGCGCGCATCGACACCTTCTTGGTGGAACGTCGAGACGGTGTAGGCCCGTACGGAGCCAACGGGGCGGGGGAGGGGGCGCTCAACCCCATCGGGCCGGCCGTAGCCACGGCCGTGGCTCGAGCCACCGGGCGATGGCCAGATCGACTTCCGCTAACCCCGGAACGGGTCTGGCGTATGCTCAACGACCTGCCCAGCGACGATGTCTGACGCGCCGAGGCTACGCCTTGCTCACAGAAAGAGGGGGCCGGGGTGAGTAGCGACGATCCCGCAGCCGACCCTCGCTTCGCTGAGATCGTGGGCCGCCTGTCCGGCGCCTACATGACTATTGGCGAGATGGTCGTCACCGTCATTCGAGAGGCGCTGAACAACGGCACCTTCGCGCCGGGGGACTGGTTGCGTCAGGAATCGCTGGCCGCGGCCATCGGCGTCTCACGCATCCCCGTGCGCACCGCCTTGATGCAGCTGGAGTCCGAAGGGCTGATCACCATGTACCCCCACCGGGGCGCCCGGGTGCGCAGCCTTAGCCCGCAACAGATCGACGAGATCTACCGCATGCGGGTCCTGCTGGAGACCTACGCACTGCGCCAGTCCATGGCCCGCATGACCCCGCAACGGCTCGGCAGGCTCACCGACCTCGCCGCCGTCCTCGAGGCCGAGCGACACGGCAAGGGCTTCCTCGACACCCGGGTCGCGTTCTACCGGGAGCTCTACGACGCCCACAACAACCCCATGCTGGTCAGGATGATCGACGACCTTCGCGCTCTGGTAGGCCGGTTCCTGCTCAGCATCCGTATCGTGAGCGCCGACCACGGCCACCACTCCACCCTGGTTGAGCACATCGCCGCGGACGACCACGACGCGGCAGTCACGTGGCTCACCGCTCACCTCGAGGGGGTCAGCGCTGGCATCCGAGCCATCGTCGAAGACAACACCCCAGCCGCGCAAGACGGGCCCAGCGCACCAGACGAGGATCGCCGCCTCCCCGGCGACCACCGCAGGCTGGCCGCCCTCAGCAGAGACTCCGGCGGCGCTAGAACCAAGAAACGGCGTCAGCAGCAACCTGAGTCCGAGCCCCGGGAGACGCGGATCCCAGGCGCGGCGAGAACTTAGCCGTCAAAGCGGCCCGGCTCTTGACGCCCAAACTGGATTCTGGATACGATCTGTTAATTATCTGGTTCGGTGGGGCTGGGCCAGGCGGCGTGCGAGCAAGGGATGTCCTATGGCACGGGACCTGATTGGTCAGTCGTTGGCGCCACTGCCGGCCGAGGCAGCCGCTCCTGCGCCGTCTGCCTCACGCGGTGGCCGAGCGGCTCGTCGTCGGGGCCGTCTGCGGAGGGCGCTACCGGCGATATCCGTCGTGGTGTTCTTGGTCATCTGGCAGATTTTGGGACGGAACATCGATCCCATCCTGCTCGCGACGCCGACCGCTGTCGCCGAGGCCTTTGCCGACCTCATCACCAACGGGGAGCTCTTGCCGGCATTCCTGACGGCAATGGGAGACCTTGCTGTCGGCTATGGGGCCGCCATCGTGGTGGGCATCACCGTCGGAATCTTCATGGGGCGCAGCGTCACCTTTGAGCGGATCATCAACCCGTACGTCAACTTCTTCCAGGCAACGCCACTGATCGCCCTGGTCCCGCTGGTGGTGATCTGGTTCGGCGTGGGCTTCACGGCGCGGGTGGTCGTGACCTTCGTCCTCGCCGTGTGGTCGATCATCATCAACACCGCTACCGGTGTCCAGCAGACCCCCGAAGCCCTCATCGACGTCGGCCGCATCTACAAGTTCAACCGCCGCCAGACCGTCATGACCATCGCCCTGCCCAACGCGGTACCGAGCATCTTCGCTGGGCTTCGGATCGCCCTCGGGAAAGCCCTCATCGGGGTCATCATCGCCCAGATGGAGATCAGCGTGGTCGGCCTCGGCGGCCTCGTCGTGGACTACGGGAACGCCTTCAAGACCTCGTACCTTCTCGCCGGCATCATCACGGCCTCCTTGGTCGGCGTGGTGGCAGCCGTCGCTCTCGAGCTGCTTCGTCGACTCCTGTTTCCGTGGACCCAAGTCCGACCCGAAACCTCCTAAGCACAGCAGGCAAAGCCACCCGCTAAGAGCCGACCCCTTAAGAACGCGCCCCCCGAACCGCGTACGCCCTGCCACATCCGCCTCGCTAGATCCCGCTCGCGTTGTCCATCCGCAGAGGAGAAACCGTGTCGAAAACATGCCCCGCCGCCGCGCCATGCACAGGATGGCGCAGCCGGCTAATCCCCGTGATCGCCGGGGTGGCCCTGACCGCTGTCACCGCTGCATGCAGCAGCCCTGCCGCCACCCCCGCCGGCGGTGGCGCCGGAACGGCAGGTGGAACCGCAGCGGCTGACAGCATCTCCGGCAAGCGGCTCATCGTCATGGTCCAGGGGAGCGCTCAGGCCAACCGCGTCGTCGAGCATCACGCGCTCGAGCTGCTGAAGAAGCAAGGCGTCAAGGCCGAGCTGAAATTCAACGAGGGCGCAACGAACATCGCCATCGCCCAGCTTCAGTCCGGGGATATTGACGCGTACAGCGAGGCGGTGTCCGGCGGCGTCGGCGGCGTCGCCGCCGGTTTGCCCCTCGTGGACTTCGCGCTCGCCCAGCCCCGACAGGACTATGTCCTCCTGGCCAAGCAGGGCATCAACAGCTTGGCCGACCTGAAGGGCAAGAACATCGGGGTGCAAGACACCACCGGCGTCAACTTCGCCCAGGCCATCCTCGCGCTCGGCAAGGCCGGACTGACCGCGAAAGACGTCTCTATCGTCGCAACAGGGGGCCAGTCCGTGCGGCTGCCTGCCCTGCTCGCCGGCCGCGTTGATGCCACCATGCTCAGCCACAGCGCAGAGATCACCCTCAAGCCCAAAGGCTTCGTCACCCTGTTCGACTACACCAAGCAGGCTCCGGACCTCTACGACGACAACTTCTTCGCCACCCGCAAGTGGCTCGACGCCAACGGCTCCCTCGCCGTCGCCATCAACAAAGCCCTGTTGGACTCGTTCGTCTGGTTCAGCGACACGGCCAAGTCCGACGAGGTGGTGGCCGAAGCGCTGACGATCGACCCGAAGACCGACAAGGCCGCGCTGTCCACCCTGTTCGACCAGCTCCGCACCGCCGACGCCTACCCGGTCGGCACCATCTTGGACAAGGACGCCCTGGCAACTCAGCAGGACCTGTACGTCAAGGCCGGAGCGGCCACCAAGACCGTCCCCGTCGACCAGTGGGTCGACGCCTCATACGCGCAAAAGGCGAAGGCGAAGGGTTGACCGGGCCAGCGCAGCGAACAACCAGGACAGCCGATGGACTCTGGGTCTGACACCGTCATCGCCCTGCATGACGTGGGCAAGCACTTCGCCACCCGCCGAAACTCCCGCAACGTCGTGCTTTCCGGGGTGCACCTGGACATCCGCGCGGGGGAGTTCATCTCCATTGTCGGAGCATCCGGATGCGGCAAGACCACCCTGCTAAGGATGATCGGCGGCCTGGCCCCCTACACCGAAGGGGAGATCCTCGTTCGCGGCGCAGCAGTCCACGGCGTCCCCCCACGCATCGGCTTCGTCTTCCAAGACTCAGCCCTCCTGCCGTGGCGGAGCATCCGAGAAAACGTTCTGGTTGGTCTCAACGAGCGCAGAGACGAGATGCCGGCAGCGCTTTGCCAACAACGCGTCGACGAGAAGCTCGAGCTGGTAGGCCTTTCCGAGTACGCGAGCTACCTGCCGGCCCAGGTCTCGGGAGGCATGCAGCAGCGCGCCGGCCTGGCTCGAGCGCTCGTCGGTGAACCTGACATCCTGCTGATGGACGAACCGTTCGGGGCCGTCGACGCGTTCACCCGAATGCGCCTGCAGGACGAGCTCGCGACCATCGTGGCCCGCACATCAGCGACCACGGTCTTCGTCACCCACGACGTGGACGAAGCCGTCTTCTTATCAGATCGGGTCGCTGTCATGGGCATCAACCCGGGCCGCATCGTCGACCTGCTCACCATCGATCTGCCCAAGCCTCGGCTGCACCGCACCGAGCTGCTCGGCAACGCCCGCGCCGCCCAGCTGCGCGACCGCATCCTCGAGTTGGTAATCGGCGGTCGCACGTTTGTAACACCGGCTAGCCCCGGACCCCTACCGCGCGAAGGAGCACTGGAATGACCGAGGTCGTCACCCAAACCGGAGTCACCCACTACGAGATCCAGAAGAAGCGCCGAGCCGCAGTCGTCGAGGAGTGGCGCCAGTACCGCACCGCCATCGTTCGAGCTGCCGACGTGCAGCTGGAGGACGTCCCCAGCCGTCGCATGCGCCGCGGCTCGTACATGGGCGCCGACGGTCCCCGGCCCACCAAGGTCTTGGACGCCAACGTCCACGAGATCCCGGCACACACCACCTCCACCGTCCACCGGCACTCCTGGGACGCCATCATGTTCGTCACCCAGGGCTCCGGCTGGACCGAGATCGACGGCCAACGCGTGCGCTGGCGGGCCTGGGACACCGTCCACCTACCCGGCTGGGCCTGGCACCGCCACGGCAACGACGGGGGGACCGACGCCCAATACGTCACCTGGGGCGTCGAGCCCATGTACGAGTCATTCGGGATGGCCATCATCGAAGACGGCGGTGACACCCCCTACGCCGAACTGCCAGCCGGGCCCCGACCAACCCCAGCACTGACCGGAGATGACCCGGAGGTGCGCCGAGTCAACCGCCTCGCAGCACAAGGCCCCGGGGCAGACCGGCGGCTGATCACCCGGTGGGACGACATTACCCCCAAGGTCACCAAACGAGGCGCCCGCAGCATGTTCCTGGTGGACGAGTCCATCGGTCACCGTACCACCGGCCTCAGTGCCGTCATGCACGAGCTCGCTCCCGGGCTCTGGCAGTCACGACACCGGCACGGCGGTGAGGCGTGGCTCCATGTCGTCAGCGGGCACGGCCACAGCGACATCGACGACACCCCCTACGAGTGGGGACCAGGGGACCTGGTGGTGGTGGACCACTGGGCGTGGCATCAGCACTTCAACGACGACAAGCACAACACCGCTCGGCTCATCCGGGTCCACAACTTCGACTCCCTCTACGACATGATGCGCATCCTCCTCGACCCCCTGGACCTGTGGGACGAACCCCCCACGCTGGACGCGCCGGATCTGACCAAAGTGACATGGCCCGACCCCGACGCCGGACGGCCTGAGTGACGGTAAGCCACGCCGACCTCTCGGCCGCCAACCGCCAGCTCGGAATCTCCAGCGTCCGCCAACTGCCCTCTCCAGACTGGGACGACCGGTGGAACCGCATCATCTGTGCACCCGCACTCAAAGACCGGCTGATGGCCTACGCACTGTTCTGCTTCACCGGACGACAGAGCCTGTCCGCGGTGGGGCTACCCGCGCACGGTCTAGCGATCCTCGCCGGGCCCCCCGGCACCGGTAAGACCACCCTCGCCCACGGGCTGGCCAACGAGGTCGCCAAGCAGGTCGTCACCAACGGCCTGTCCGATCACATCCTGTTCGCGGTCGTCGACCCGCACGCGCTTCCCAGTGAGATGCTTGGAGGTAGCCAGCGCGCCGCTGCATCGCTGTTCGAACGCGGCATCAGCGACCTTGCCCTAGAAGGACGTCCGGTCGTGGTTCTCCTCGACGAGGTCGAGGCGCTTGCAGTCAACCGCAGAACGGCGTCCGGAGCCACCAACCCCGTCGACGTGCACCGCGCCACTGACGCAGTGCTGACCGGCCTCGACAAGGTCGCTGAACAATGCCGCAACGTGGTCATGATCGGCACCACCAACGACATCGGCGGCGTCGACGACGCGTTCCTGTCCCGCGCCGACCTCGTGGAACATCTCGGCCTGCCGACCCAGGAGGCGATCCTGGACATCCTCACCGACGCGCTGGCCGAGCTGTCTACAGACCAAGACTGGGACCCCGAGCACCTGACCGCGCTCAGCCGGGAATGCGCGAACCAAGCCATGGACGCGAGACAGGTACGCAAGCTCGTGCTCCGGGCCCTGATCAGCTCCGGACCTGAGCTCGCGATGGCGCCGCAGGGGCTCCGGCTCACCCACCTTTCTAAGGCACTGGCCTCGTGACCCGCGCGGAGCCTTCACTGGTACCGCATTGGCGCACCGTTCTAACGGCACCCGACCGGGACGTCTTCTCCCGCGCCGGGTACGGACGACCCGGACGACGCGGACACCGGCCCGCTGTCCTTGTTGTGGACGCTACCTACCAGTTCGTAGGCCTCCCTCTGCCCATTCATGAGTCCATGGCGACCTACCCCAGCTCATGTGGGCAAGCCGCCTGGGACGCGATGGCGGGCACGGCCGCGGTGCTGCAAGCCGCCCGGCAGTCACGCGTGCCGATCTTCTACCTCGCCGGGGGGGCAGCGGCTGACGTTGACCGTTACCAACCCCGTCAAGACAAGCATCCCGCCGCCTCCATGCAGCCCCGGGACGCCGGAGTCATCGTTGATCCCGTTCGTCCCCACAACGGGGACATCGTTCTGTCCAAGGCAAAGCCCAGCGCGTTCTTCGGCACTCCCCTGCTGTCCTTGCTCGTCTACGCCCGAGTGGACTGCGTGGTGATCACTGGGGGGACGACCTCGGGATGCATCCGAGCGACCGCCACCGACGCCTTCTCCTCGGGACTTTCCGCCATCGTCGTCGAGGACGCCACCTTCGACCGCGCCCACCTCACTCACGCAGTCAGCCTTTTCGACCTCAACCAGAAGTACGCCGACGTCCAACCCAGCACCCAGGTTGTCGACTACCTCACGTCCTTGGGCGGCCGGTGATGCCCGGACTCGACCAGCCTGCAGGCCACCGCGGCCGCCGGACTCCGGCAGCCCAAAGCGGCCTGGCCCAATGGCTGGTCATCCTCTCCTCAGCCGCGGGAGTCCTCGGGGTGCAACTCATCTCACCCCTGCTGCCGGCCATGCAGGTAGCCCTCAACCTCTCGACCGAACAGACCGGCGCCATCGTCTCCGCGTACTCCGTCGCAGCCTTGCTCGCCACCCTTCCAGCCGGCTACCTCGCCGACCGCGTCGGCGACCGCACCGTACTGCTCTGGTCGCTGATCGTCTTCGGCCTTAGCGGCCTAGCCACCGTCCTCCTTCACAGCATCGAGCCACTGCTCGTCGCGCGCGTCATCCAAGGAGTGGCCTTCGCAGCGCTCGTTCCCTTGACCATCGGCGTCCTCGTCGACGTCGTCGGGCCGCAACGGCGCGCACACGCACAGAGCTATCGTGTCGCCGCGATGTCCGGCGCCGAGTTCGTTCTGCCGCTGGCAGCCGGGTTCCTCGTGTCACTGACCGGGCACTGGCAGGTGCCGTTCCTGCTGTTCGCGATCCCCCTGGTCCTGGCCGTCCTCGTCCGACGCACGCTGCCGCAAAGCGCGGTCCAATACCAACCGCTGCAGCGTGGCCAGTTTCGACCCCAGCTGATCCTGGCGGCACGCGACCCGATGATCATCTCCCTCTTCCTCGTGGGCTTCGTGCGATGGTGGCTGAAGTACGGGTTCTTCACGTTCATGCCGCTCTACCTTTACGCCACCCTGCACGCCGACGTCGCCGTCATCGGAGCCGTCGTGGCCGTCCAGGGCCTGCTCGGTGCCGTGGTCTCGTCCCAGACCGGGCGCCTGGGATCCGGGCGTCGAGCCCGAGCCGTCCTGGTCTGCTCCACCGTTCTCATGGGAGCGTCCGTCGCCGCCCTGCCGCTGGCCCACTCACTGACCTGGGCGGTGGCGATGTCCATACTTCTCGGCATCGCCGACGGACTCGCTGGCCCCCTCATGAACGGCCTAGTCGGCAACCTTCCCCGCCCCGAGGTGCGCACCACGGTCATCGCCATCTCCGGCACAGGTCGCAACCTCGGCAAGGCCGTCGCCCCTGGCCTGATCGGCGTCCTGATCGCCGCATCCGGCTACGACATCGGCTTCGTCGTCACCGGCGCTCTCGGCCTCGCAGCCCCGCTATACCTGCGACCGCTATGGGCCGGCCACAAGTCTGCGGCGCCCAGTCCCCGACCTAGTCACTGAACACAGATCGGATACCATATCCATAATGACCATTACTAGTATGAGGTCACTTGATGAGTAGCGCGCTGCCCATAGGGCACTTGGTACGAGGCGCACGGTGAGCCGCCCCGCGGTCGGGTATGCGGCCATGCTTGAGCAGTTCCACCCCACCGAGGTGGTCGACTATTGCGCCTACGCCGAGCAGGCCGGCTTCTCGGGTGTTATGGCGGCAGACCACTACCAGCCTTGGGTGCCGGCGCAAGGGCAGGCGGCCTTCGTCTGGAACGTTCTAGCGGCCGTTGGCGAGCGGACCACCGGTGGCTTCGGCCCCGGGGTCACCTGCCCGTCCTTCAGGTTCCACCCCTCCATCGTCGCGCAAGCCGCGGCGACGATGGAGGCGATGTACCCAGGGCGCTTCTGGCTAGGCCTCGGTTCAGGCGAAGCCCTCAACGAGCACATCACCGGGGAGTACTGGCCCGAAGCGCCCGAGCGCCTGGCCAGGATGTGGGAGGCCATCGAGGTCATCCAAAAACTGTTCACCGGCAAGGACGTCAAGCACGCCGGCCACTATTTCAAGCTGGAGACCTCCCGCCTGTGGACGATGCCCGACCCGGCGCCCCCCATCATCGTGGCCACGGCCGGGCCGATCACCGCCAAACGCACCGGCAAGCAGACAGACGGCATCATCACACCTGGAGCCACACCGCAGAAGGTGTCAAGCATCTTCGCCAAGTTCGATGAGGGCGCCCGCGAGGCAGGCAAAGACCCCAGCGCCATGCCCAAGATCCTTCAGATGCATCTATCCTGGGCGGAGACCGACGAAGCGGCGCTGCAAAACGCGATGACCGAGTGGCCGAACGGCGGCATGAAGTTCCCCAAGCAGGACATCCGCACACCCCAGGACTTCGAGCAAATCGCCAAGCTCGTCCGTCCGGAGGACTTCTCAGGACGCCTGCTGATATCTGCCGACCCGGACCTGCACCGCGCCGAGATCCAACGCTTCCTCGACCTGGGTGTCACCCACCTCTACCTGCACAACGTTGGTCGCAACCAGCGCGAGTGGATCGACGTCTTCGGACGCGAGGTCCTCCCCCAGCTGGTCGCCTAGGCATCGAAGGAACGAAAATGCGCAGTCAAACGGTCGCCTTCTACAGCGAGGGCGCAAAGATCCAGGCCATCTGGCGCACACCGGACCAGGGCGCCGCGCCCTACCGGACCATTGTGCAAGGCCCCGGCTGGCTCGGGCTGAAGGACGCCAAGCTCTACGTGCGCTACCACGAGGCGCTCACCGCAGCAGGGTTCGCCGTCCTGGTCTTCGACTACCGAGGATTCGGTGACTCCGAAGGTGACCGCCACGTCCTGTCACCGTCAGCTCAGCTACGCGACCTCGTCAACGCGGTCACCTACCTGACCACGCGCGCCGACGTCATCGCGGACGCCATCGGCGTCTTCGGAACCGGCGGGACCGGCGGTGGCAACGCCGTGCTGCTCGCCGCCGCCGACCGCCGTGTCAAGGCCGCCGTCAGCCAGGTCCCCGTCGCCGACGGCACCGACTGGCTGCACCGCATGCGCCAAGAGCACGAATGGCTCACGTTCCTGGCCGCACTCGACGATGACCGCAAGCTGCGCGCCACCGGCGGAAAAGGCCGGATGGTGCACCCCCGCGAGGAAATCATGGTCCCTACCCCGGAGCGGCGTGCGACCAAGATCAAAGCGGACGTCGACGAGCGCATTCCCTCCCAGGTCTCCTTGGCCTCCGCTGAGGAGATCCTCACGTACCAGCCCCTCCAAGCGGCCGCCACGCTGACGACCCCTTTGATGGTCATCGGGGTCGAAGGGGACGCGACGACACCCACCGACCACGCCGAACGCCTCTACGCCGCGGCCCAAGGACCGAAAGAGCTGCTCATGCAACGTCACACCACGCACTACGCCGCCTACGACCGCTACTGGCTCGAGGTGACCCCGCGCATTGTGTCCTGGTTCAGCCAGCACGTGAGACCCGCGCACGTCGTCGTCTCATCCTGCAGCGCCGCGGGCGCCGCGACTGCAACCGACCTGATGGAGGTGGCCCCATGAGCGTGGACCTACGGATCTCCGGAGGCCTGGTGGTGACCGGCACTGGCTCTGTGAAGGCGGACGTGCTGGTCAACCAGGGCCGCATCGCAGGCATCGTCGATGCCGATGTGAGCGTCGACGCCCGTCAGACCCTCGACGCTCGGGGAAAGGCCGTCCTGCCGGGGATGATCGACGTCCACGTCCACCTGCGCGAGCCCGGCTTCACACACAAGGAGGACACCACCACCGCGACTCAGGCTGCCGCCGCTGGCGGAGTCACCACCGTCTTCGGGATGCCCAACCTCAACCCCGCCACAAACTCCACCGAGACCCTCCAAGAGGTCTACGACATCTACGCCGGCAAGTCGCTGGTGGACTACAACCACAACCCAGCACCCACCAATCTCGACCAGATCCAAGGCCTCGCCGACCTCGGGGTCCGCGCCTTCAAGATCTACATGGTCGTCGACACCGGTCGCACCTACCCACACCCAGCGGGCACCGGGACCCACGACCACGGCGAGCTGCTACGCATGATGGACGCAATCGCCCCGACCGGACGCCGCTTCATCGTCCACCCTCACGACCAGGCCCTCATGAACTACTTCGAGGGCAGCTACCTCTCCCGGGGGGAGAACACACCCCAGGCCTACGCCCAGTCCCTCGCCGCACGTGAAGGGGTCATCTGGGACACCGCCGTCGACGTTGTCCTGCGCCTCGCCGAGGCATCCGGCTGCCCCGTGCACATCGCCCATGTGCAGACCCGGCGCTCCATCGAGGCGCTACAACGCGCCCGGTCCCGGGGAGTCGACGTCACCGGCGAGGTCAACCACTGGGCCTTGTTCCTCTCCACCTGGGACCACGTGGAGAGGCTGGGACCCTACGCCTTGTCGTACTGGGTGCCCGACGACGCACGCGCGGCCGTCTGGGAAGCCCTGCGCGACGGCACGATCGACATCTGCTCCTCGGACCACGCCCCCCACACCCGTGAGGAGAAGGAGATCGGCTGGACGCAGATGTGGAGCTCCCACACCGGAACTCCAGGCATCCAGTACTACTACCCGTTGCTGCTCGACGCCGTCGCGAAAGGGCAGATCTCCCTCGAACGCGTCGTCGACGCCGTCGCGACCCGGCCCGCTCAGGCATTCGGCCTTTCTGAGACCAAGGGTGACATCAAGGTCGGCCTCGACGCCGACCTTGTCGTGGCGGACCTGACCCAGCGCTGGACGATCCACAACGAGGACGTCCTATCCCGATGCGGGTGGACCCCCTACGACGGGGTGTCCTGCCAAGGCCAGATCCAGACAACCTTGGTCCGCGGAGTACCTGTCTACGCCGACGGCCACGTCGTAGGAACACCCGGGCACGGCCGCCTGGCCGCGGCCCCCGCTAGTTGACCGAAGGACACACCGATGAAATACGGACTGCTGCTGCCCCACTTCGGTGAAGAGGCCGACCGCCAGAAGCTCCTCGAGGGCTCCAAGCGGGCCGAAGAGCTCGGCTTCGACTCAGTGTGGGTGCGAGACCACCTCGTCTTTGAGCCCCACGGCGAGATGGAGAAGCCGAACCGAACCTTCTACGACGCCCTCACCACCCTGACGGCGATCGGGGCGGTCACCGAACGGATCGAACTCGGCACCGGCTCCCTGATCCCCTTCCGCCATCCCCTCGTCACCGCACTCATGGCTGGCACGATCACCCAGCTCGTCGGCCCGCGTCTCATCCTGGGGTTCGGTGCGGGCACCTTCGACCACGAGTTCGACGCCATTGGCATGACCGGAGCAGACCGAGTCGAGCTCGTGCGCTCCAACGCTGAGATCCTCCGCCGGGTCATGACGGAGAACGACGTCTCCTATAAGGACGACTACTACCAGTTCTCCGATATCACCATCGAACCCAAGCCAGTCGGGGGGAAGGTGCCTTTCTGGTACTGCGGAGCAACACCCCGCTCAGCCCGCCTCGCCGTCGAGTTCTGCGACGGGTGGATGCCGGGCCGCATCTCCATGGGCACCCTGGCCAAGCGCATCGACACCATCCGCCAGCTCACCGAGGAACGGCAGCGACCTCCCGTCACAGTCGCAGTGATCCCGCCCACCTCCATCGAGGCGACCCGCGAAGAAGCCCTCAAAGACGTCAACATCCCCGGCCTGCTCGCGTGGGCCAACAAAGCTAAGTTCACCGTCAAGCCCCCCTCAGGATCCTTCGAGACCGTCGACGACCTCGAAGGACAGCTGATCGCAGGCAACCCCGACGAGGCCATCGCGGAATGCAGAAAGTTCGAAGCCCTAGGCGTAGAACACCTGGTTTTCGACTTCCGCTTCAAGTTCCACAAGTGGTTCGACCAGATCGAACTCCTCGGGTCAGAGGTCCTGCCACGACTGCGCTAACTCGGCGGCACTCAACGCACTTGAAGTCGACATCCCCAGTTTCCAGGTAAGACGCCACGACAACCCGAGACCGTTCGTGTGGACCGCCACCGCCGACCAGATCCTCGCCAAAGTCGCCCGTGGCCGCGTCGCCCTCCAAACTGTCAACCAATGACGAGACACACCCTAGCGAGCATGAACGACGTTGGCTCCGACGAGCACCGGCGCAAAATGGCCCGTCGAGGAACGGCCTTGCCGTCATCACCGTCAATGTCCGTTCGTCGTCATTCTCAGCGTCCGACTCCACCAGGTGCCAGATCCTGGTCTTACCGTTGTGACTCTGCCGCTGCCGGCGTTTGGGTTCGTGCCGTGACCGCTGCCTGGGATGGTGCTTGGCAGCCGCAGACGGCGATCACGATGGCGGCAGTCGCCAGGTTGGCGATGGGCGCGCAGCTCGAATCCACCTTGACATGACGTGTCGGTTTCCCTGGGGTGTGGCCGGCTACAGCCAGCGTCTGGTGTGCTGGGTGTAGTCGGTGTACCCGTGCCCGAAGCGGGTTGCCAGGTAGCGTTCTTCGGGTCCGATGACCAGTGCCTGGATCCCGAGGAGGGCGACCGGCAGGGTGAGCAGCGGCCACCAGGTGTCGGCCAGCACGGTGCAGCCGAGGTAGGTCAGGGTTAGGCCGGTGTACATGGGGTTACGGCTGAGCCGGTAGGGCCCGT
>JAABUK010005387.1_pt1 | contig 19958 bp, 18 predicted proteins | sample 5559141 | NCBI WGS metagenome assembly JAABUK01 (sample SAMN10711869, study PRJNA513367) | rock metagenome | isolation source: Antarctica rocks | place: Antarctica: Victoria Land, Pudding Butte nord | collected 2016-01-03 | reverse complement strand
AAGAAAGAGTTTGTTCATTCTCGGCACGGTACATTTCTAGGTTGTTGCGAACGGTACCACCTCGGACAAAGGAAAGACGGAGCAATACGATTATGACTTCTTCAGCATTGGTGGAGGCACAGGAGGAGTCAGAGCAGCTCGCTGGTCTGCAATGAACTTTGGTCGGTTGCAACGCTGATGTTCATCACTCAGCCCTGTGCAGTTCTGCTTGTCTGTGCCAAATAGGCAGGCGCAGTAGGTACCTCCTGCTGCAATGTCATGTTCTGTGTCACACACACCGTAAGGCCATGCATACTGCAGGAGCCAGGACAGCAGTTTGCGAGGTCCCTTTTGACTACATAGCGAGTGAGACACAAGGAGGTCTTGGTGGGACCTGTGTGTTACGTGGTTGTGTGCCCAAGAAGCTGCTGTCATATGGAGGCGAGTACAGCAATGAATTCAAAGGGGCAGAGGGTTATGGGTGAGCAGCCCCACATGCTTGACTGTGCAGTGGAGCTGCAATGCACTATCAGTGCTCATTGTGCAAGTAAACAGCGCACTTGAGTGCTGGTCTCACATTTGCCTTGTCACAGCAAGTACTTGACTTCGTTACTGGGCTTGAATGCAAGATAGTGCAGACTTCAAACCAGCTTGGTTCAGTTCATTGCCTTTGGTATCATCAATCCCCAAAGTGTCATTTTGCATGCCAGTCCGCGGCTAAGCAAAGTCAATGAGCGCTAGTGGCGTGCCCATGCACTGCAAGAGTTATGCTGTTCTGCTAATGCTATACCAACTGGTTTTGCTGATGCTATGCCGTGCTGGTGCCCCAGATGGAGTCTAAACGGCACGCCAACACATGACTGGGCCAAGTTCATGGGCACTAAGCGCAAGGAGCTGAAGAGACTCAATGACATCCACAGCAACATGCTTGACAAGGTACTCTGCCAAGCAGCACTGATCTTCTCCAGGCTTTGCTTCTCAGTGCTATGTATGCGCATCTGCGTGTCAGCTTGCACGTGCTACTCTTCATCTCTTGGATTGGCCAACTTCCAATGCCACGAGAGCATGCAGGCTTTTCTTACAAGGCCAAACTGCAGCATATTCAAGGCACACAGCCTCTATGCAATGTTGACTAGTCCAGGAATGTTTGGCACTCTTTGGGCACAGCATATACAATGGTAGTGCATCTTTGCAGGATATGGTACTGCATCTTTGCAGACACCAGCAGCTGGTTCCGGTTATGGGCTCATGAGGGCATAGCAGCAGGGCACAATAGGGCTACATGGAGGTCTGTGTCTCACTGTGTCTGATGCCTATAGGCTGGGGTTAAGATGATTGAAGGCAGGGGCAAGCTTGTGGACGCACACACCATCTGTGTCAATGGCAAAAACTACACGGTGAGTGTTCATTGGTTTCACACATGGCGCATCAAGCATGCAATGTCAATCAGCAAGTACTTGCTGTTGTCAGGTTAGTCATGATCGCCGTAGTGCACAAGGATAAAGTTACAATTTTGCCAAGGGTGAGGCCCTACCTTGTGAAGGCGCATCGGCTCTTGTACTGCGCTCTTGTGAGTACTTGATCTTCTGTGTGCAAGGCTTCTATCTCTCCATATGGTCAGGAGTCTGATCTCTGCATGGCAGTCGGAGAGTGTGTAAATTTTCAGTCTCAGTTTGACATCAGCCTCCTGTGCCAATCACATTTCTTCATGCACAGCCCTTCCTGCTATACTCTGCTTGTAAGGTAAATATAAAAACAGATACAAAAAAAACTCCACCCCTGCTCCAACCCCCAATTGCTGCCTGGCACTGATGCTCAGTGATGATCTGTGCAGTCCAAGTACATACTGATAGCAACAGGGGGCACCCCCTCTGTACCCCCCATTGAAGGCAAGGAGCTCTGTCTCATCAGTGACGCAGTTCTGGACATCAAAGAGCGACCACAGAAGTACGTTCCATTTCTTGTGAACGCGTAACATCACTTCTTTCTCTGTGACGTCACTGCTCTGCTGATGCTGTGCTACTGCTCGGCATGGCGTCACATCTGTCGATGGTTGCAACAGAAACGAGTGTGTTTGCGCTGGTGACTCTGCACCTTGTTTTGGCTTCACTGAACAATTTGGGCGCCCAGCAACTGCATTCAGGTCAGAAGGGGGTTTGGGTGGCTGTGGGCCACCCACATTCTTGACCCGAATGACCCCCCTTGCCTAAGCATGGTGTCATCACTCTTGACCCATATGGCCCCCCTGACTAAGCATGCTGTCTTGAGCCTGTGCCAGGTCATGCACGTTACTCATTCATTCATTTGTCCATTCAATGAATGTATGTCTGAGCATCAGCTCAGCCCTGACCACTACTAAAGTACACATGTAGCTCAGCTGTTTGTTCACTGCACAATGATGGTTGGGGTACTAAATCTCAGCTATCGTTAAGAAGTACGCCACAAGGAAGCCCAATACACCTCACTATTGTGCTTTTCTTTCACTGATTCCAAATTTTAATTTTCTTTCCTTACAGGATGGTGATTGTAGGAGCGGGGTACATTGCATGTGAGCAAGCATGCATCTTCAACAACTTTGGGACCGAGGTGCACATGCTGTACATGGAGGAAGTAGCCCTCGGAGGTGAGCTGATCCCTCAAATAATAAATTATAAATATTAAACGATGATGATGATGATGATGATGATGATGATGATGATGATGATGATGATGATGATGATGATGATGATGATGATGATGATGATGATGATGATGATGATGATGATGATGATGATGATGATGATGATGATGTTGTTGTTTTTGCTTTGCGGCTGATGATAATCAAGCTGTCACCAGATGCCCACCACAAGCCATGCTCGTTAGTGTACTGACTAGTGTGAGACTCATCCTTAAACAAAGGATCCTTATCATAGGCAGCAGAACATCTCTGCTGGAAGTCAGACACATCATTCACAGGTGCAGAGTCCTGTGCAGCTGAGTCATTCACAGGTGCAGATTCCTGTGCAGCTGAGTCAGATTTAGATGCTGGCAATTCAGGTTCAGGTGCATTGCTGACAGGAGCTGGTTTGCTTACCTGGCTGCGTGTCACAACAGCACACAAACCAGAAGCCATCACCTCAGTAGGCAGAGGCTCACTGACCTTGTGTCCTCCAGATGCTTGCGTCCAGTGGAAGGTCAGCTGCTATACAATATTAGTGACCAGACCTTCTCACGCTTGCAGGTTTTGACATGGAGTGCAGAAAGCATGTTGAGGCAGAGTACCAACGCCAGGGCATCCACATGTGCCCCACCTTCTGCCCCCAGAAAGTTGAGAAGGACCCCGATGGTCACTTGACAGTGATTGCCAAGAACAGCGAAGGCAAGGAGATGGCACTCACCGGCATGGATTGCGTGCTTATGGCCACGGGGAGGAGCCCCAACTCAAAGCACATAGGCCTTGAAGAGGTACACATTAGAAGTATGTGCATCAGTCCTTGGATTGTGTGTTCATGGGCGTTGGAAGGAGCCCAAACTTGAAGTATGTAAGCCTTGAAGAAGTACGCATCAGCCCATGGATTGGGTCTATATAGGCACTGGCAGCAGGCCAAACTCGAAAACCGTAGGCTTTGAAGAAGTCTGCATCAGCCCTTGGATTGTGCGTTTATGGGCGCTGAAAGGAGCCCAGACTTAAAGCACATAGGCCATGTTTGTGCTGCGAGCAGTTGGGATGGCAGCACCAAGGCAGATGGCCAGAGTCAGATCATGCTCCCCAAGTACCCTGTGCCACCTCAAATCCAGGCTGCATTAGGGTACAAACAGATCACAGTGCCCCAACTGCCATCTCCAAACCTGGCTTTGTCACTTTCCTGTCAAATCAGCACGAGCACAAATCAGGCGTGTGTCTTGTGTTTGAAGTGAGCTTTTGCCCACCCAACACCTTGTTTGAGCAGGTGGGGGTGGAGCTGGAGAAGGATGGCAGCATCAAGGTGGATGGCCAGAATCAAACCACAATCCTCAAGTACCTTGTGCCACCTCAAAACCAGACTTTGTCAGTTTCCTGTCGATCAGCATGAGCACACACACACACACATCAGGCATGTTTCTTGTTTGAGCAGGTGGGCGTGGAGTTGGAGAAGGATGGCAGCATTAAGGTGGATGGCCAGAATCAAACCACAGTGCCTAGTATCTACGCCATCGGGGATGTGTGTACGAAGCTACCACTGACGCCAGTTGCCAGAATGGAAGGCACATATCTGGCCAGACGACTCTTTGGGTAGGGTGCTGGCTGTATCCCTCCTCCACACTTCACACTTAAAACTCAGGATGCCTAAGCATACATAGCATAGCATAGCATAGCATAGCATAGCATAGCATAGCATAGCATTGCATAGCATAGCATAGCATAGCATAGCATAGCATAGCATGGCATAGCATGATTGCCTAAGAAGCTTTTGTTTGACCACAGTCAGACTCAAGATGCCTGAGCATGGATTGCCCTAAGAAGCTTTTGTTTGGTGAAGTCAAGGAATCCTAGGTACCCCTAGGTCCATCATAATGTTGCGTCACATGACTGTCAAAGCTGTTGTACAAGTAGGCCTCATATGCACACACAGGACAGGCTGCTCTGAAGAGACAAGACTTGCCTTACGCGTACCTAGCTCATCATGAGCCAGAAAGCATTTGAGTTGGTATAATTACACTGAGACTGGGGTCTCGTCAGACAGATCCAGTGTGTTGACATCACCAGTGATGAGTGATTGCATTGTGAAAGACGCTCAGGATGGTCTCTGTCACATGCATGTGACTGTGCCACACCCTTGTATGCCAGCCCAACTTCCCCCTGCAGAGTAGGCTGGGGTCAACGTGCAACAGCTGGGGGGCAGCTTCTTCAGATTTTGTATTCTAGGCACTTTCCTGTGCATGACAGGCACTTGTCATATTCATGCGTGCTTGCTGCTTCTGTGGCCCATGCCAAATTTGCTGGACACCTGTCAAAATGCTTCTGCTACATCATGTAAATGGTCTTCACAGTTGTCGACGGTAAGCTCTTCTTGCTTCTGGGGCATGGGCCATGACTCTGCTGATCTTGCGCAAATGCAAAGTATGTAACTTTCTAAACCACAGTATGTCCAGCAGTCCTTGTTATGACTTATTCTCTCTTCTGCCCTGCGATACGTCGACAGAATATCAGTTTGTCTGAAGCCCTATGACTGCTTTCTTCTCTGCAGGGGTGAGACCATCCTGTCTGACTACAGCTACATCCCCAGTGTGGTCTTCAGCAGTCCCCACGTGGCCAAGGTGGGATTGGATGAAGAAGATGCGGTGGAACGGTATGGGGACATCAACATCTTCAGCAGCACATTTAGGTAAGCCCTCTTCTGGGTCTGATTAGGGTTTTTTGGCATCTGCAGACATCTGAGCCTCGTCAGCACCACTCCATCAGTGTTACAGAGTTACATAGATCCAGTAAGAAGTGGTGATCTGACATCAGAAATGAGGCTTTTGCCCGCTTAAGAACAAGAGTTGCAATCCTGGGTTCAAATCCCACACGCTACAATCAGATAGGTGAAGAAGATGCAGGGTGTCACGTAAATGAAGCAAGTGCAAGATGTCAGCAGGCAATGCTGTCACATTCAGCTCATTGGGTTGAGCCTTCAGCTTTCTGCAATTTCAAAAACATGTTCACTTGTGCACAACCGCCTACTCTATAATGGAAACGCCAAACTCAAAAACGCCTGCGGACGTTAAAAAAGCGCTACTACATTGGGGAGATGTTACACAAGCAAATGCTGCACACCTTGTTTAATCTGCATCAGTCTGCATGACTTTATGCTTATTAGTGTGCAAGTAAGCGCCAGATTAGGATATCACATTTGCACCTCACAACTCCAGCCTCATTGCAGCTGGTGGTTTGTGGCTGTGCTGTGCTGTGTTGTGCTGTGTCCAGCATACAGAGCAGCTATGGCATATGTGCATGCACAGTGTGAATTTCACACATCCATCCATGCACCTATCCATCCAGTCAGTTCCCCTTCCCTGACCCCCCACCCTCCCTACCCCCCTCCCTCCGTACCCTCCTCCCTCCCTAACCCCCTCCCTGCTCAACCACCCGCCCGCCCTAAGCCCCTCGCTCCCTCCCTTCATTTGTTTGTTCATTCGTTTGCTTGTTTGCTGTGTTCACTGAGATCCCAGCAGCAGCTCCCGGTGTGAGTTGCAAGTATGATTGTCTTTGCCATTCCGTTCTCGGGCAACCTTCAAGTCGTTTCCCTGTTTGAGTTCGTCCTCTTCGTCTTCTTCTGTTTCTTCTTCTTCTTCTTCTTCTTCTGTCAGCTACGGTGGCCTACAGGCGCTGAAGGACACCATGTCCAGGTTGAGGGTTTAGAATTTAGCTGCTGTGGCATGCAGGCCGCTGAAGGACACCCTGTCAGGGCAGCCTTTGAAGGGGGTCTTTGTGACTTCTTCTTCTTTTATTTCTTCTTCTTCTTCTTGTGTTAGCTGCTGTGGCACGCAGGCCGCTGAAGGACACCCTGTCTGGGCATGAAGGCAAGGGCTTGATGAAGGTGGTGGTCAACACCCACAACGACAAAGTTGTGGGCATCCATCTGGTTGGAGCCGAAGTCGCTGAGATTCTGCAGGTGTTGTTGCCTTTAGCACCCTGCATATGTATCGTTACTTACAGTCTATAGTGCCTTTTGCCGCTATGATGGCTCGTCTTGCTGATGCCTCTGATGCTTAATTTTACGTCGGCAAGGGTTCACGTTTTATTGTACGTTTTTGAGATTGCATGCAATTTTGCTGCAGACTTTTGTAGAAGGAAACAAGTGTGCTGTTCTGGTGTTGCCCCTGCCTTCATTGCAGAGCTATTCAGTAGCAATGAAGAACTTCTTGCTTTGACCTGTGCATATGTTCCTGCTCTGAATTTTGTCCATTTTCACACTGCAGGGCTTTGCAGTAGCAATGAAGGCCGGCATGACTAAGACTGAGCTTGATGAGACGGTGGGTATTCACCCTAGCTCAGCAGAGGAGCTAACCACAATGCGAGATTCTGTGAGACAGTACAAGGACAAGAAGTTGATAAGCAAGTAGTGCCTGAAGCCTTTATGGTGTTAGACAGTACAAGGACAAGAAACTCATAAGCAAGTAGTGCCTGAAGCCTTTATGAACGCCTCATGCAAGAAAGCCCATGTATGTTTTTGTTTGTAAGCCACGCAGCCTTATGACAAGCAAAGGTGCAGTCACGCCCGCATGTTTGACAGAAGTGTGATGGGTACATGTGTATAAGTGTGTGTGCATTTTGAAGACTCTGCCAGTGGCTAGCAATATTGATGAGGGGCATCACTGATTGTAGGATGTTGGCATTACTATAGCTGTGTGCTAGTTTGTCCTTGAGCCAAACAATGTGAGTGCTGGCAACAGTGACTGCTGTTGGCGCTTGGGTGCAGCCTCAGCAGACACAATGAAGGGCCGTTGTGTGTCTTGAAGGGCCGTTGTGTGTCTTGTAAAACTTGTCTCTGAGGCATCACCAGCTTGCATCCCGCAAAGGCATGCAGCAGGTATGTCCATGAACAAGCCCATCGTCTGGTACAGGGTACACCAGAGCCAATACCGCCTCATGGGGTAGGCCTTCAGCCTCGGCAGGCATGTTAATTTCTGCCAGCCAGCATTGTGGTATTGTGGCACTGGGCCAGTCATGATTGCTTCAGAGTGGCCAACAAAGTAGTATCAAGAGGAGCAACAGCAGCAGCTGCACACTGGCACCCTCTGTCAAAAGGTGCCAGGAGGACCAACACTATATAGTAGCTAGAGGGACCAATCCTATATAGTAGTATTACAGGCCATGCACATTTGCTTGACTGACTACTAACCTTGGGGGTTCTTCTACGTTAGGCAAATATATATATATTTATGTCCATAAGCATGTAGATTAAGTGTGTGGGTAGTTACTCATGAGTGGGCTTGTGATTACACCAAGAAGGCCTGCCAACAGGGCACAGTGATTGTGACATGCGTACAGGCCTACCCAGCGTGCAAGTTGCAAGTTGTAGTCAGTGCTTTGTCCGCTCTGAACCCAAATCATCACAGTTGAAAGTAGTACAGTTGCAAATGGTACACGCTTGTATAGTCTGGCAGATATGCATACTGGCAAGGTTGTTGTCACCAGATAATGCCATGTAACAAAGCTGTCGAAGTATCATGCAAGTTGACAGTGAAAAGATTTGCAACTGTTGCAAATTGTTACAATACTGTGCTAGTACTGCAGCCGCTGGCTTTTGGCTGCAAGCGTATATATAAGAAACGTGTCTCAGGACTCCATGCTTGCAAGTTGGTGGCCACCATGGTGTATGAGTTGCCATGGCCAATCTCCTACACATGCTCAACAGCAGCAGCCCCTGTGTTAGCAGCATCATTAGCAAGTAGCTCATAATTGCATTCAACAGCTTCTTGCCGGCCAAGAGCAATTTTGGCCTCGTTGGCAATATCCCTCAAGTCCTCTGTGTAACACGGTAGGAGGCATCCCACCAAAGTTTTCCATACACAGGCAACCACCAGAAAGTATGGAAGCGAGAAAAGCGCTCCTTCAAACTCTCCTGCGATTTCCTGGTCGCGCTCGCTGCCAGGCTCTGCTGTATTGGTGACGATATCGAAAGCTGCGATGACAGCAAGCATTGCCCAGGCCGACAGGACGATCATGATGATGACAGTGGCCAGCACCGCAAAAGCCTTGCGCGTGAGGTTTGTCAACGCCATTGCAAGTTGAACACGTCCGATCTGGCAAGTGTTAGTGCGTATCTGCACGCAGTCACAGCAAGCTTCGTTGCTTCAGACTTGACGGATACTTGAAGACTCAACACCTGTTACCGGCCTGCGCTCACTGCTCATATAAGTATATGTGTCACGTCAATCTCGAGCTGACCAGACAGATAAGTTACAGCAATTTTGCAGAGCAGCTGCAGACACTTACAGGAGCCTGCTAGTAGTTTGAGAGCAGTGCGCCCAGGTTAGGCTCGACGATATTGCCGAAGCTGCTTCGACGGGCAAGCTCTTCTCAGGCTCGCACGTGCCGGTGAACAAGGCACCGTAGGTACAGGTTCTCAAGAACGAAAGTCTGGACAGTCTTTCCTCTCACAACAGCGCTGAGCTTGTGAGATCCTATACAAACAGCACCAGATGTGCGCTCGGTTGTACCTGAGTACCGGAGAGACCAGAGAGACAGCCGTTACACATCTGAGTAAGGCCAGAAGCCGCTGCGCCTTGGACATGACAAATGACGTGACTTGGCGTGCTGTGGTTGACACCTTGGATCTAGATTTCATGATGATTTGAACATGATTGGCACAAGCGATCGGCTGTGTTGGCTGGCAGAAACTTGTAAAATCCTTCTTCTTCTTCTGGTTCTAGCCCCATCAAACCTCTGCTTGACCTGTTGCTACAGCTAACAAAGCTTTCAGCAAGCAGCTTCATTACTGTTGTCATACATTCTCAATGACACAGCAGCTGCTTCTACCAATGCCATTGAGATAACTGCTGAGCCTGCGTTACAACGCTGTCACTGCTATAGATTCCATCCATGGTCTGACACAGCAGCCGCAGGGACTACTGTGCATTAGGTGGTTTGGTTTTGCTGTTGCCAAGCAGGCCCGAGAAGAAGCTTATTGTGGCCTGTCCAACTTCTGCAGCCCTGAGGACCCCCAGGGTCACGGCCACACCTGCAGATAATAACAATAATAATAAAAATAATGAATTCGCTTTCCAGCTGATGACGAGCTAAGTACGTGCGTGGCAAGTCTTGTCTCTTGATAGGTAGCGTAGTCAAAGGCTCAAATTCACCACAATTACTATAGCAGTCGAAGAAATCAGGAACTGTGCTGACTTACGTTAATAGGTACATGCATGGCCAGTCTTGCGTTGTGAAAACAAGCACACAATCATTACATTGCTGATCAGTTTAAACAGGTGGTCAAGAAAGGTACACCTCTAGGTGCTTGTTGAGCCTGTTGTAACCCATGGCTAGTCATATACATAGTCACAACAACACTGCACTTGCAGTGGCATCAGCGTAAGTATGGGCAACTTCAAGGTGGTGAATGCTCAACTACCTTTTCAGATGATGCGGGGACAGTGCAACCAAAGATGAGCATTTACAAACACAAGGCTTTGCTTGTAACCCATACACAGCCAGACGTTGTGCTCTCTGTCAGTGTTTCCCTTACTTGCTTGCTATAGGCAGTGTCAAACACTAGGTTTTTGTGCTGTGCTTGTGTGCACAGTTTATGTTTGCATTGACACATGCCAGCAGTTGAAACCTATCATGATGATGGACTGACTGACTGGTTGACTGACTGCTTGATTGGTTGAAAAATGAAGCACACCTGGCTGTGAAGCACGCATTTCACTGCTGCCAGCATTGCTGCTGCTTTGGGTCTGCCCCTTGCCTGATCCAAAAACTTCTTCCTCCTGTAGTCTCTGCTGCTGCTGACTATCAACCGGCTCTGTTGGTTCTGTTCTCTGAGCCTCTTCTTCTGCTGATGATGTTGGTGGCTGTGATGAGGATGCCAGGGGGGCCCTGTCACCCAGGGGGTCTGTCTGTGTGTCAATGCCGGCACCTGGCGATGAAGCTAGACTGTTTGGCTGAGCCGAGGTGCCACCTTCACCCTCAGCTGCTGCTGCAGCTGCCTGAGAAGCTTCTGCTGCAGGTGGTGCATCGGTCAGGGTGTAGTAATACCCCTGTGGGAGGTTGTGGGTGCTGGCGCCATTTAGGACCCTGCCGTTGACCTGGAAAACAAATGCGGCATTCAAAGACGCCACCAACTTGACACAAGCAGTCTTCAGCGCTTCTATTGTGCGCTCTCCAAAACAATCTTACTGTCAAGTGCTCTCACATGGATTGACAGGGCTTCTAGCCTTCTTCAACTTGAGGCTTGCTTTGAACAACACAGAAACATGCAAGTGTCCAAGCTGAGATTGCAAGAAGTATGTTGGGCTTGCAGAGGAACTTCTGTTTGTTACCTTCATGGCTGGCGGATCAGGTCCAGCGTTGCCTAAAGAGGCCAGCTCCTGTTGGAGACTGCCAGCCTGGTTGTCACTGGCCTGCAAGGAAGCTTCCAGAGAAGCCAGCTGGTCCCCCATCCCTTGCACCTGCTGCTGTAGGTCCACCTGCAACCATCCACTCTTGACTTCTCAATATAAACTTTGTAATAACTTGTAGGAGATTCTTTCTTTTCTTTACCCCCATCCCTTGCACCTGCTGCTGTAGGTCCACCTGCAGACATGCCCTCGTTCTTGTAGTAACTTCTCATTCAATTTGTCGCCAACTTCTCATTCAATTTGACGCCAAAAGGTGCAGCAATTTCTTTTCTTTCTAGTCATTCGTGTCGGGATACAGGCTTCTGGTCTGACGAGTGTGGACACGGACGCATCAAATCTTCTGGCTTTCAAGCACATGTTTATCACTGATGCTGCTGACTGAGCTCCTGCTGGGATGGACTCTAGGGTTGATGCTGGGATGGATTTGATCAGAGAATCACTGCTGCAGCAGTAGGACTGCAGGATGCAAGCACTTGGACAGCACAGCACAGCACAGCACAGCACAGCACAGCACAGCACAGCACAGCACAGCACAGCACAGCACATTGCAGGACTTTCCGTCGAACACTGGTCGACAGCACATCAGCCTGCTTCAGCCAGGGACTGTGAATACTGAAATTTGAATCTACAGCTGCGACAAGTGGAAACCTGTGGCCCACCAAACAGGGATTGAACTAGGCTTTTGCCGACTTGGGCAAGTGCAGCAGGCATAGGAGCTGCACCCTCCTCTTTTTCTTTAGAAAGAAAAAAACCAACAAGAAAGGAAAAAACTTCTTGGCGTCAAATTAACAAGAAGCCAAGTATGAAACCGGGCTGCCCAGGCTCGTTGTGTTTACTGACAGAGCTAGAAGTCTGGTGGGAGGTCATCATGACCTCTGACTCTGACCGTGGTGGCAAGGGCAAGGCTCCAAGCAAGCCACTTTGCCCTGGTGGAGAAAAGCCGTGGTTGATTGCCAAGCGAAACTTCTTGTCAACTAGCCAAGCCTTTTCACCACCAGGGCAAAACGGCTTGCCAGTAGCCCAGTTCTTGCCCCCAGAGTTGGAGTCAGAGCTCTCGTTGACTGCCCTGCTCTGCTGCTGCTGCTTAGCCCCTTGTAGGCTGGTCTGGCCAGAAGCGTTTTCCATGATGGGAACGGCATTGTCAATGTCAAGGGCAAGAAGACATTGATATTGGCAATCCCATTCCCATCGTGGAACATGCTTCTGGCCAGAGCGGCCCACAAGGGGCGAAGCAGCACACACAGCACAGCACAGCACAGCACAGCACAGCACCACACAGCATGCAACAAACAAACAGACAAACAAATGAAGGAGTGCATAAATGAGTGCATGAATGAATTGGTAAACAATGGATGAAGACTGCATGGATTATCAACTGAACAAACGGATGAATGGATGAGTAAACAATGGATGATCACTGCATGGATTACCAACTGAACAAACGAATGAATGGGTGTTGAGAGGCAGGGTCAAGAGGTGCAGTGAGCGTACTTTCAGAGCTTGGTTGTTTTCAACTCTGGCAGCAAATGAGGGCATGCACAGATGACTACATGAAAAGTTGAATGAATATTACAGCAGGGGTCAAGAGGTGCATTGAGCATGCCTTCAGGGCTTGGTTGTTTTCCGCTCGCATGCATGATGAACAATTCAAGAAACAAATGAGCAAATCTTATGGGCATGCCTTCAGGGCTTGATTGTTTTCCACTCTGGCAGCAGCAGCACGCATTACCAACTGGACAAACAGATGAACAGATCTTATTGCAAGGTCAAGAGGAGCAGTGAGCATGCCTTCAGGGCTTGGTTGTTTTCCACTCGGGCAGCAAATGAGCGCATGCACAGATGACTACATGAACAGTTGAATGAATATTACGGCAGGGGTCAAGATATGCAGTGAGCGTGCCTTCAGGGCTTGGTTGTTTTCCACTCTGGCAGCAGCAGCACGCAGCTCCTGGAGGCGGCCATCCAGCATGCTCTGCTGCCAAGCCACATGCTGGTCTTGCAGCTCAGTCATCTGCAGCTGCAGCCTCTGGATTTGGTCCCGGTTCTGTGATGCAGAGGAATTTGTTGAGCCCAGCTGTGTTTCCAGTGCAGCTAGGGCAGCTTGCTTTGCAGCAACCTGCAGCCAAGCACAAGCATCTGGTCCATGTTTTGTGACACAGAGGCAGTTGTTATGCCAAGGGCTTTGTGTTCTGAGACGCGGAGGAGCTTGTTGAGCTGAGCTGGGTTTCTAGTGCAGCTAGGGGCAGCTTGCTTGGCAGCGACCTGCAGCCAAGCACAAGTATCGGGTCCATGTTTCGTGACACAGAGGCAGTTGTTGAGGCAAAGGCTGTCTAGTGCAACCCGGGCAGCTTGCTTGGCAGCAACCTGCAGCTAAGCACAGGTATATGGTCCATGTGTCGTGACACAGGTAGTTTTTGAGCTAAGGGCTTGGTGTTCTGTGACGCCGAGGTATTTGTTGAGCCAAGCTGTGTTTCCAATGCAGCTAGGGCAGCTTGCTTGGCGGCAATCCTGCAGGTAGGCACAAGTATCTGGCCCTTGTCTTGTAGTACAGGTAGTTGTTGAGCCAAGGGTTTTTTGTTGTGTGATGTCGAGGCACTTGTTAAACCAAGCTGGGTTTCTAGTGCAGCTAGGGCAGCTTGCTTGGCAGCAACCTGCAGCCAAGCACAAACATCTGGTCCATGTTTCGTGGCATAGGGGCAGTTGTTAAGCCAAGGGCTTTCTGGTGCAGCCCTGGCAGTGCAGCTCTGCAGCAACCTGCAAACAAGCAGAAGCTGCTGTTTTGCCCTGAATGGCCCTAACGACAAAATGATATGTGATATGTGATTGGTTTACAGCCTCTGGAAAATGATTTTAGGTCCTTGGCATTTGTGAGACCAAGGTGTGTGTGCATCTAACCCGCAACTTTGGAAGCCATTTGACCACCCTTTCTGGGCAGCATACATGGGGATTTTTGGGGCCTATCTGTGGCCTCAGGGGAGGTTTCCTGGGCTATCTGTGTCCCCAAGAGAGGTGGCTTAGGCAGCCCTGGAATACTTTTCCTACAGTTTTGAGTTACAGGAAGAAGACCAGTCCATCTGATGACTGGACACACACACAGACACAGACTTATAGCAGCAGTCACCTCATTGACACTCATGACGCAGTCTGCCATGTGATGGGCAGATCACATGCCTGACATGCAACTTGCAAATTGCGCAGTGCCTAGAGGGCGGGCAGGCAGGCAGGCAAGCAGGCAGGCAGGCAGGCAGACAGACAGACAGACAGACAGGCAGGCAGGCAGGCAGACAGACACACGAAGAAACAGTGTGCAAGGTACACACCTGTGATCTCAGCAACTGGATCTCTGACAAGTCAGATACAATGCTTGTTTGCAACTCCAATGGCGGGCTCACGCTACTGCTGCTGCTGTCTGCTGACACAGCATCTATCCTCTGCTCTGTGCCAGAACTCAGTGCGTAAGGATCAGCACCTGTCTGAAGCTCACTCGAAGAAGCAGAAGTCTGGGCGGCTGCATCAGCAGCTGCTGCCAGGTCCTCAGCTGCTGCATCAGATTTATGATCCTGAGGAAGACGGTTGCCATTTGGAATGGTGCTCAGAAGGAAGCTCTGTAAAGCTGACACACGTGTGTCACTGAACTCCGCAACTGATGACTCATCAGCAGCAGAGTGAGCAGCTTCCTCGGCAGCTGCTGCCAGGTCTTCAGCTGCTGCATCTGACAGACCATCATCAGAAGGCGAGAAGTCAGCACCATCAGGTCTACTACTTGGTGGACTGACAGGACCACTATCAGCTGGATCACTGGTGAGAAACTCCTGCGGAGCTGACTCAGCAGTTCTGCTAGCATCTGGTGACTCATCTGACCCATCCGCTGCTGAGGGAGTTGCTGCATGTGCAGCTTCTTCAGCAGCTGCTGCCAAGTCTTCCGCAGCTGCATCTGACAGATCAGCATCCACTATCAATCCACCATCTGCTGAGGGAGTTGCTGCGTGTGCAGCTTCCTCAGCAGCTGCTGTGTGTGCAGCTTCCTCAGCAGCTGCTGCCAAGTCTTTTGCAGCTGCATCCGACAGGTCAGCGCCCTCTATAACTCCACCATCTGGGATAGAGCTTGGAGGGCTCACATCACCGATGTCTGCATCCATGCTATGGTTTGAACTTGAAGCTGCCGCCTGCTGTGCTTTACTGGCAGATCCTGTCAGGCTGTCAACTGCGGTTGCAAGTCCATCTTGCATGACAGCTTCTGATGCTGCCAGGTCACTGATGAGATCTTGTGGCAACTGCTGTTGCGCGTCGATTGGAGTGGAGCCCGTGACATGGGCTGCCAGGGGTTCTGGAGCGCTGGATGTAGGTGCGTCTGAAGCTTTTGGCGAGGTAGCTGTCAGCTGCTCCTCAACTGCGCAAGTGACGTGGGAGGTGAGGCAGATGGGAGCCATGTGCACAGGGGACTTAACTTAAAAAAACTAAGAAGAATCATAGGGATCCCTCAAGGGGAGAAAGGACAAGATGTGTTGATCCCAAGAGGGCAGTGAAGGTGTGTGGAGCAGCAGTTAAATCCTGAGAAGGTTAAACAGACACCAAAGCCTATGTGCAGCCGGTGACAGGGGGGCGGGTTGGGGGGAGTGGGGGGGTAAAGAGGAGGCGGGTACCAGGGAAGGGGTTGGAGAGGTGGGTGAGGAAGGAGGGTGGAGAGGGGGTGGCTTGGAGCATATATGACATGCACAGTGTAGATGAGACGATTGTTGCGTACACCTGACTCATTTATGCTGTGATTGAATGAGACAGTCATTGCAAAAATGAGTCAGGTGTATGCAACAACTGTCTCCTGTACACTGTGCATGCGATGCATGCTCCAAGCAACCCCCCTCTCTACCCTAATAATAATAATTATGTATATTCAGCCAGCAGGCATCAGGTATGTGCGACCTCTCCACCCTCATATAGGTGTACGTAACATGTACCCCACAGATCACTTGTTTAGCACCAAAACAGTGTATCACAGTGTGAGCTGTACCACAAACCTGCTGCCTTCAAGTCCACGCTAGTTTCCTGGTAAAGCTGTGTTGTCTGAGAAAAACCACACAAGAGCCACATCATCACAAGCTTCTGTGATGCAGGTCAATCAGTATAAGCAGCAAACACGCAGACCAAATGACAAGCATAGGCACTAGTCATGAGGATAAATACTTGAACATGAGCGACAGCAATTCCCGAATTTACCATTGGATCCCCACTACTCTAAAGTCAATTATTGACCTGATCAGCACCGATCCTCACAGGCAACCAATGTTCCCATACATGATCATTTGGAAGAATGAGCGATGACAGACAGACACACAGACAGACATCAATGTGGGCAGCAGCAACCTCACATGCACCCTGAACATGCACCCTGTTGAGCATTAGCACACTGCCTACCACAAACAACATCTCTACCCACCCCAAATGAGTGGTCTCTCTTCGCACAAACCAGAAGACATGTTGGCTGCATAGCAGGGTGAGATACAGTGCAGAAGGGTATTGAATACACAAAGCACAAGGACCAGCAGCAAAGCATGTAGTTAAAGATGGTTTATAAGCGTACTTTCAAGGTGCTTTTTTTACAGTACCAAAGGTTTTGTTGATGAGCAGCGGCCCACTCATGCAAGAGTAGCTTCGACGGAGTCAAAAAAGGCACACCAAGCCGCAAAACAAACAGCACTATGTATGGTGGTGGCACACAAGGCCTGGACCAATTTTACTTCTTATACATCAGTATATATATGTATATGTGTCACTTCTGTCCCGACAAAATCTTCTGCATGTAAGCGCACAGAAACCCATGCTACACACATACAGCTTGTGTGTGCAGTTGTGAAATTGACCTGATGTAGTACAGAAATTGCAAATGGGCTTGATGTCAAATATGTGGCGACACAAGTCAGATGTGCCAGGTATGGGTGTATACGGTAGGATTTCATGTTTGGTGCAGGGTCTGACGCTGTCTACCTTGTGCCTTGCCAATGCTGCCCTGGGCTGCTGCCAGTGCATCAGTCATCACTGCTTCTGAGGCTGCCAGGTCATCCACCAACCCTTCTCTTGACATGCTACCACCTACAACAAACAAAAGTGGTGGCTCAGTATGAAGAGTATGAACAATCTGTTCATCGCGCTGCTGAGCCAAGCTGTGCTGTTTGTGTTGCTGCTGAGCTAAGGGCTTCAGCCATCTCTGCTTCTGAGGCTGCCAGATCATCCACCAACCCTTCTCGCGACATGCTACCACCTACAGCAAACAACAATGCTGGCTCAGTACAAACGTGGGAACATTCTGATTTGTCGCGCTGCTGAGCCAAGCTATGCTGTTTGTGCTGCTGTCAGTGCATCAGTCATCACTGCTTCTGAGGCTGCAAAAACGTTCACCAACCCTTCTTTAGACATGCTGCCACCTACAACAAACAAAAGTGGTGGCTCAATATGAAATGTATGAACATGCTATTCGGTGCGGTGCTGAGCAAAGTTATGCTGTTTGTGTTGCTGCTGCCAGTGCATCAGTCATCACCGCTTCTGAGGCTGCGAAAACGTTCACCAAGCCTTCTTTTGACATGCTACCACCTACAGCAAGCAAACATGATGGCTCAACAAGAAAAGTATCGACATGCTATTAGTCGCTTGACGAGCCAAGCAATGCTGTTTGTATTGCTGCTAAGCCTTCAGGCGTTACAGCTTCTGAGGCTGCTGTATTATCTACCAATCTTTCCTTGGAGGTGCTACCACCTGCAACAAAACAGCAAGTGACGATGTTTTATCCGGTGCCTTGTCAGCATGAACACCAAGGGGCAACCATTGCCGTGTCAGCATGAACACCAAAAAGCAGCTAGCGCCTTGTCAGCATGAACATCAAGGAGCAGCCGTTGCCTTGCCAGCATGAACACCAGAAGGCAGCCTTTGCCTTGTCAGCATGAACACCAAACAGCAGCCAGCGCCTTGTCAGCATGAACACTAAGGGGCAGCCATTGCCTTGTCACCATAAACATCAAGGGGCAGCCATTGCCTTGTCAGCACTCATCAATCAGCAGCCGTTGCCTTGTCAGCATGAACACCAACAGGCAGCCATTGCCTTGTCAGCATGAACACTAAGGGGCAGCCATTGTCTTGTCAGCATTTCTTAGTCAGCAACTCACCATTGGGCAGCTCAAAGTCTGAGTCTGTGATGGCTTCAGACGTCTCCAACTGTGCGTCTGTCACAATGTTCTGATCTGAGTCAGGGTCAGCAGCTTGCACCGCACCTATGCACACACACACAATGATGACCACTGCCATTCTGATTGCATCAGCACATAATGCATCAGCAAAGATTGCGTCAGCAGCCAAAGCGGCAGCATGAGCACATTTGCATCAGGAGAAGTGTGTAAGTCAAGACAAAAAGTAGCATATGCAGAGTCACAGTCTTCCATACGGCTAGGCAAGGTCAGAGACATCTCTAAATTCACCTCAGCTGAGCAAATTCTTTGACAGCCAGGTCTGAAGCAAAACAGATAACTGCAGGCCGTGCAAGCTGCATAGCAAAGGTCATGACAGCAAATAGATATGTTGTCAAAGTGGTCCAGCAGGAAGCTGCCAGTGCTTGCATGCGGGTATTGCCAGCACAATTGTAGAATGAGGTAACATATACATCAATACAGATACATCACAGCTATGGTCAAGGCGCCGATTCCACAACACCCACAATGCCAGCATATCACTGCACTGGATTTCAAACCCTAACCATGTCAAGGGTTCTTGGTAATCCTAACAACCGAATGCAACTCAGAGCTGGAGCACACACAAACAAATGGACACAAAGCGATACCTGCAAAGCTCTGCGTGCTGACTTCTGCATCCGTGAGTGGGTGTGTGTCATCCTCAGCAGCAGTTGATGTGCTTGGCATGTCCTGTGCCAACAGCTCATTTCCAGGTGCAATGGCCGCAACACCAGCATCAATGAGGGCATCAGCCTCAGGGGATAGCTGAGCGTCTCGGTCTACCTCTGCAGGTGACAAGTCACCGGATTCTAGACTCGTGTCTGAACTTTGCCCCTGCGAGTATGGGTCAGGGCTAGGGCTATGGCTAGGGTTTGCCTCTGAGCTGAGGAGGGTGTCCATTGCAGCTGCTGCTTGGGGACTGAGCCTAGCAGCTGCTTCGTCAAGTTCTGCATCGGTCACCTGGGCATCTGACGTATTGACAGCCTTTGTGTCAGCAGCTGCCGCAGCAGCTATTTCGGCAGTGCCGTCAGAAGTTGATGATGCCAGTAAGTCTTGCTGGGCAGGGGTGTCAAGCTCAGGCATCTGTCCAGGCATGGCTGCATCTGAAGCCTGGTCAACAGGTTCTGCCACCAGCTTCTGTGTTGGCTTCCGCCTGATAGGCTTGAAGGCGGATGCTGCCATGCGAGTTGGGACCTTGGTGCCGGGGATGGGGGTTGAGGTGGGGTCTGCAGGGGTTGCCACTGGGGGTGGCATGACCCTAGCTGTGGTGTTGTACTTGGCTGTCAGCCAATCAGGAATCGCAAAATTGTCGCTGACATCAGCATCAGCGCTCTCGATCTCCAGATCATCCTCCAATCCCGATGAATCTGCCAGCTGTGAGTCAGCACTGCCATCCTTCAGGGGAAATGGCGAGGAAGAAGAAGAGACGGTGGACAGGGAGACGTAGTCAGGGACTGGGGTGGCCCTCTTGCCTTTGGGCTTCCCCCTTTTGGCCTTGGGCTGAGGCGGGGAATCATTTGGATCTGATTTAGTATCCTGCAGAACAACATCCAACATCAGATTGGTATGTTTGGTCATTCACTCACTTGCTCGCTCACTTACTCACTCACTTAATGACTCACTCATCCATTGATTCAACACCTATTTCCCTAGGGTTAGGTACATACAGTCTGATCGAGCCGTCCCTGCATGAAGTCCTTT
>JAABUK010005386.1_pt1 | contig 19964 bp, 21 predicted proteins | sample 5559141 | NCBI WGS metagenome assembly JAABUK01 (sample SAMN10711869, study PRJNA513367) | rock metagenome | isolation source: Antarctica rocks | place: Antarctica: Victoria Land, Pudding Butte nord | collected 2016-01-03 | reverse complement strand
GTCGTAACGCCCTTTGGCCCATCCGGGACCGCGAGCTTCCGGTCCGTCACGGGCTGGCCGTGGTCATCGTGCTCCGGAGCCGCCGCCATCGTTTGTTCCCCAATCCCGCCCAGGTCCTCCGGAAATCATATTTTCCAGCAGCGGCGCAGGGGAAAGTAGCTGCGCAGGGGAGGGGGCGCAAGCGCCAGGCGCACGGCCTCTGGCAGGAGGGCAACGCACCGTTTGGCCTCTTGACGGGCCCCGTAGAGCCGGGTGGGCCCGGCGCATGCGCTACCAGCGGGTGAACTGAGGGCAAGTTGTTGCAGAACACTGCAACTTGCACTTTAGTTCTGCAAATGCAAACTTGAAGCATGAACAGTAATATAAGCCGTAATTCACACAAGTTGCGCAATTTAGGGATATGCAATTATGCCGGCGTGCTGTCCATCGTAGTCACAAACCGCGGGGCAGCCGCCGAAGCTGAATTCCACGGACGCGGGATCCCCTTCCACTCAGCCGAGCATTGCGGCGGCTCCGGGTTGAACCTGGCTGCGCCGTGCGCGGCATTGTCGTGCTGATCGGCTATCTCCGGGTCGCTCCTGGCGACGACGACGATGCCGCCGCGCAACGCCGTGCGCTGGCCGAGGCGGGATGCGAGCAGGTCGTGGTTGAGCGGCCCGGCCCGGAGGACACTGGCGAGCGGCCCATACTTCGCAGCCTGCTCGCGCGTATCCACCCGGGCGACATCGTGGTTGTGCCGCAACTGGACAGCCTGGGCGGCTCCCTGTCCGAGGTGGTGAAGCAGGTGCAGCAGCTCACAGCGGCTGGCGCCGGGCTTCGCAGCCTAGACGAAGCACTGGATGCTCCAGCACCGCGGCATCGCGCGGAAGGGTTTGGGTTGGAAGGGCAAGGCAGTAGCCGCGGACCCGACGTCGTTCGGCGTGGCGCGGGTGGCCGTCCGCCCAAGCTGTCGCCCGATCAGCAGGCGGAGGTGATTGAGGAGGTGCTGTCCGGCCGCAGCAAGGCCGCCGCTATGGCCAAGAAGCACAAGGTCAACCCCGCCACGATCAGCCGGCTGCTGGCCGCCCGGCGGGCGACCGCCGCGGCACCGGCATCAGGCGGACCTATCAGGAAAGACGGGACGGCCGCAGACCGGATCCTCGGCGTCCTGCCCCCGTCCGCCCTGGACGAGCGCCTGGCCATCGTGGGCACATCCGGATCGGGCAAAACCTATGCGGCCAAGGGCCTCATCGAACGGGTGATGGCGGGCGGGGGCAGGGTCTGCGTCGTGGACCCGCTCGGGGTGTGGTGGGGGCTGGGCAAGGGGGCGGACGGCGCCGACCCGCCGTTCCCCGTGGCCGTGTTTGGCGGCACCCATGCCGACGTGCCGCTCGACCCCGGCATGGGCGCCGCCCTTGGCCGCCTGGTCGGGGCGCAGCCGATGGCCTGCGTCGTGGACGTTTCCGACTTCGGCAGCGGCGCAGCCCGCCGGATCTTCATGACGGCGTTCACCGGGGCACTGTATGCCGCGAACACCGAGCCGCTGCACCTAGTGCTGGACGAGGCGGACCTGTGGGCGCCGCAGCGCACCCAGCCGGACGGCCTGGACCTGCTGGGCCGGGTGGAGGAGATCGTGCGGCGCGGGCGGGTGCGGGGCTTCGTGCCCTGGCTGATCACCCAGCGCCCGGCGGTGCTGCATAAGGACGTGCTGAGCCAGGCCGACGTGCTCGTGTCCATGAAGCTCACCTCCAGCCAGGACAGGGCCGCGGTCGGGCGGTGGATCGAGGGCCAGGCCGATCGCGTCGAAGGCCGGCGCATCCTGGGCGCGCTGCCCCGGCTCCGGCGCGGGGAGGGCTGGGTCTGGGCACCTGGGAATGGGGTTCTCGCACGGGTGGCCTTCCCGCGCATCCGCACCCTGGACAGCTCGCAAACGCCTCGGCGGGTCGAGCACACTGGCATTCCGCGCCCGCTCGCACCTGTGGACCTGCTTGTCATCGGGCGGGAGTTGGCCAAGCTCGGGCTGGACGGCAATGGGGAGTAGAACACCCTGCGCCCTGGGGTGTTAATCAGCGCAGATAGCGGACTCAGGGAAACTCAGAATATTTAGAATGTTACTGCGCTGATCAGCGTCGAGACCCAGCGCTGACTTACACTCCTACTCCGGACCAGGTTCCCGCACCACAAGACGGGTCCGTGCAACAAAGTCTCCCCTCCCGCAAATGCGCCAGCGCCCTTTCTGCCAGCGTCTGCGCATACAGGGCGGGATCGTTCCACGCCGTCCGCCGCATCTGCGCTACCACCGCGCCGTTCAACCGTGTCCAGGGCATCCCGCGACCGGCGCGGCGTCAAGGCGAACCACCCAACACTTGCCGCGCCGCAACGAGGCGCATACCGTCATCTCCGATGAGCAACACCGGACCCCTAGAATCCGCGCTTACAGTCCCCGCCAAGGACGGCTACCCGCTTGCAGCAACCTTGCATCTACCCCACGGGGTGCCGGTCGGTCTCGTGCTCGTTAGCGCGGCAACAGGGGCGCCGGCACGCTACTACACTGCGTTTGCCGCAGCCCTCGCCGAGCGCGGCCTCGCAGCCCTCACATACGACTACCGCGGCATCGGCGCATCTCGCCCCCCCGAACTGCGCGGTTTCGGCGCGCGCATGCGCGACTGGATCGACCTCGACGCCGAGGGTGTGATCTCCTGGGCGCGGACGACACACCCCGAGCTGCCGCTCCTAGCAGTCGGACACAGCCTGGGCGGGCACGCCATCGGCCTCTGCCAAGGCAGCCAGCACCTCGCAGGCGGCGCAATGGTCAGCTCGGCCGTGGCATGGATCGGCTACGTCCAGGGCGCCACTGAACGCCTCCGCGTCCGCGCCTTACTCCGCGTCCTCGGCCCAGCCCTGATTCGGGCCACCGGATACGCCCCGAAGCGCTGGGTCGGTTTGGGCGCAGACGTGCCCGGTCCGGCGTTCCTGGAGTGGGCGCACTGGATCGGGCTTCAACACTACTTCTTCGACGACGCTAGCATGGACGCCGCAGCTCGATTCGCGCGGGTTAGGGCGCCGCTGATGCTGATCGGCGCCGATGACGACCCCTGGACCCCCGCAGCCTCCATCGATCAACTCGCAACCTACTTTACCAGCACCCGCTGCGAACGCTGGCAGATCAACCCAGCCAGCACCGCAACCAGACGGATCGGGCATGCCGGCTTCTTCCGCAAAGAGCACAAGGATATCCTCTGGCCGCGCCTCATCGACTGGCTGCTGCAACGGACCGTCAGCACGAGCTGATCCGTGGGCCAACAGGTCGACTTCCCGCCAATTGAACAAACTCTGTGAGGGTTGGAACACCGACCGGGAACGCTACCTGTAGGCGCTTGCGATCATCGGGCGCCGTGCTCGCAAACAGAGCGGATCCTGCTCGGATTCGCTTACAGTGGGGCGCGCGTCGTGCTCACATTAGCTGCCACTGTGCTCGCCATCATCGGGCCGTGCTCGCCAACGGAGGATCGTGCTCACATTGCCTGCCAATGAGATTTGACCGGTGGCAAGATGATTGGGGCGTTCTCGATAACCCAGGTTTCTGAGCGTGCTCGGCGCGTGCTGCTCTGAGCCGCGCATCAAGGCGCTTTTGCTTCTCAGAACTGTTCTTGGTTGCCTTGTTCCGAAATGCTGAGCGTTTGATGGCTTTCGAGAACAAAGACACGGGATGCAGGTCGGCTGCGCCAGTGCGTTCACCGTGCTGCTACGGCCAAATCCACCCAGATGTGCGACTTCCCGGCGAGCACCGACACTATCCTGACCTCCGTTCGGTCATTGGCAGGCAATGTGAGCACGATCCTCCGTTGGCGAGCACGGCCCGATGATGGCGAGCACAGTGGCAGCTAATGTGAGCACGACGCGCGCCCCATTGTCAGCGAATCCGAGCAGGATCCGCTCTGTTTGCGAGCACGACGCCCGATGATTGCAAGCGGCTACAGCTACCTCCCACAAGGAACCTTAGCCAAACCAAGCCGCCGGCGTGCTCAATAAGCCGTAAGTGGCCCCGAGTAGTGTCGTAGCCAGCAAAAGCCACGCCCTGCATAGGACAAGGCCGCGGGCCGATTGCGACACGCTGCCATATCGTTGCAAAGTTCAACCACGTGGCTTCCCAAGTAGGCGGCCGACTAAGCGATCTGGTGCTACACCACGTTTATCGACCTCGACAGTTGCCAGGCTTACAAACCCACGGCAGCGCTAACGGTAAGCCAGCAACTAAGGCTGTTGCATGTAGATATCAACTAACTGCCTTCCGTTAGCCGCACCATAATCGCGGATGCGCCAGGTACGATCGGTTGGAATGGATCGGATTATACACTGTCCACCCAAACTATATGCACCCGCTCGCCTCCTTCCTTCCGAAACGGGCTTCTACTATCACGGAACTAATGGATTCGCCTCACGTACAATTGAGACTAACACGAATTCTATGCCCGTTTAGTTTTTATTATGAGCAATTCATATGTCGTATTCAGACTCCTCAGGGTAGATATGAAACTAGGCTACTTTGTTAACCTAGCATTACGCCAGACTCGTGCGCGCCACCCGTCTGATCAGTGGCAACGATAGTCAACGAATTGCAGTACTAGGCATGGTAACGTTAGCGTTAGGCGCTAGCAATTGCTACTGTTTGTGGCGGTCGGTTAGCTGATCGGCCGCGTCACTCCAAGTCGATGGGATAGGACCTAACATGACTCTGATCCAAAACACGGCCATAACGCGGCAGAATCAGGACTACAATCTGTCACGTGCGTCTACCAGTACGCTCCTTCAGCAGCATGATGACACATTGCCAGAGCTGTTTAGCCGGACGTACGACCACTTTGAGACGAGGCTAGACCATTCAATAGGCGCAATGTGGTGTTACATGCGCCCCCAAGGGATGCCCATTGTAACTCGCGGATTACTCTCAGAACTGGATGGCATTCAGAAAAGCGTGCAGAGCGTCTTCCCAAGCAAACAACACACACCCGACCGCCCACTTTCCTATTTTGTCTTTGCATCGCGGACGCCTGGGATATTCAACCTTGGCGGCGACCTTGCCCGCTTTGCGGAATGCGTTCGCAGTGGAGATAGAGCAACAATCCACAACTATGCGAGGGCATGTGTGGACATTATCTTCGAGAACACAAATGCTCTGCATTTGCCGATAATTACAATGGCCTTAGTGCAAGGCGATGCGTTAGGAGGAGGATTTGAGACCGCGCTCTCCTTCGACATGATTGTAGCTGAGCGCAGTGCGAAATTCTGCCTGCCGGAGATCATCTTCAATCTGTTCCCTGGAATGGGTGCATTCTCATTCCTTTCTCGCAAGCTCGACGCTGCTCGGGCGCAACGCTTGATCACTAGCGGTGATATGCTTACGGCTGAGCAGCTTTATGAAATGGGAGTTGTTGACATTCTAGCAGAGGACGGGGAGGGAGAAGCAGCTATCACGCGGTATATGCAAAAGAACCTAGCGCGCCATAGTGGTCTATACGCAATCAATCAGACCAAACGTGCCGTAAACCCGATTTCATTGGGCGAGCTGCAAGATGTTGTTGACCTCTGGACTTCCGCAGTGTTCCGCCTCTCTGACACGGATCTGCGTAAGATGGAACGCTTGGCAAGCGCTCAGTCGAAGCGCATGGCGCGCACTGGAGGGGCACGACCCGAACATAACAAGTAACTTCGGGTCTGCTGGGTAACTAAGGAGCTGGCTTGGAACGACAAGCTTCTAACGTGCCTTAGTTGGCCGTTCGCAAGCGAAGCGAACGGCCAAGTATCCTTCGCCTTCTCAGAAGAACACCTGTTTTATGATGATCTCTGCTGTATAGCCTCCATGAAGCTAGCCGTTGCCTCTCTAAGTTCATCGACGATGCTCTGCCCTTCGGACTTCAGCCTAAGCTCCGTCGCCGCCTCGACCTCTAAGCCAAGCCGACGAACTTGAACTGCTCCGATATTAGCAGAAGCGCTCGCCAGAGCATGTCCCACAAAGCGGGATTTTGCAATGTCAGCTTGGGCCATCGCGAAGCTTAGATCATTGAGTAGGGAAGCAGCGTCACGGTGAAAGTCGGAGAGGACTTCCTGGACGAATGCCTGACCGCCGATGCTCTCCAAGCTAGAAATCAGGGCGCCATCAATCTTCGGCTCCCCTGTTATGTCGCGCACGATTGTCGCAGTGCCGGCGGTGCTTTGAATTTGACTAGACGTAGCGCTGATTTTAGCCAGAAGCTGCCGCAGAACTTGCATAGAGACAGGCTTTACCAAACAGTCATCCATTCCCGCACTTCGGCACTTCTCAACCAGTCCCGGTGAGGCATCGGCGGTCATACCAACGATGGGTGTGCGCGCGCCTCCTAGCTCAGCTAATCTTCGTAGTCTTGTAACCTCGAGTCCATCCATGTCGGGCATGTTCACGTCCATCAGCACGAGACTAAACTCGTCCTGCTCAAGGGCGTCCAACGCCTCATCCCCATTCGCTGCCAATTGATAGACATGTCCAATGCTCTCGATCATCTTCGAAAAGATGACACGGCTCGTTCGATTGTCATCTACAACTAATACTCTATGATGTTCGGAGGGGACAGGCTGTGTGGTGTCAGAGCTTGCCGCCGTGTTTGAAAGGAGCGAATCTGCGGATGCCAGCACACGAACCATATCCTCGTCCGTAAAGTTCCATGCAAGCCGAAGTTGTGCAAGTCGCCTCAAATCAAACGTGGGCGTGACCTGTCCCATTTCATCAACCAGAACCACCGGCACGTGTGGATCGAACCTTATTTCCTTGAGGGCTTTAGACAATTCGAGATACACCGTGTCCGACTTTGGTGTTGCCACGAAGAGTATGCACCGTTTACCTTGGACGGTCTGTAAAAATTCCGAGAACGAATGGCTTGGTGACCCGGCGTCCAAAGTGTTACGGTTCTGATCAGACAACAGCTTAAACAGTCTTCCTTTCGCAATATTGTACGGCATGAACAGGGCGACATCCGCTTTTGAAGCACGTCCTTGACGTGCTGCGGATTCCCCTCGTCCCACCGGCACTTGAAACCAGAATGCAGCGCCTTGGTGCTCTACACTACGTAGGCCTATATCACCCTTCATGACGTCCACCAGCTTCTTGCAGATGGCTAAGCCGATACCGAGGCCACCGCGGCTAGGTTTGGAGGGAGTGGCGCCACTAAAGAATTGCTCAAATACTCGCTCGCGTATCTCTATGGAAACACCGATGCCAGTGTCAACCACTTCAAAGATCAGCATTTCCATCTGCTCGGCGTTGTGAGCCAAATCCACAGTAAGGAGAACTCCGCCTTGATCAGTGAATTTTATCGCGTTTCCGGCCAAGTTGATGAGCACTTCGCGTATGTTCTTCTTGTCACCTTTTACGACAAGAGGAGTGCCTTGCCCTATGTGCATCGAGGCTGAGAGCCCCTTTGCCTGACACGCGGCATGGGTGAGCTTCGTTACCTCATCAAGTAGCTCTACAACATTGAAGTCCTCAGCCTCGCATACCAACTTGCCCTTTTCGATCGTAGAAAAACCGAGAAGCCCGCTTATCATTGCCAAAAGGATGTTGCTCGCGTCGGCGACTGTCTGGATGAGACCAGTCTGCTCATTGTCGATCTTAGTGCCTGCCAACAGGCCGCTAGCTCCAACGATGGCTTGAAGGGGTGTACGTAGCTCATGGCTGACGTTGGTCAAGAACTCGCTTTTCGCCCGACTTGCCGCCTCGGCGCGTGCCTTGGCCAAATACAGCTTCTTTATCAGAATGCTGACGTATGCTGGAAGGATGATCAAACCAATCATCAAACCGATCGTTAGGGACAAGCTCTCGCGCCAAAATTGGGTTGTGGCTGCTACTGCTGAGAACCCTAAGATGCCTAGCGTCGTCGATAGCCAGAGCCCTGGTAGACCAAAGCGGAAGCCGTTCCCGCACATCACCCACAAGATTAAAGGAAAGAAAACTGCGGTAGCCTCGTCACCTCTGTGCATGACCAAGCATACCGTGCCCAGATCGACCAGAATTGCGAAAGCGCGGCGCCCTGAATGTCCTTTTGGATGTGACAATAGATGCGCCAGGATACCAAAAGATAACAGTAGCCCACCGATCAGTAGTGAAGGAGCAAACGATGACTGCGGTCCCTCGTTAACCCAGATATAACCAGCCATCACGATGCAGAAGAGAACCCGGTTTAGGGTCATAGTCGCCTCGCCATCTGAAGAGGTTCTCAGACGCGCCGCTATGGACCGTAACAAGTTTAACCCTGCACCAAGCATTTGACCCTACGTCCTTCGACCGTCACCATAGTTCACCGCCTTGTTGAGACTCAGAGGCTGTCCATAGCATCATTTGATATAAACCAACGCTCCCCTGCTGAGGAGAGGTGAGCTTTCGCACACTGTGTACGTTGCCATTCCGACATAACCGATGGGGGTGCGGGCTGTCAATCTCCGCCGCACGTTGGACGGGATCATTCAGCCAGATGCGGTAGCTACGGTATAGGGTCGTCCGCTCAGACCGAGGAATGGCTGGCTCCAGGGATGAACGTGGCCAACCTCTGCCGCCGCAGATCAGGGGAAGCAACGCTCTACGGCCCCCGGTCGCTCGCTTGACGATCAACCTGGTCAAGTTTTGTCGCCCTGCGCCCTGGCTAAGAGTATTGATGCGTCCCTGGGATCAGCCGTTCACAAGTTCAGTTCGTCCTAATTTAACTCTTGTGCAAACTTGGCGCAGGCACGCTTGCATCTCGGCTTAGCCCATCTACCCACATAAGTAACTTCTTGCGCTCGGCCAACGACTTCATTCGCTGGAACGCGTTCACAATGACGAGGATCTCTGGCTGCTCGCGTCCGTCATCCTTGAGACCAAGGTCTAGCTCGGCCCGCATAACATCCGGATCGAATGCCGAGCGCGGTAAAGATGCACTCGGAAAGAGCATTCCGACCGGAACGGACAATGCCCGCGAGATTGCGTACAGCCGGGAGGCGTTAAGATGAAAGCCACGCTCAAACTGATGAACGTGTTGAAAGGAAACACCTAGTAGCGTTGCAAGCTGCACTTGGGTGAAGCCCATGAGCATACGGCGAAGCCGGATCTGGCGCCCGATGAATGCTTCAAGAGCAGACCCACTTAGCTCACCGACGTGAACCGAGGACGGTTGGATGCGGGGCGCCATCCAAGAGCGCCCTACACGGCGTCACGTAGAAGCTCATCTATCCGCCTGACTTCGGCCTCAATCTTCTGGACTAAGACCCTACCTTGCAGCACCAAAGACGAGGCCGGGAATCCTTGACCTTCATTGCAGAGTTGCTCCAAGTGCGAGGCCCGTAAAGTCGCCGCGGCACTCCTGAGAGTCTGCAGTTGTCCACCGTATCCAACAGCATCGTGCCCCTTCACGGCCTCAAGCATCTTAGCAAGCGCACCCTGGGCATCTGCACGAAAGGCCTGCCGCACCTCTTGGAGTAGCGCATCGCTTACTTCCAGCCCAAGATGCGACAATGTCGCCGAGTTCAACGCCGGCCCCTTTCCGGCACGGAATTTGGGATGCGAAGATAGCGCCTGGACCATTTCTTGCTCTGATTGGGCAGATACTGGCTCAGGACGGGAAGCAAGCTCGCATTCAGCCAACAAGGCTGCAACCTGCGCAGCCGTAACAGGTCTTGCCAATAGTGCTATCATTCCCACGTCGATGGAGCGCTGTTTTAACCCTGGTGTGATGTCGTCCGTGATACCTACAACAGGCAAGTCGTGAGTATCCGGCGAAATGAAACGTATCAACTGTGTTGTGTCAAATCCGTTCATTTTTGATATCTCGACATCCATCAAGACTAGGTTGAAGCTTTCTTCAGCAAAGGATGCAATCACCTGCTCCCCGTCTTCTACTGCAAAACAGGCATGCCCTGCCGCCTCAACCTGCCTTTTCAAGACCAATCGATTGCTTGCGCTACGCTCTGCTAGAAGTATCGTGAGTTTAGCTCCCTTCGGAGTGTCAGAACCGGCCTCGGCAGGATTGAACTGGTTGCTCACTGTTCGGGATTCCTCAAATTTGTCTGCTATCTGCAAGGCTGATATCAGCTCGTTCTTTTTTGCGAATGCAGGCACTGTGGTCACGAACATCTTACGTTCCATCTTCCGTTGAGCGAGGTTTATCCTCTCGTCACCATTGGAGATCAGTATCATCGCCACGTTTCCTAGCGCAGCATCGAACCGCAATGAGTAGGCAACCTCGACCGCATCGCCCGCTCCTCCATCTACCATAATAACAAATCTATCGATGTCATCGGACGCAGCGGCAACAGATGGCAGGACGTATTTAATCTCGTCCGCTAGAAAAACCTGGCCGCCTTGGTCGCGTAGGTGTTGATAGATCGCAGAAGCCCTTTGAGTTCTTGGACTGATGAGCACCACTCCCAGGCCCAGGGGCCACTCAACATGTGATGTGGTTCTGAAATGTCTTGATAACGGTATCTGGAACCAGAATGTGCTGCCCTTCCTCAATTCACTATCAGCTCCGACGGTACCTTCCATTAGTTCGACAAGTTGCCGGACTACTGATAAACCGAGCCCTGCCCCACCATATGAGTGGAGGATTTGACGATTGGCCTGAACAAAGCTCTGCCATATTTTGTCCTTCGCATCTCGTTCTACGCCGATGCCTTCATCAGTTACCTCCACGCGAACCATTTGCTCGCCACTAGCTCCGGCCACAATAAAAACATGTACAGAAACTGATCCCGTGCCGGTGAATTTTACCGCATTGTTCAATAGATTTGTAAGGGCCTTCATGAAATGCCCTCGATCTAGATACAGGCTCAACGGCACCTTCGATGAAATATGCCAGCTCATTTGCAAACCCTTCGCCTGAGCTTCGGCAGCAACCATCTGGAGAGCCTCCCTGACTGCTTTCGCGGTTGAAAAGCTTACGGGGTTTGTTGTGGTGCGACCTGTTTCGATACGTGAAACGTCTACAAAATCGTCCAACTCCAGCGTCACGGACTTGGTCACGACTTGAATAGAATTCACCAGATCCATCTGGGGTAACTCTAACTTTGTGCGGAGCAGCTGCTCAGCTGCCGAGCGTATCGAGGCAAGCGGCGTCCTCAGTTCGCTGCCCAATCCGGCGAGCATCAGGGCTTTCGCGTGGTTCGCATCTTGCAACCGCTCACTAACTCTGAGGAGCTTTCGCAGCAGCAATTCAATGTAAGCAGGAATAACAAGCAACATCGCTAGAAAACTGACAGTCATGTAAGGCTGCCGGGACCAGTATGGCGAAACAAAGACCGCCGTCCCAACCCCTAGAAGGCTAAGCATAGAGGAAAGCCGGAGGAAATGTATCCCATACCGGAAACCGTAACCGATGACCAGCCACAGATATAGTAGAAAAGCTGGAGCCGCATAAATTCCAACCGTTGCGAACGCGATAGACAAAGCCGTAATGTCGGCTGTCAGTGCAAAATAACGCCAGATACTCGGCAGTTTACCATTGCGCAGCGCATAAATGGCTAGAGCAAGGGCCAGAAACAAGTATCCGACGAGAACCATCAAGGTTGTTATCAGATCATAGTCCGGGTCGCTCATGTAAAGGTAGACAATGTAGCAAAAAGAGACTAGCCCGAGCCAAACACGGTTCCTGGCTATTTCTTTGTCCGCAGTATTATAATCCACTATGCTGAACTTTGGCACAAAGAATATCGACTGCAACCGATTAGGTAGTGAGTCCATGCATGGCTTCCTATCGAGTAGTGGCGCAACTGACAAGCTTCACCTCTGAAAACCCTTCTCCGTTGCGTAACCAAACCCAGAGTCGAGTGCAGTGCCGTGCCTGGCGTGGCACTTGGTTTGCTTGACCGACGGTGCTGGACTGTGGCGGAAATGGGCATGCACAGTCGCCCCCGTTCGCTGAAGGGTCATACACTTCCCAGGAAGGTTCTTACCTTCCCCGCACTGCCTGTAAGATTGTTCCGATCGGGCACCACGATCCTCTCGAAATCTACGATCGCCTACAACTTCCTCTTGAGTAGCTCGGCGGCCACGGGTATGAGGTAAGGACCAAGCTAACGGAGGGGGCGTCGTCCATGATCTGCGGTTTCCATGATTTCCGTCACTTGCGCAAGAGATGGCGTCCATCAGCCACCAAGCAAGTCACCACCAGGTTGTCGTCTAGTGTTGGTGCAGGTCATCAGATACAGGACCACTGTGCCTTAGCTGATCTGTGGTGTGGCTCCTAGATGCTTCTCAGACCACAAACGGTTTCAGCAAGAAGCGGGTGTAGCGACAGGCGACAGGCGCAGGGTGACTGCAGCTCAACAGTGCAGCGTGTTAAGGCAGATTGTGATCGGTTCCCGTGCTATAGGCGCAGACCGTCGGCCACCTGTCCTTCTTGACGCAGACTGGATTGTTGTGGTTCGGAAAAAGCTTGCACCTCGGGCTTCATGTGAGGCGAAGCTCGGCTTTAGGTGGAACAGGACAAAGCGTCATACGCATGTCGTTATGCTATCAGTATTTGAGCCGATCCGCACAGCAGTAGCCCTTGCGTATCCACGACCATGTGGCCCTTGCGCCCGGTGACCTTCTTGGCAGCGTCATAGTCGCGCGGATTGCCTGCTTCCGTGACTTTCACGCCTGGCATCCACATTTCCCGTTCTTGAGCAGGCAAACCTTTGAAGCGTTGCAACAACCGTCCCGGTCACACCGTTAGACAAGGCCCACAACCCCTTTCAAAACTGGCTTTAAAAGCCTCCGCCTTTCCCTTGTGCTCTTTAGGAAGCGTATATGAAAGATATCAATACGAATCGATCCTGGGACCAAAGATCTTCTGCGTTAGATGGTTGCCTGCATCACTTTACTGATGGATGCGATCATGCTGCTCGGATCAGATCACCAGATGTCGACTGCCGAACTCTGGCCGAGGCGACCAACAATCTGATCGCTTGTGAAGGAACCCTCAACGAGGATTTTGGCAAGGCGAACGTTCAAGAGAGACTTCTAGACATCAGGAATGCGCGGGTGCGCTGTCGCCTGATCGCCGCCTCTCTTTGGGCCAGTCTTCGTTCAACCGCCCCTGGTATCGAGGGCTCATGCGATGCGTTGAAGCGATACTCTGATCTTGTCGCGACTGATGAGTTCGAGTTGGCGCTGCCTGCACTAAGATCCGTGAAACCAAGTTCCCCGCGGTCAGACGTACGGCTGAGTTGCCATATCCCAGAGACTTCTAAAAATCAACCCGAGTAACCCGAGCCTCAGGCGAACCTACGTCTGATATCAAACGGCATCTCCCGTTTGCGCCATCCACCCCTAAACCTGTCGGTGTATCCATCTGGGAGAAGTCATCGTGCGCCATCTACTGCTCTGCTCAGCCATTGTTCTTGCACCCCGTTTGGGCAGTGCCGAACCACAATGCGTGCTTCCAGCACCGCGGGCCGCTACGCAGCGGCAAGCGGCTTCCGCTGAGGATGTAACTCTCCCGACCGTATCGGCCCTACTCGACAAGCCACGCCTAGCTGGCGGTGCCCCTGTCCCTGTTGCGACAGGATCTCCGGCCATCGATCACGTCGCTGCTGCGGGCGCGCAGCTCACTGAAGCGGGCGTCAGTCATGGCTTACGAACGGTCGTAGCCCGCAAGGACGGTCAGTTCATGCGCCTCTACGTCGCCCCAGATGGTCAGGCTCTCGTGACGGGTTTGATGTCGGACCTGTCGGTTGACGAACTGGTCTCCATGACGCAAGGGCGGCTCACGGAGTTAGGAACGGTGCATGGTCTGCGTGGCATCTTCGTGCCGAACGGCGGCCAGTTCCAAGTCTTTTATGCCACCCCCGACAACCAACGGGTGATCCCGGGCGCCATGTTCGACGCTGCAGGCAAGGACCTCACGCACGACCAGGTCGCGCCGATCCCAGGTGCCGTTCCAACCGTGGAGATCGGAGACGCCCTCCCCGGAACGCCACAGCCTACTCGTGGGACTGCTGCGTCGCCCTTGAAGGCGGTCGAGAGCACCTTCTTCGGCACGGCCGGCCCCGCAAATGCACCCAGGTTGTGGATGTTCATCGACCCGCTCTGCGCCTGGTCGGTGCGCGCGATGGAGCAGCTGCGGCCCCATGTGGCCAGCGGACAGGTGCAGCTCGCCGTAATTCCTATTGCCGTCCTCGATTCCGAGGACCAGGGCCGCAGCACGGTCCTGGCAAAGTCCATGCTCAGCCTTCCAGTGGACGGCATGGTTACGGCCTGGACAGGCAACAAGCTGTCCGGCACATCGGAAGCCGCAGCCGATCAGCGCCTTGCTGCCAACCAGGCGATCGCGGCGGCAGTCGGCCTGCGCGGTACGCCTATGATCCTCTGGCGCAAGGCAGACGGGACGGAGGGCAGGTCCGATGGGCTGCCGGACGATCTCGGTGCTCTCATTGCCTCGATCGGGAGATAGACGATGGATTTGTTCCCCGGAGGGCACCGTCCACTTCATCCCCTTAGCCCGGACGCTATGACCGATGCTGGCTCCTCTGCTTCCGCCCGTCCCAAACAGCGCCGCTCGAAGGCGGCTTCGCTATGGCGCGGCACCAAGTATGTCCTTGGAGGACCGATGGCAGCGCTGTCGCTGGGCCAAATTGCCCACAATGGCCGCCTGATTCGCGGGCTGGTGGCCGACTTGAAGCGGTCTCCAGTGCCGCGCCCGGTGGACCAAAGCCGACTGGGTGGCGCACTAGATCGGACAGCAACCGCATTCGTTTACGGAGTTTCGGAAGCCGAGCTGGACATCCAGATGGCTAAGCGCCGCAGTCAGACCGCGGCCTTTGCATACGCGGCATTGACGATGGGATGCCTGATCCTTGGCACCTGGTTCTGGCGGCTACTGGATACGGACAGCACGGCGCAGCGGGTGATAACTGGCCTGCAGTTTGCGCCGTTCTGCTTAGTGTTCTTCCTGGCTGCCTTTCAGCAGGCGCACGTCAACTGGCAGCTTCGGACGGGGCTGTTTGGATCAGCTGGCGACTACCTCCGGTCGCCAGAGCCGTTCCTGCCCCGCCGGTAGCCTAGAAGGTGCCTGGGGGGGCGTAGATCCTGCCCCCCGAAGCTCCCGTCGCCCAAGGGGCAGTTTCGTAGCTCGGTCGCCCTGAATCAACGCCAGGATCGGCCGGGCGAGTGATCGTGCCGTCGCGGTTCCAGACCGGCGGCGTCCATCGCGCATTGGCCTCGCCGTAAGGTGAGTAGGGATTATAGTAAGGGTGCTTCACCGTCGGCGCCGCTGGGGCACTGTAGTCGCTGGCTGACTTGAGGTTCGCACCGCTGCACCCAGCAAGCGACGTTGCCAGCAGGCCAATCAAGGTAAGGTCAAAGGGTCGCATGGTGGTCCTCCAGGTTGACAAGGACACCATGCGACAGCCCGGCGCGAATGGTAGCCAAAGTTCAGAGCTGCTATTGCGAACCGATCTTCCTCTCTGCCTGTAATACGGCGAGTTCGCGCTCGAACCAACGGCACCTCTCGATCCACTCCCCAATATTATCGCTGTAGCGCTGCAGGTTATTTGACAGGGCTTGGTTGTTGCCCCGGAGAACGGCGTTCTCGTGCCGAAGTGCCTGGTTGTCCGCAATGAGAGCCTGCACGTTTACCGGTACTTGGCCGCGTAGCCGAGCAGCGACGGACGTGACAAAGTTCGCCTGCTGCTGATGCCACCGCTCGTCGCCGCGGCCCAGCTCATAAAGCGCCAGGCTGCCTAGCCCGCTGCTGATCCCCTCGTCTTCCATCTCATCCCTCCTTCGTCGGCTCCTGCTGCCCAGGGGGCACATCGGTTGCCGCCTGCAACGTCGAGTCCATCCCCGCCGCGTTCACCGCACCCCGCGCCGGTGACGATGGGCCGGGTAGGGCACGCAGGTTCCCATTACCTGGAGAAGGCTGTGTCTGGCCAGCATTTCCCAGTGAACTCGGGGTCAGGCCACGTTGCAGGGTCTGCAGCGTCCTGGCCGTCCCAAGCAGTGCGGCATCGCGGCCGAACTGTTCCATATCCACCCGGTTGCCCGCGCTGAAGCCGATCATCTTGGGCAGGTGGTGCGGTAGCAACGTGATCATGCGGAAGCTGAGCAGCGCCGCAGTGATGTGAGCCAGCACGAAGATGCAGAGCATCACGGCGACGCCGATCACGTTGGTCACGAACCAGCCATTCGAGAGCACGAACCCCGCGGCGACGCCGAAGCCTTGGCGGATCAAGTAAGACGACGCGGCAAATATCTGGTAACCCAGGAACAGTCCGACGATCATGAGTGCCGGGCGCACCAGTATGTTGAACAGGAGGGCATACCCCTCCTGCGCCCGATCGTGCACACCTTCGCCGTTGAAGGTCAGATGGGCCAGCATCCACAACGGCACGGCAATTACGGCCTCACATACCAGGATCAGCCATCCGATGACGCCGGCGATGAACATGAGCCAGGGAATCATCGGCAGCACGAAAGCAATCATGAGCCCGGGCACCAGGATCGCCATCAGCCCTGTGAAGATCGGAGTAGCCAGGAAGTTCACGACGAAGTGGCCTACCAGGGTGCCACCAGCGGCCAAGGGGCTGCCGGTCAGCACGTTCCAAACCATCGCCGCTGCAGTGCCGGTTGTCGAGCTGAGTACTCCCGCCAGCCCGAGAGCAGTCAGGGCTATGGTGGCCATGTCGTTGCCCAGCTTCATGAGGGTGCTGAAAGGATCGACCCACATTCCCTGGCTCGGCAGTATGCCATCTGTGAACAGCTTAAGCAGGCTTTCGTTCAAATGTAGGCCGCGGAACGTCTGCTCCATGATGCCGGCGCCGTCACCGCCAGCCATGGCTCCATCGAACAGGTCGGCATTCCCTGCTGCCACATCGAGGCCGTCGGTGGTCTGGACGTAGCTCATCATCCGGGTGATGAACGCGGTCGCGGACGTCGCAAGCGGCGCTACGTCCTTTGCCAGTGACTTGCTGAGGCCGACCCAGCTCGGCGGGTTAACGACGGGCGTGGCATTCATCAGCGAAAGCGTCTGGCCGTTCAGCCGGGCGAACTCCAGGTAATAGGCCCCAGCCTGGGTCCATCCGAGGTCGGCGAGCTTGGTCATCCCGGTCGGCAGGCCGACGTTCCCGTCGCGTGCGTCGGCCGCGTTCTGCAGCGCGTTGCGGATGGCGCTGACCTTCGTTTGCGCAGCGATTGTAAGCAACGAGTTGTAGTGGTTCGTGGCCGTCATCAGCACGCTTTGCAGGGGTGCCAACGAAGATACCTGCTTTGTGTCCCAGAACTTTGCGGCAACGTCGGTCATCGACCCGCCATCCATTGTGCGGGCAAGTGCTGCGGAAACAGCAGCACCGTGCGTGTCGTTGCCGGCTCGGTCCGAGGCCCCGGCTGTGTCGCTGACCCCTTCCGCGCCCATCCAGGACGACGCCGACCAAGGCGGCCTGCTAAACCTGCTGAGCCTCCTTCCACCCGAACTCGACTTCCACTCAGGACCGACTGGCTCTGTGTCGTTCCCAAAATCCAAGCGTCCTGTGATCGAGTGGGTCAGGTCTTTGGATGTCGAACTAAGCCGGCGCTGGTGGGCGAGGCAGCATTACCGAATGATCGCCGAGGCCATGGGGATCTCCCCCGTCGCGGTGCAGTCCCGGCGGTTTCGCATCGGATTGCCCTCCCTGTTTGACCTTGAAGATTTGCATATTTTCCGCCGGGAGGAGCTTGTCGAGCACTTCGACCCTACCGTGATCGACGTGCATATCGCCGCAGCGGGCTACGTCGAGCGCCGGTGCAACCAGTTTGCGCGCGTCGGCAAGAGCTTCTGGTTCTGGAGCAAGTACGCAGACTTCCAGTTCACCAGCGACGAGTGGGCGCGCAACGAGAAACGCCAGCAGAAGCGTCAGCGCGATGCGATGGACTGTCCTCTTCGTCCGCTCTCAACCCTCGACTTCCCACTTCATCTATCCTGACGGCAGGCGCCTTCGCAAAAACCCTGGGTCTATCTACAGCGGTCGGGCGCTCCGCCGTCGAGGCTGGCCAGCCATCGCGGCCCTGCTGCCGGGCAATCCTACGGGCAAATGGGTCCTACCTCTGGTGGCCGCTCATCGTGGCCAGCTTGTTTGCGCCATGTTGGGCCAGGCTTCCACCACGTTGAGGGGAGAGGCGAGATGCAAAACCAGGAGGCCGCCGTATCAAGACGGCTGAGTGACCCAGACTTTCAGGCTCGCGTGGTCCGGCATTGCATGCGCCTCACTCTCTGCCTGCTCGCGCTGTTCGCGGTGGACGTCGCCCGCGATTTCTACAAGTCGATGCACCCGGCGCGGCGGGCATTCTACCGCGTCGATGGGCGTTCGCCGCCGCAGCCGATGGTCGCGCTTACCTTGCAAGCACGTTGAGTGGAGCAGCAGAATGGCGGATCATAAAACCGCGGTGTCGGGCCGGCTGAGTGACCCCGACGTCCAGGCTCGCCTGGTCAGGCAAAGCATAACTCTTACCGTGGGCATGATGGCGCTGTTCGTGGCGGACATCGCCCGTGACGTCTACAAAGAGATGCACCCCCCGCAGCCAATCTTTTTCCGCTGGGATGGGCGCACGGCACCGCAGCCGATGGTCGTGCTGAGTGCCCCTATCGTGGACGACACCGAACTGCTGCAGTGGTCCGTCAAGGCGGTGCTCGCCCCCTACTCGGTCAACTACCACGACTATCCGGAGCAGCTGAACACAGCAGGCCGGCGCTTCACCGCCCACGGGTGGAACACCTTTGCCGAGGAGTTTAAGCGCACGGGCAACCTGGAAGCGATGAAGCACGCCCACATGCTCTGCTACGCGCAGGCGCAGCGGGCGGCCCTGATCCGGGAGACCAAGATCATGGACGGCGGCCGTCTTGCCTACGACGTGCAATTTCCCATCGTGCAGACCTGCCAGAATAGCCAGGGGGAAAGCTCGACGAGGTTGATGATCACTGCCCTCATCGTTCGCACCGATATCGAGGAGCACCAGGACGGTCTCGCAGTCGATCAGCTCGTCGCGGACCGGATGTAGTCTCAACCCACAGGAGGCTCACCTTGATCCGCCATGTGTTCCTCATCCTCGCATGCCTTTCCGCACCGAGCGCGGCAGGGGCACAGGCGGCACCGCCCACCGAGCCCATCCAGCCCGCCCCGGTAACAGCCTCTCCGACTGACGCTTGGCAACGCGCGATGCAAGACATGAGGCCGGTTACTCCCGAAGACATCGACAAATTTATTCAGCGCCTCGGCCCAAATGCCCGGGCTCGGATGTAGCCCCAGGAGGCACCCAATGTTCCGCCACGCTACCATTGCCCTTGCCTGCTTTGCGATGCCTGCACTCGCCTGGGCGCAGGGGCCTGTTCAGTTGAATGAAGCCCCGCCGGCCCCGGCACAGCCGGACGCGCAGCAGCGTGCGGTTCGCGACGCCATCCCACTCACCCCTGAGATGATCCGCGAACTGGCCCGCCGCCTCGGTGAGAACCAGCGCGCCCAGGAGGAGAGCGTCGCCCAGATTGCCTCTCCCGTCAGCCGAGCCATCAAGGTCACCTACGCGCCGGGTCAGGCGACGAGCATCGTGCAGACCGTGCGGGGCTACCCGACCCAGCTCGCATTCTTCGATGCGACGGGTCAGCCCTTTCCGATCGTTTGGGACACCAACTCCAACTCTGCAGGGGGAGGCGGCTCGGGCGGGGGCGGGGGCAGCACGGGGAACTGCAACACGCAGAGCGGTGGGGGTGGCGGTCCCGCGGTCGAAGCCGTCGGCTTCCACGTCTGCGTCCCCGTCCAGGGCAGTAACGTGCTGCAGCTGACACCCATGTCGCTCGCGCCCCGGGGTGGGCTGCTGGTCAGTCTGAAGGGCGCCCCCAAGGCGCTCACCTTCCTGGTGATAGCCGGCCGCGACCGCTACGACGCCGACTTGAGCGTCCTGGTGGATCGCCGCGGTCCGAACGCCCGGGTGCAGGTCGATACCCGGCCCGGCGCCCCGATAACCGGCGCGGCATACC
>JAABUK010005385.1_pt1 | contig 19976 bp, 19 predicted proteins | sample 5559141 | NCBI WGS metagenome assembly JAABUK01 (sample SAMN10711869, study PRJNA513367) | rock metagenome | isolation source: Antarctica rocks | place: Antarctica: Victoria Land, Pudding Butte nord | collected 2016-01-03 | reverse complement strand
CTTTCTCTACCGCCTTTTTCGCCAGCAACGCGGCGCCGATCATCACCGTCGGATTGGAGGTATTCGTGCACGAAGTAATAGCGGCGATCACCACGGCGCCGTGGTCGATCTGGGCCTGCGTGCCGTCGCCCAGGTCGACCTGGGTCGGCTTCGACGGCCGCCCCGTCACCCCGGTGGTGATCGCCGGGCGTGGCACACCGTCTCCGTCCCCGGTGCTGTCCGCCTGCGTCGACGGCGGGTCGCTGGCCGGAAAAGACTGCTTCGACTTCTCGTCGACGATCGAGTCGTCCGTCGGCCCGTCGTCCTTCACGTACTCGGCCAGCGCGCCGCGAAAGGCCTCCTTGGCCTCAGTCAGCGCGACCCGGTCCTGCGGCCGCTTGGGGCCCGCGAGCGACGGGACGATGGTCGCCAGATCGAGCTCGAGCGTCTCGGAGAACACCGGTTCGGCGGCCGGGTCGTGCCAGAGGCCCTGCTCCCTGGCGTAGGCCTCTACCAGCGCAACCTGTTCGGCCGGGCGGCCGGTCATCTGCAGGTAGCGCACGGTCTCGTCGTCGATCGGGAAGATGGCGCAGGTCGAGCCGTACTCCGGGCTCATGTTGCCGATCGTGGCGCGATTTGCCAGCGGGACAGCGGAAACGCCGGGTCCGTAAAACTCGACGAACTTGCCGACCACGCCGTGCCGGCGCAGCATCTCGGTGATCGTGAGCACGAGATCCGTGGCGGTGGCGCCCTCGGGCAGCTCGCCGGACAGCTTGAAGCCGACGACGCGCGGGATCAGCATCGACACCGGCTGGCCGAGCATCGCCGCCTCGGCTTCGATGCCGCCGACACCCCAGCCGAGCACGCCGAGCCCGTTGACCATGGTGGTGTGGGAATCGGTGCCGACGCAGGTGTCGGGATAGGCGAGTAGCTCGCCGGGAGAGCCGGCGCGGACCATCACCACCCGGGCGAGGTGTTCGATGTTGACCTGGTGGACGATCCCGGTGCCCGGCGGCACCACCTTGAATTCGGAGAAGGCGCCCTGCCCCCAGCGCAGGAATTGATAGCGCTCGACATTGCGGCCGTACTCGAAGTCGACGTTGCGGGCAAAGGAGTCCGGCGCGCCAGAGACGTCGGCGATCACGGAGTGGTCGATGACCAGCTCGGCCGGGGCGAGCGGGTTGATCAGGCCGGGGTCGCCGCCCAGGGCGGTCATCGCCTCGCGCATCGTGGCGAGGTCCACCACGCACGGCACGCCGGTGAAGTCCTGCATGATCACCCGGGCCGGGGTGAACTGGATCTCCGTGCCGGGCTCCGCGGCCGGGTCCCAGGCGGCGATAGCCCGGATGTGGTCGGCCTTGATGTTGGCGCCGTCCTCGGTGCGGAGAAGATTTTCCAGCAGCACTTTCAGCGAGTAGGGCAGTCGTTCGGCGCCCGGCACGGCCGACAGTCGGCAGATCTCGTACGTTGTGCCGGCGACATCTAGCCCGCCGCGGGAACGGAAGCTATCCAGGGGTGCGGTCACGGCTGACTCCTCTGAGGGTGGCGTCGATCTGCAAACAGTACGTACGTCTTGCTAGCAGCGTCAATGGCGAGTTCTCGTTGGCCCGCAGCGTGAGCGATCGCACACACCGTGTCGGCATGTTCAGCCGGTTGCTTCTGCGAGGATGTCCGCATGTGCGGTCTGCTCACCTTCGTCAGCGCCCGGGGTGAGGCTCCTCGCCATCGTGGCGCCATCGCAGCCGCCCTGGAGACAGAGCACCACCGGGGGCCCGACGAGACCGGCGTCACGGTGGCTGGTGATGACGTCGTGCTGGGATTCAAGCGGCTGTCCATCATCGACGTCGACCTCAGCCATCAGCCGCTGGAATACGCCGACGGACGCTACGTCATCGCCTTCAACGGCGAGATATACAACTATCTGGAGCTGCGGGCCGAGCTGCTCGGCGAGGGTGCCACGTTTGCCACCGATGGCGACACCGAGGTGGTCGTCGCCGCTTTTCACCATTGGGGCGACGGATCGGTCAGCCGGTTGCGGGGGATGTTCGCATATCTGATCTGGGACCGCCAAGAGCGCCGCCTGTTCGGTGCCCGCGACCCCTTCGGCATCAAGCCGATGCATGTGCTGGAGACCGGCGACGGCGTCTATTTCGCCAGCGAGAAGAAGGCGCTGATGCCCTTTCTCGACGCCACCAGCGACGGACTCGACACCGAGGCGCTGCAGCACTACCTGACCCTGCAGTACGTCCCGGAGCCGGCCACGCTGCACGAGCGCATCCGCAAGGTGGAAAGCGGGATGTCGGTGTCGTGGACGCCCGGCGGCCAGCTGTCGTACTCCCGGTATTTCCGGCCCGCCTTTGCCCCGACAGCGGTCGACGACCCCGACAAGCTCTACCGCCGGATCCGCGAGGCACTCGAGGAATCGGTGCGGCTGCACCTGCGCAGCGACGTGCCGGTCGGCGCCTTCCTGTCCAGCGGAATCGACTCGACCGGCATCGTGGCGCTGGCCAAGAAGCACAAGCCCGACATCCTGACGTTCACCGTCGGCTATGACGTCGAGGGATATTCCGAGGTCGACATCGCGCAGCAATCGGCCCGCTGGCTCGAGGTCACCACCATCCCGACGATGGTCGACGCGCAGCAGATGATGGACGCGCTGCCGCGGATCGTCTGGCACCTCGACGATCCGGTCGCCGACCCCGCTTTAGTGCCGCTGTATTTCGTGGCCGAGGAGGCGGCCAAGCACGTCACCGTGGTGCTGTCCGGTGAGGGTGCCGACGAGCTGTTCGGTGGCTACAACATTTACCGAGAGCCGCTCTCGCTGCGGCCCATCAGTGGGCTGCCGGCCGGGTTGCGCAAGGGGCTGCTGGCCTTGTCGCGAGTCGTGCCCGAAGGCGTGCGAGGCAAAAGCCTGCTGGAGCGGGGCGCGACGCCGATCCGCGAGCGCTATTACGGCAATGCCCGTATGTTCACCGAGGCCGAGAAGCGCTTCCTGCTGCGGCATTACGACCCGCGGGTGTCCTACCTCGACATCGCGCGGCGCTTCTATGACGAGGCGGCCGGCTACGACGACGTCACCAAGATGCAGTACGTCGACCTGTTCACCTGGCTCCGCGGCGACATCCTGGTCAAGGCCGACCGGATGTCGATGGCGCACTCGCTGGAGTTGCGGGTGCCGTTCCTCGACGTCGGCGTCTTCGAGGTGGCCTCGACCATCCCGCTCGACCAGCGGATCACCCGGCAGACCACCAAATTGGCATTGCGGCGCGCGCTGGCCGACCTGGTGCCGCCGCACGTGGTCGAGCGGCGCAAGCTCGGCTTCCCGGTGCCGATCCGGTTGTGGCTCAAAGACGTGATGTATGACTGGGCGATGTCCATCGTGGACGACAGCGGCACCGACGAGCTGATCGACAAGGCCTACGTCCGGCATCTGCTGCAGGAGCACCGGCGCGGCGACGCCGACCGCAGCCGCAAGATCTGGACCGTGCTGGTCTTCATGCTGTGGCACGCGATCTATGTCGAGCACCGCATCAATCCGGCGCCGGCCAGGGCGCTGTCCCGGCACGCGGGCTAGGAAGTTCACCCGCCCGCTGCTCAGGTTTTTCCCGGTAGGGCTGAATCCGGCCCCCTTGCGTGCCGATGCTGATCGGACAGCATCGATGCCCGGGAGGCCGCCATGACTCGCCGAAACCGCCAACTACGTACCGCCCGTCGCGCCGCCGGCAGTGCGGCCGCGCTGACCCTCGCCGGCGTGGCCCTCGGGTGGTCGTGGGGCGGCCGGTACGCCTGAGTTCCGGTCAGCCGGCGGAGCCGACCACGGCCAGCAACCGGTCCACGTCCTCGGCGGTGCTGTACGGCGCGATCCCGGCGCGCACGGCCCCGCCGCCGTCCAGCCCCAGCCGGCGGGACGCCTCGAGGGCGTAAAAGGACCCTGACGGCGCGTTGATGTCGGCGGCAGCCAGCCGGCCGGACATCTGCGCGGGCGTGCACCCGGGCGGCGTGAACAACACGGTGGGAGTGCGTCGGGCGGCCCGGCCGTGCAACGTCACGCCGGGGCACGCTTCCAGCCCGGCCCGCAGCCGCTCCGCCAAGCTGTCCTCGTAGGTCGACAGCGCGGTCAGCGACGTGATCAGCCGCTCCCGGCGGGAACTCGACGCGGGCACCAGTTCGGCCAGGAAGTCGACCGCCGCGGTCACGCCGGCCAGCAGCTCGTACGGCAGGGTGCCGAGCTCGAAGCGTTCGGGCACCGCCTCGGCCGATGGCAGGAGCTTGTCCGGGCGCAAGGTCTCCAGCAGCGCCGGGTCGGCGGCGACGAGGCCCAGATGCGGCCCGAGGAACTTGTACGGCGACGCAGCGTAGAAGTCGGCGCCCAGCGCCCGTACGTCGACCGCTGTGTGCGGGGTCAGGTGCACCCCGTCGACGAAGACCAGCGCCCCGACCGAGTGCGCCGCGGCCGAGATCGCGGCGACGTCGGGGCGCGTGCCGATCAGGTTCGAGGCCCCGGTGACGGCCACGAGCCGGGTCTGCGACGACAGCACGCGGGCAACGGATTCGAGCGGCAGTTCGCCGGTTTCCGGCACCAGCTCCGCCCACCGCAGCGTCGCCCCGGCCGAGGCAGCGGCCTGCGCCCACGGCCGGATGTTGGCGTCGTGGTCGAGGCTGGTCACCACGACTTCGTCGCCGGGCCGCCACTGCTTGGCCAGGGCGCGGGACAGCTCGTAGGTCAGGGCCGTCATGCTGCGGCCGAAGACCACTCCGCGAGGATCAGCGCCTAAGAGGTCGGCGACGGCCGTGCGGGCCGCGAGCACGATGTCGTCGGCCGCCCGCTCCGCCGGGGTCAGCCGGCCGCGGTTGGACAGCCCGGCCGTCATCGCCGCGGCAATCGCCTGGGCGACCGGCGCCGGCACCTGGCTGCCGCCCGGGCCGTCGAAGAACGCCGTCCCTGAGCGCAGCGCCGGGAACTGCCGGCGGACTTGCTCCACGTCGTAAGCCGGCCGGTCAGATCCCGGCCCGACAGATTCCGGCCGGCGTGAGCCCGGCAGGTCCGAGCCGGTCAAGAGGTCACGTCGTAGGCCAGCCAGCGGATGGTGCGCTCCAGCTCGATCGGACGGTCGAGCCGGCGGCCCTGCCCGACGGCCCACTCGCGGACCTCGTCACAGACCACCTTCAGCTGGGCGGGGGAGTAGGGCCAGGTCCAGGAGAAGAGCTGCCGTTCCCACTCGTCGAGCTCGCGGGCCAGCGTGCGGGTGACCTTCAGGGCGACCCCGGGCAGGGCCCGTAGGCGGGCGCGGCCGGCGAGGTACGCGGCAACCACGTCAGGGTCGGAGACGCCCGGCCGGACCGCGCGCACGCCGTGCCGGGCGGCGATCTGCGCCGCGGAGTCGCTCCAAGGAGCCGGCGTGCCCCCGCTGAAGTCGACCAGCAGGACCCCGCCCGGCCTGAGCATCCGGAGCGCCTCGTCGACGGCCTGCTGCCACGCCGGAGCCACAGCGGCCTGCGCGTCGGCCGGCAGGCCGCGGGTGGCGTCGTAATAGTCAGCCGCCCGGTCGAAGGAGATGGCGGTCATCCGACGACCGTACTCAATACGCCACCAGCGAGCGGCCACCGCGCCCGAGCCTATTGTCACCTGGTGCCCACCGTGACGTCCGACGACGTCGCCCGGTGGATCGGCGACTGCGGCCCGCGACGGCTCACCGCGCTGGTCGGCGCCGGCATCTCCACCGACTCCGGCATCCCAGACTTCCGCGGCCCGAACGGCGTGTGGACGAAGGACCCGGCGGCGCAGCGGCTATTCACCCTGCAGAGCTACCTGGCCGACCCCGACGTACGCCGGCAGTCCTGGCGCAACCGGCGCGACCACGCCGCCTGGGCGGCCGAGCCGAACGCTGCCCACCACGCCCTCGTCCACCTGGAACGCGCCGGCCTGCTGCGCGCGATCATCACCCAGAACATCGACGAGCTACACCAGCGCGCCGGCAACTCCCCCGACCTGGTCATCGAGGTGCACGGCACGCTGTACGCCGTGCAGTGCCTGTCCTGCGGCGACCGCACTCCGATGCGCGACGTGCTGGACCGGGTCCAGGCGGGCGAGGCCGACCCGCCGTGCCTGCGCTGCGGCGGGGTGCTGAAGGCGGCGACCATCTCCTTCGGCCAGTCGCTGGTGCCCGAGGTGCTCGCCGCCGCGATCGACGCGGCGCAGGACTGTGACCTGTTCCTGGTCGTCGGGAGCTCGCTGTCGGTGCAACCGGTCGCCGGTCTCACCCGCCTCGCCGCGCGTAGCGGGGCTCGGGTGGTGATCGTGAACGCCGAGCCCACGCCCTACGACGACCTAGCCGACGCCGTCCTGCGCCAGCCGATCGGCGACGTCCTGCCCGCGCTGGCGGCACGCGCCGGACCGCGGCCTCAGGTCCCGGCCGCCGACCAGCTCGCTCCGTAGACTGGGTCGTCGTGGCGCTGCGGACCGAGTCGGGAGAGGGCGCCCCCCCGGACGCCGCACGCAATGACCGCCCCGGCCGCGACCGGCGCCGCCGGGTCATCGCCGTCACGGCGTACGGCCTGGCGTTCGTGGCGTACTGGAAGGTCGTCGGGCTCCCCACCGACCCGGTGCTCATCTTCGCCTTCCTCTGGGTCGCCGTCGCGGCCTGGAACGCCGCGGCGCCGTGGCGCGAGCACCTGCGCTTCGCCCGCGACTGGTCGCCGCTCATCGTCATCCTGGTCGGCTACAACTTCAGCCGCGGCGCGGCCGACAACCTCGGCATCGGCGTGCACGTCACCGAGCCGATCCACGCCGACCGATGGCTCGCCGGCTGGCTCACCGGCGGCCAGCTCCCGACCGTCTGGCTCCAGCGGCACCTCTACACGCCCGGGCACGTGCACTGGTACGACGTGCTCGGCTCCTTTGTCTACTTCTCCCACTTCGTCGCGGCAATGGTGGTCGGAGCGGCGCTATGGGTGCGCAGCCGTACGGTGTGGGCAGCCTTCATGCGCCGGTTCATCGCCCTCGACGTGCTGGGGCTGACCATCTACATTGCCTATCCGATGGCGCCGCCGTGGTGGGCCGCCGGCCACGGCCTGCTGCCGCCCGTGCCGCGGATCACCAATCGCGGGTGGGACGCGCTGGGCCTGCACTCGGCTGGCCGGCTGGTGACCAAAGGCCAGGCGGTGGCCAACCCGGTGGCCGCGATGCCGTCGCTGCATTCAGCGTTCGCGCTTTTCATCGTGGCATTCTTCATCCTGCGCATCCGCCGGATGTGGACGCTGCTGCTGCTCGCCTACCCGCTCGCCATGGCCTGGACCTTGATGTATTTCTCCGAGCATTACCTCGTCGACATCCTGGCCGGCTGGGCCTTGGCTGGGCTGGTGCTGGTGCTCGTCGGCGGGGCCGAGCGGTGGTGGGGCCGCCGCCACCGGCCCGCCCGGCGCGCCGAGGACGCAGAGCCACTAGCGTGCGGTGTCGGCAGTTGACCGCTCAGTAGGAGGTCTGCCATGCGCGTGCCACTGGTCGCCGGCGATTTCCTGGACCGCGCCGCCACGGTGTATGCCGAGCGCACCGCTTTTGTCGACGAGCCCGACCAGCCGGCCGGGTCGCTGGGCCGCCCCACCTATGCGATGGTCGCCGAGCGGGCTCGGGCGTGGTCGGCCGGTCTGGACGCCGTGGGCGTTGCGCCGGGGGAGCGGGTCGCGGTGGTCAGCCACAATGCCGGCCGGCTCCTCGAGCTGATGTATTCGGTGCCCGCGTACGGCCGGGTCCTGGTGCCGGTCAACTTCCGGTTGCGGCCGGAGGAGGTCGGCTACATCGTCGAGCACTGCGGAGCCAGTGTGCTGCTGGTGGACCCCGACGTGGACGCCGCGCTGGCCGCGGTGACGGCCCGGCACCGCCATGTCCTGGGTGCCGACGCCGAGGAGGCGCTGCTGCGGGTCGGGGCGGACCCGGTGCCCTGGGCCGACCCCGACGAGGACGCCACCGCGACCATCAACTACACCAGCGGCACGACGGCCCGGCCCAAGGGGGTCGAGCTGACCCACCGCAACATCTACCTCAACGCGCTCACCTTCGCGCTGCACGCCGGCCTCACCGACCGCGACGTCTACCTCCACACCCTGCCGATGTTCCACGCCAACGGCTGGGGGATGCCCTGGGCGGTAGCGGGGCTGGGCGTACGCCAGATCGTGCTGCGCAAGGTCGACGGCGCCGAGATCCTGCGCCGGGTGGCCGACCATGGAGTCACGGTCATGTGCGCGGCACCGGCCGTGGTCAACGCCGTGCTCGACGCAGCCGGGGACTGGGACGGGCCCATCCCCGGCCGCGACCGGGTGCGGGTGATCGTCGCCGGAGCCCCGCCCCCGACCCGCACGATCGAGCGGGTCGAGGCCGAGCTGGGCTGGGAGTTCATCCAGATCTACGGCCTGACCGAGACCGCACCGCTGCTCACCATCAACCGCACCCGCGCGGAGTACGACGACCTGCCGGCCGCCGAGCGCGCCGTCCGGCTGTCGCGGGCCGGCGCGCCCGCGCTGGGCGTCCGCCTCGGTCTGAGCGACACGGGGGAGGTGCTCGCCCGGTCCAACGTCATCACCCCCGGCTATTGGGACAACCCGGTGGCCACGGCCGACGCGCTGGACGCGGGGTGGTTCCACACCGGCGACGGCGGCGAGATCGACGCCGAGGGATACCTGACGATCCGGGACCGACGCAAGGACGTGATCATCACCGGTGGCGAGAACGTCTCCTCTATCGAGGTGGAGGACGCCATATACAGCCATCCCGGGGTGGCCGAGGTGAGCGTGATCGGGGTTCCCGATGAGCGCTGGGGCGAAACGATCAAGGCACTGATCGTGCGCGCCGACGGTGCCAGCCTCGACGAGGCAGAGGTGATCGCCCACTGCAAGGCCCGGCTGGCCGGCTACAAAGCGCCGACGTCCGTGGAATTCCGCGAGTCCATCCCGCGGACAGCGACCGGCAAGGTGCAGAAATTCAAGCTCCGCGAGCCGTACTGGACCGGGCGCGAGCGGCACGTCAACTAGCCCAGGGGCTGTCCGTTTTGTTGCAGGTGTGGTCTGCTGTGACCAACGTCCGATTACAAGTGGTCCAGTGGAGGCGTCGGTGCCAGCAACGCAGAGACGCGGAGTGCTGCCTGCCGCCACGGGGCTGAGCCTGTGCGGGCTGGTCGCCGCCCTCCTCGCCGGCATGCCGACCGCTCGGGCCGATCCGCCGAATCCCACCGACGCGCAGCTCGCCCAGAGCCAGCAGCAGGTGCACAGCAAGGCGGCTGAGGTGGGCCAGATCGCCGCTGCGCTGGTACAGGCCGACGCGGCCCTCGAGGCGGCAGCTACCCGGGCCGAGCTGGCGGCTGAGGCCTTCAATAAGGCGCGGGTGGACGAGCAGACGGCGACGCGGGACGCGCTCGCGGCCAGGCAGCGGTCGGTGGCGGCCCAGCACACCGTGTCGCAGATGCTGGACCGGATGGACCGGCAGGCCGCCAGCGACTACAAGGACGGCGGCGTACTCGGCCCGCTGACCGCCATCGTCACCTCCGACAACCCGGCCGACGTCATGCACGACGCCGGCGTCTTGAGCGTGATGGGCAGCCGGCAAGCCGGCACGCTGCACGCGCTCGACCTGGCCAAGGCGCGGGCCACGAATGCGCTGTCGACGGCCCGGGCGGCGTTGCTCCGGCAGGCCACGGCCCGCCGGGTGGCCGAGGCCGCCAAGCGGGCGGCGGAGCAGGCGCAGGCAGACGGCCGACGGGCGGCCGGCCAGATCGCGGCCCAGAAGGTGTCGCTGGAGCACCAGCTGGCGGCGGCGCAGTCGAGGGCCGGCCTGCTGATCGCGGCGCGGCACGCCGCCGTCCTGCGGGCGCAGGCTGAGGCCGCCGCGCGAGCGGCCGCGGCGCGGGCGGCCGCCGCCGCGCGGGCGCTGGCGGCCCGGCAGGCACAACAGGCGCGGGCGGCCGAGCAGGCGCGGGCGGCCCGACTAGCCCAGCAGACGCTCCAGGCGCAGCGCAGCCAGCAGACGGCGTCCCGGTCGGGCCGCGGCCCTACTCCGCCGCCCCCACCGCCACCGTCGTCGCCCGATCCGGTCCCGCCTCCCGTCCAGCCGCCGCCCCCCCCAAGCGGCAACATCGCCGCCATCGCGGTCAGCGCCGCCCTGTCCCAGGTGGGCAAGCCCTACGTCTGGGGCGCGTCGGGGCCCGACGCCTATGACTGCTCCGGGCTGATGCTGTGGGCGTATGCCCGGGCCGGGGTCTACCTCCCCCACTTCAGCGGGTACCAGTACACAGCCGGGCCGCATATCCCACTGGGCTCGCTGATCCCCGGCGACCTGGTCTTCTACTCCAGCGACGGAACGCCCGGCGGCATCCACCACGTGGCGATGTACATCGGCGGCGGTTCCATGGTCGAGGCACCCACACAGGGCATCCCGGTCCGGGTGATGGCAATGTACGACGCCGGCCTGCTGCCGATGGGCACCCGGCCGTACTGACATCAGCGCGCCGGGTCGGGCCGGCGCCGCAGCTCGCGCTCGGCCCGCGCCCGGTCACTGACCGCGTCGAACAGAAGGACCGCCTCGCTCGCGTTGCGGTGGGCCGCCTGGGTGGCCAGGTGCCGCCCGGCGGTGTCCACGTGGACCGAGGCCAGTCGCAGCCGCCGCTGCCACGGCCCCTGGACCAGCCGGACGCTCTGCACCTTGGCCAGCGGGACGACGTCGAGCACCCGGCGGAAGCGGCCGTGGCGCACCACCAGCAGCACGCCGGACAGCCCCACCGCCAGTGAGCGCCAGCCGACCGGATCGCACCAGCGCGCCTGGTGGGGGACCGGCCGCATCGGCAAGCCGAGTACGTCGACGCCCCCCAACACGTCGGCGACCAGCCGCTCGGCGACCGGCCGCGGGGCCACCGGCAGCAGAGCGCGCGTCTCCATCTGCTCGTGGCGGCGCCCGCCGTAGCCGGCGACGTCGACCTCCACCCGGGCCCAGTCCAGCCCGCGCCACAGCAGCGGCTGCGTCAGCCGGATCGCCTGAATACGCCCGGGCGGCACCGTCTGGGCCCGGGTCTCCAGCAGGCCGTGCCGCAGGCGAAGTCCGTCGGCCGAGGAGGCCAGGGTGAAGTCGTACTCGCCCAGCAGGCGGCGCACCGCCGTGCGACCGAAGCCGGCCGCCGCCGAACCGAGGACGGGCAGGGTGGCCACGAAGGCGCGCAGGTCGGTGACCAGCAGGGCGATCCCGACGATCACCAGCAGGGGAATTCCCACCACGACCGGCCCGAGCAGCAGGACCGACGCCACCAGGTCGCGGGTCGGCACGCGGGCCAGCACCAGCTCCTCCGGGGCAGGCGCGCGTTCGTCGATGCCGGCCGCGAGCGCCAGCAGGCGGGCCCGCAGCCGGTGGGCCTCGTCCTCGCCGAGATAGGCCAGCGGGGCCTCGCTGGCCCCGTGACCGACCACTTCCAGCCGCAACTCGGCCAGTCCCAGCGCCCGTCCCACCAGCGGGCGGACGATGTCGATCGCCTGGATCCGCTCCAGCGGCACCCGCCGCGACCGGCGGAACAGCACACCGGACTCGACGTGCAGCTCGCGTCCTTCGACGCGGTACCAGGTGAAGCGCCAGGAGACCCAGGACAGCAGGAAGCCGGCGACGATCACCGCCAGCAGCGCGTACGACGTACGCCGAAGCCCCAGATCGGACAGCTCCCGCACCGAGACGATCGCCACCACGGCGGTGAAGAACTTGAAGCCGCGCAGCACCGGGGTCAGCGGGTGCAGCCGGTGCAGGCCCGTGAGCAGGTCGGCGGCCGCGGTCGATTCGCTCACAGACCGGCGGCCCGCGCCTCGCCCAGCGCGGCCAGCAGGTCGCGCAGCCGGGCCGCCTCGGCGGCCGGCAGGCCAGGAATGCGCGCATCGCTGGCGGCCGCTGCGGTGTGCAGGTGCACGGTCGCCATCTGCAGCCGGCGCTCGACCGGCCCGGCGGTGACGTCGATGAACTGCATGCGGCCGTAAGGGACCACCGACAGCCGGCGGACGAGCAGGCCATGCCGGACCAGCAGGTCGTCGGCCCGCTCGGCATAGCCCCAGGAGCGGCAGGCGCGGGCAATGGCCCACCACAGCCAGGCGGTCAGCAGCAGACCGAGCGCCGCAGCGACCCAGGCGGCGGTGGTCGATGCGAACCCCAGCGCAATGCAGGCCGCGGCGAGGAGGGGGAGGACCACGACCAGTGCGGTGACCCGGCGGACCGTCACCAGCCGCGGTGACACCGGGTGCCAGGTGAGGTCGCGGGGGTAGAGAGCCTGGTCCACCGCACCAGCCTAGGGCTCATTACCCTGGCCACCGTGTCTGTTGCGCCCCGCCGGCTGACCGGCGCAGTGGCTGCCGCCGCGGTGGCGACCGGGGTGCTGGCCGGGTGCGGAGCGGCCGGCCGCACCTTGTCCCAGCGCAGCCTCGAGGTGATCTTCATCGACCCGCACACGACGGCCGACGTGGCCCGGGTCCGCGCCCGCTGCAACGGCGTGGGCGGCGCCGTCGCGTCGGCACCCGGCAAGGACAACGCAATGAACCGGCGCTACCCGCTGCGCTTCGACATCAGCGGCCTGTCGGTGCCGGCGCGGTCCAAGCTGGTCGTGTGCCTGGCCGCGGACAAATCGGTGCAGGCGTACCAGGACTCCGAATCGACCAACTGACCCGGCCGCCGCGCCGACGGGTCAACCGGCGTTCAACGACGCCAGTTCTTCGTCAGTCAGCTCGAGTTCAGCGGCGCCAGCCGAGTCGCTGATGGACTCCGGCCGGCTGGCTCCCGGAATGGGGATGACGACCGGGGCGGTAGCCAGCATCCAGGCCAGGCAGACCTGCTGAGCCGAGACGCCCCGAGCCTGGGCGACCTGCTGGAAGGCGGCGTGCTTGCCACCGAGGTCGCCGGCCCGGCCGATCCCGCCCAGCGGGCTCCACGGCAGGAACGCGATCCCCAGGTCGGCGCAGTGGGCCAGCTCAGCGGCGGAGCCGAGGAAGGCCGGCGAGTACTGGTTCTGCACGCTGGCGAGGTCGACGATCGAGCGGGCCTCGTCGATCTGGGCGATGGTGGCGTTGGAGATGCCGACCATCCGCACCTTGCCTGCGTCCTGCAATTCCTTCAGCGCGCCGACCGAGTCGGCGTACGGCACCTTCGGGTCCGGCCGGTGGTACTGGTAGAGCCCGATCGCGTCCACGCTGAGCGCCGCGAGCGACGCGTCGCAGGCCTTCTTGAGGTACGCCGGACTGCCGTCCACTTCCCACCCGCCATCGGCGGTGCGGGTGTGGCCGCCCTTGGTGGCGATCAGCACCTGGGAGGGGTCGCCGGAATAGCTCGACAGCGCCTTGGCGAGTAGCCGTTCGTTGTGACCGACGTCGTCGGCGCTCAGGCAGTAGGCGTCCGCGGTGTCGATCAGCGTCACGCCGGCGTCCAGCGCCGAATGGATGGTGCGCAGCGAACGCGCCTCGTCGGGCCGGCCCTCCACCGACATTGGCATCCCGCCGAGGCCGATCGCGCTGACCGAGGTGCTGCCGATGGAGCGCTGCTGCATGGCTGATCCGTTTCGTCGGTGTCAGTGTCGGGGCGGCCCTACCCGCGGTCTGGCTTCTGACACGCGCGACCGCGGGCCGGCTGCAGTGGGGGACACTGGGCGGCAGAATATGTCGATCGAGAGGAGCGCATCGGTGAGCGACCGTACCTATGGTGTTACCGAGATCGTCGGGACCAGCAGCGACAGCATCGCCCAGGCCATCCGCAACGGGGTGGCCCGGGCGAGTGAGACCGTCCGCAACCTGGACTGGTTCGAGGCCACCGAGATCCGTGGCCACATCGCCGACGGCCAGGTGGAGCACTTCCAGGTCACCATGAAGGTGGGCTTCCGCCTCGAGGAGACCTCGGGTTGAGCTCAGCCTTGTCCGGCCAACCGCCGGCCGTCACCCCCGCGATGGACGCCAGCATGCTCGAGCGCGCCCTGTTCGAGGTCAAACGGGTCATCGTCGGCCAGGACCGGACGGTCGAGCGAATGCTGGTCTGCGTCTTGGCTCGAGGTCACTGCCTGCTCGAAGGCGTGCCGGGTGTCGCCAAGACGCTAGCGGTGGAGACCCTGGCGACCGTGGTCGGCGGGTCGTTCGCCCGGCTGCAGTTCACCCCGGACCTGGTGCCCGCCGACATCGTGGGCACCCGCGTCTACCGCGCGTCGTCGGAGGCCTTCGACGTCGAGCTCGGCCCGGTGTTCGCCAACTTCGTGCTCGCCGACGAGATCAACCGGGCGCCGGCCAAGGTGCAGTCCGCCCTGCTCGAGATCATGGCCGAGCGGCAGGTCTCGATCGGCGGCACTACGTACGCCGCGCCGTTGCCCTTCCTGGTTCTGGCCACCCAGAATCCGATCGAGTCCGAAGGCGTCTACCCGCTGCCCGAGGCCCAGCGAGACCGTTTCCTGATGAAGGTCGTGGTCGGCTACCCGACCGGGACGCAGGAGCGGGAGATCGTCTACCGGATGGGGGTCGACCCGCCGCATGCCGAGCAGGTGCTGACCCCGGCCGACCTGCTCCGCCTGCAGTCGTCGGCCGACCGGGTGTTCGTGCATTCCGCCCTGGTGGACTACGCGGTGCGGCTGGTGCTGACCACCCGCGACCCGGGGGCCTACGGGCTGCCGGATCTGGCCGCGCTGATCTCCTACGGCGCCAGCCCCCGGGCCTCCCTCGGCCTGGTGGCCGCCAGCCGGGCGCTGGCCCTGATGCGGGGGCGGGACTACGTCCTGCCGCAGGAGATCACCGACCTGGCCGCCGAGGTCATCCGCCACCGGTTGGTGTTGTCCTACGACGCGCTGGCCGACGGCGTGTCGGCCGAGGAGATCGTCCAGCGGGTCCTCGCTTCCGTGCCGCTGCCGGAGGTCAGTCCCCGGCAGAGCGCCGACCACCGGCCGGTCGCCGCGGCCGTCGAATGGCCGGCCTGACCGGTGCCCGCCCCGCTGCCACCCGGGCCGCGGCTGGACACCGCGCCGGCCGAGGTGGTCCTGCGCCGGCTCCAGCTGACCGTCACCCGTCGCCTGGACGGCCTGCTCCAGGGCGACCATCTGGGGCTGCTCCCCGGCGGGGGGAGCGAGGCCGGCGAGTCCCGGGAGTACCGGCCCGGCGACGACGTACGCCGGATGGACTGGCCGGTGACCGCCCGCACGACGGTGCCCCACGTCCGGGAGACGGTCGCCGACCGGGAGCTCGAGACCTGGGCGCTGGTCGACCTGTCGGCGAGCCTGGACTTCGGCACGGGCCGATGCGAGAAGCGTGACCTGGCCATCGCCGGCCTGGCCGCGGTGACCCACCTGACCGTCCGTGGGGGCAATCGGATCGGCGCGGTGCTGCTCAACGGCGAGCGGGTGGTCCGGGTGCCCGCGCGGAGCGGGCGGGTGGCCGCCCAGGCGCTGCTGCGCCAAGCGATCGGCCTGCCTCGGGCCGCCCCGGGTGAGCCCACGGACCTGGCCGGCGCCATCGCCGGGCTGTCCCGGCCGCCGCGGCGGCGCGGGCTGGCCGTCGTGGTGTCGGACTTTCTGGCTGACCCGGCGACATGGGAGCGGCCGCTGCGGGCCCTGCAGGCGCGCCATCAGGTCCTCGCGATCGAGGTGCTGGACCCCCGCGAGCTGGAGCTGCCGTCGGTCGGGGTGCTGACCGTCGTCGACCCGGAGACCGGGCGGGTGCACGAGGTCCGCACCGGGCGCCGCCTCCGCGAGCGCTATGCCGCCGCCGCCCGCGAGCAACGCGCCCAGATAGCGGCCGGTCTCCGTCGGGCCGGCGCCGGTCACCTGCAGTTGCGGACCGACCGGGACTGGGTGCTCGACGTGGTGCGCTACGTGGCGCGGCAGCGCCGGGACCGGGCGTACGGCGCCGCCCCGCCGGCCACCCGGTGACCGGCTTCCTCGCGCCCCGCTGGCTGCTGCTGCTGCTGGTGGTCGCCGCGCTGGCCGCCGCCTACGTCGTGGTGGCGCTGCGCCGCCGGGTCTACGCCGTCCGCTTCACCAACCTCGCGCTGCTCAAGTCGGTCGCGCCGCGCAGCCCCGGCTGGCGCCGGCATCTGGCCGCCACCGCGTCCCTGCTCGGCCTGCTGAGCCTCGTACTCGCGATGGCCCGCCCCACCGCCGAGGTCCGGCTGCCGCGCGAGCGGGCCACGGTCATGGTGGTGATCGACGTGTCCCTGTCGATGCAGGCTACCGACGTACGCCCGACCCGGATCACCGCCGCCCGGACGGCCGCCAAGCAGTTCATTTCCGAGCTGCCGACGACCTTTAACGTGGGACTTGTCTCCTTCGCCGGCACGGCGGCGGTCGCCGTGTCCCCGACACGGGACCGCGCGTCGGTGCGGGAGGGCATCGACGGGCTGCAGCTGGCCGAATCGACGGCCACCGGCGAGGCGGTGTTCGCCGCGCTCGGGGCGATCAAGGCGGTGCCGGCCGACGGCGCCCGCGGGCCGGCGCCCGGGCGGATCGTGCTGTTGTCCGACGGTTTCCGGACGGTCGGGCGCACCAACGCCGAGGCGACCGCGGCTGCCAACGCGGCCCACATCCCCGTCTCGACCATCGCCTTCGGCACCGACACCGGCAGCGTGGAGCTGCAGGGCCAGGAGATCCCGGTGCCGGTCGATCGGGTGGCCCTGCGCCAGCTGGCTGAATCGACGTCGGGGCATTACTACTCTGCCGCCAGCAGCGATCAGCTGCGGGCCGTGTATCAGGACCTCGGCAGCTCCATCGGCTATCGCCGGGTGCCGCGCGAGATCACCACCTGGTTCCTCGGCGTCGGCCTGCTGCTGGCACTTACCGCAGCGGCCATGTCGCTGCTGTGGACCGCGCGCCTGCCCTGACCAGCGGCTGCCCTGACCAGATAGCCTCCCCGGCAGGTGAGGCGGTCGGTCGGCAGCCGTCCCAGACAGGCGAGGACAACGAGGAGGCAGGGTGGGTCGCTCGGTGCTGGTGACCGGTGGCAACCGGGGCATCGGGCTGGCCATCGCCCAGGCCTTTGCCGCCCAGGGCGACCAGGTGACCGTCACCCACCGGGGCAGCGGGCCGCCGGAGGGCCTCTTCGGGGTGCGCTGCGACGTCACCGACGCCGAGCAGGTGGAGCGGGCCTTCACCGCAGCCGAGGCCGAGCACGGCCCGGTCGAGGTGCTGGTGTCCAACGCCGGCACGACCGACGACACGCTGCTGCTGCGGATGAGCGAGGAGCAGTTCACCGGCGTGGTCGACGCCAACCTGACCGGCGCCTACCGGGTGGCCAAGCGGGCCGCCAAGGGCATGCTGCGGGCCCGGCGCGGTCGGATGATCTTCATCTCATCGGTAGTCGGGATGACCGGCTCGGCCGGGCAGGTCAACTACGCCGCGTCGAAGTCCGGCCTGGTCGGCCTGGCCCGGTCGATTGCCCGGGAGCTGGGATCGCGGGGCATCACCGCCAACGTCGTCGCGCCCGGGTTCGTCGAGACCGACATGACGGCGGGCCTGCCCGACGACCGCCGGCAGTCGATCCTCGCGAGCGTGCCGCTGGGCCGCTACGGCCAAGCCGCCGAGGTCGCGGGGGTGGTGACCTGGCTGGCCGGCGAATCGGCGGCCTACATCACCGGCGCGATCATTCCGGTCGACGGCGGCCTCGGCATGGGGCACTGACCGGTGGCACCGACGTGTGGCCGAACCCTGGAGGGACCGACGTGACCGGATTGCTCGACGGCAAGCGCCTGCTCGTCACCGGCGTACTGACCGAGGCCTCGATCGCCTTCTCGGTGGCCCGGCTGGCCCAGGAGCAAGGCGCGCAGGTGGTGCTGTCCGGCTTCGGCCGCGGGCTGTCGATCACCAAGCGGATCGCCGGCCGACTGCCGCAACCGGCGCCGGTGCTCGAGCTCGACGTCGGCGACGAGGAGCACCTGGCCTCGCTCGCCGACCGGCTGCGTGAGCACACCGATGGCCTCGACGGCGTGGTGCACGCCATCGGATTCGCCCCGCAGAACGCGATGGGCGAGGAGTTCGTCGACGTGCCATGGGACGACGTCGCGGTGGCGGTCAAGGTGTCCACCTGGTCGCTGGCCTCGCTCGTGCGCGCGGCTCGGCCGCTCTTCGCCGAGCGCACGTCGGTGGTCGGCCTGGACTTCGACGCGAGCACGGCCTGGCCGGCCTACGGCTGGATGGGGGTGGCCAAGGCCGGCATGGAGTCCGCCGCCCGATACCTGGCCCGCCAGCTCGGGCCCGACGGCGTACGCGTCAACCTCGTCGCGGCCGGGCCGCTGCGCACCATGGCGGCCCGGAGCATTCCGGGCTTCGAGCAGTTCGAGCAGGTCTGGGACGCCCGGGCGCCGCTGGGCTGGGACGTCGAGGACGCCACCCCGGCGGCCCGGGCCTGTGTCGCGCTGCTGTCGGACTGGTTCCCGGCGACGACCGGGGAGATCGTGCACGTCGACGGCGGCTTCCACGCCGTCGGGGTCTGATGCCGGCCCACGACTTCATGACCTACGACGCGCTGCTTCTGGTCTCCTTCGGTGGCCCCGACGGCCCCGACGACGTCATGCCGTTCCTGGAGAACGTCACGCGCGGCCGCGGCATCCCGGCCGAGCGCCTCACCGAGGTCGCCCAGCATTACCTGCATTTCGGTGGCGTATCGCCGATCAACGAGCAGAATCGCCTGCTGCAGCAAGCGATCCGGCCCCAAGTCGACCTGCCGGTCTATTGGGGCAACCGCAATTGGCACCCATTCCTGGTCGACGCGGTTCAGCAAATGGCCGACGACGGCGTACGCAGTGCACTGGCTTTCGTCACCTCGGCGTACTCGTCGTATTCGGGCTGCCGGCAGTATCAGGAGGACATCGCCGCGGCCCGCGCCGCGGTCGGGACCAGCGCGCCGGTGGTCGACAAGCTGAGGCACTACTTCAACCATCCGGGCTTCATCGAGCCCAACGTCGACGCGGTACGGCGGGCGGGCGGGCGGCAGCTGCCGCGCCGCGGTGGGTCCCTGACGCGGCTGTTGTTCACCGCGCACAGCATCCCGACCGTCATGGCGGAGCAGAGCGGCCCTGAGGGCGATCTCTATGTCACCCAACTGCGCGAGGCCGCCGCCCTGGTGGCCGCGGCAGCGGTCCCGCACCTGGAGTGGGATCTCGTCTGGCAGAGCCGCAGCGGGCCGCCCCAGGTGCCCTGGCTGGCGCCCGATATCAACGACCACCTGCGCGCACTGGCAGCCGGCGGGGTGACCGACGTGGTGGTCAGCCCGATCGGCTTCATCAGCGACCACCTCGAGGTGCTCTGGGACCTCGACAACGAGGCCGCTGCCACGGCGGCCGAGCTGGGCCTGGGCTTCGCCCGGGCCGCAACGGTCGGCACGGATCCCCGATTCGTCGCCATGGTCGGTGAGCTGGTCGAGGAGCGCAGCCGGCCGGACTGCCCGCGGCTCGCCCTGGGGACGATGGGGCCCAGCCACGACCGCTGTCCCGCGGGCTGCTGTCCGGCGCCGGCGCGGCGCGCGGCCCAGCGCCCGGCCGGGGGGCGTCGATGAGCGCGTCGGATGAGGAAGCCCGGGCGTTCGGCGAGGCTTAGCCCGGGTATGTCCCCTACCTCACCAAAGCTTCAGTTCTTCACCCGAACAGACCGAACGAGGACCGGCGCTCCGCGCCGAGCTCCTACCCGAAAAGGCCAAACCGGCCGGGAAACCCGGACATATCCGGCAGACGTCCGGGTGCGGCGGCTGATCGCCGGCCTGCAGCAGCGGATCTACTGGCTCCGCAGAGTCTCCCCCCGCCGGCTCACCAGCTTGCACCGCTTCGCCCTCGCCGGCTGGACCCCCAAAGACATGGCGGATTCCAGTCAACGTCGCAACACCTGAGGTTAGGAGTCGCGAATGGGTGTCAGCCAACACGGCCGACCAGGAGTAGCGCTGACGGAGGTCCGGCGATCGTTCGAGCGGGTCATCGCACAGGGCGTGAGCAACAGCGCGGCGTGCCGTGCCGTCGGGATCAATCGGCGCACAGGGACACGGTG
>JAABUK010005381.1_pt1 | contig 19989 bp, 18 predicted proteins | sample 5559141 | NCBI WGS metagenome assembly JAABUK01 (sample SAMN10711869, study PRJNA513367) | rock metagenome | isolation source: Antarctica rocks | place: Antarctica: Victoria Land, Pudding Butte nord | collected 2016-01-03 | reverse complement strand
GGCGGACTTTGACTGATTTTGGAGAGCATTTGCCTCAGCGGGGGGGGGGGGGCGGGGTGGACGCTTTTAGTGTTGCAATTTCGACGACACATCGGGAATCCAAACGCGCTTCATGTTCCTCGGAGGAGGATTCGGATCAGAACTTTGAGAAGTGGATGGGAGGAGTCTAAGAGACGTCTTAGCTGAGAATGAGTTTCTCTGTCGGGATCGTTTCAGATGCTTTGGTACATACTGGTCTTGAAATAGCGGTCGCTACGTGGCCTATCTAGGGAAGGGAGGTGCTAACGTATTCTCTCATATCCCGGGACCGATGTAGATAGTCGTGAGGAGAGTCTCGGCCCATCGCTGTCCTGATCCGGGGAACAGACAAGGACAGATGAAATTTGCGCAACATCGAAGCCAATAACATGCAGGGTGTTATCTCGCCTGTTCGTGTTCCAAGTCAGAGCCAACCACCACTGCAAGTGAAGGCATCATTTCAAACCCCCACTCAACATAATACTCTGCCCCGTCAAATACCCCGTCCGACAAACCATAGTCACCACATTCGCAACCTCACCCGTCTCCCCCAACCTCCTCACCGGAATCATACTCACATCCCCCGCCGTCCCCCTGACAAACTCCTCGCCGGGGATCATTCCCGTTCCCCCAATCATCGCGGGCGCCACATCATTGACCGTGATACCCTCGCCCGCCAACCCTTTCGTGCCTAGATTCTTCGCTAGACCCATCAACCCTGCCTTACTCGCCGCATAGTAGCAGCCATTGATCCCACCACCGTGCCCGGCGATACTTGAGATATAGACTATGCGGCCCCATTTCTGGGCTCGCATATGAGGAATGCTGGATTGGGTGAGGATGAAGGAGGCGCGCAGGTTGACGGTGAACATCTTGTCGAATTCTGAGAGGGGGATGTCCATGATGTCGGAGATACGGGCGCCGTAGCCGGCGTTGGAGATGAGGATGTCGGGGCCGTGGCCGTGGTGTTTTTCGATTTCAGGGAAGAGATTTTGGATTTGTCCCGCGGAGGAGATGTCGACTTGGTGTGAGGATACTCTGGGGGTAGTGTCGCATTGTGAGGAAGACGGTTGTAGGGTAGAGATCAAGTCGTCCACTTTTGCTTTGCTGGTCGAGTAGGTGAGTGCTAGGTGGACGCCATGCAAATAGAGGGCTTGTGCACAGGCGGCACCAATACTGCCATGAATGATCTGTCAGCACCTTCGTTCATGACTTGTAGTGACGCACGCAGAGACGCCCCTTACCCGCCTGATGCTCCTGTGATCAAAGCAAGCCGGCCGCGGATCTCATTGTCAACTGGCATTGTTGGTTGGTACACACACCCGGATGACACAGGCCTCAAAGGTGATGAGAGCTCAATTCCAGAATCAAGTCGACGTGATAACCCTGTCGTTTAGGATTAGACTGGAGACCTCTGCAACCGCGTACAACTTCTTCTCTGATGGCCAGCCTCTCCTCGGTGCATGATCATGTCGACCATTGGAGCGCGCGTCTTGGAGTGCGGGGAGCTTCGGCATCTGACCATATTCATGCCCCCACATCAACTCCCAAGTTTCCCCAGGATACTCCGGCATCTGCATGGAAATGAGTTGCCGGTCGGCGACCCTCAAATGTGGTCGATCAGAAGAGTAAATTCCCGTTCAGGTCGAACTGCCAATTGTAGGCACTTGGCTGCTGCCACTGTGCACCAGTCTGCACCAGCGGAACAAATGCAGGTTGGTCTTGATACGCTGCCATTGGTGCCAACATATTTGCTCCTCCCAATTGCTCACCAGACACATAATCGCCGACAGCCTCGAGGTCTAGCCAAGAGAAATCATTTGCTGGGCTGAATTGCATGTATCCTCCCGCATCTACAACCAGAGATCCAGAATGCTGTGAGTCAGAGCGGTGATGCGCTGGTGGGCCAGTAACCGTACCGGAACGTGGTTTGTGCCAAAGTAGTTCCAGAAGCCTTGCGTATCGAGCTCCTGCATCCTGTGGCGAGAGGCTGGCTCGTCTTAGAACTTCCATGGTCTGAAGGATCATCTCACGAACTGATTGCTCTTCTGAATTGATCATTACCCCATATGATCGAGCTTTATACAGGAAGACTGCGGAGTAAATGGCGTATAGATAAAAGCGAAGAGGCATGTAGCGGAGATGCTTCTCCGGATCGACGAAAGAGTTCAGTGTTGTGAGGTAGCTCTTGGCAGCCGCGAGAGACTCGTAGATGAATCGTGCATCTGGCATGGATCCGATATTGCTGAACGCGCCTTTCAGATGATCCCTCAAGGTGTTATCGTCTCCTTTTGGCCGGTTGGAGATTGCCTGTGAAATTGCAGCTTGAAAGGCGAAGGCATTCGTGTAGAGCCTCAAATAGTCGTAGGACATCTGAAGGGTGACCTTGATGTGTTTTGAACAAATCAAGGTGCCCCATATGCGATTCCAATGCGCAATGGCTGATCGGAATTCATCAACATATTTGACATAGTCGCCCATCAGCATCATCTGTCCACTAGTGCGCATACCAGAGTAGAGTACATCGTGAACGTTTGAATAGAGCTGCGTGAGATCAAGCGTGGCCTGAAAGATACGCGCGTAGTCTTCGTCGCCTGAGTGGATCCGCTGAAGAGATGGGAAGTCTTGACTTGATAGTCCAGTCATCGGACCTGGTCCGCGAGACCAGAAAGCCTTGCCAATGCGGACTGATATGAGCCTGTCTGAGATATAGCAACTGGCCCATGCCAGCCTCTTTCGTCCATCGTTCTTTGCCTCTTCCGCCGCTTCGCTCCTGAACGCTGTTCGATCGAGTCCAAGGAAATAGCCTGTGCGCAGGGCGATCCCGACGTGCATCCAGGCTGCTCGGTCTTCTTCGCCTCTACCGACGGATTCGATCTGGTCTCGAAGACCTTGTGGCTCCCACTCAGCTAATAGCAGTAAGGCTTCCACAGCCTCAACTTCGCAATCATGCCCCGCTGCAATGCCTGAGATGAGATCGTGCATATATCTTGAGCAACAGAGGTGGACATTCGAATCCTCGATTGAGTCTTTCGAAGCAATTGTGAGAACAGCAGTGAGAAGATGTTTGTCAAGTGCAGCAAAAGATTCGAGCGCCGAAGGATCGAAGTATCTCCTCGGAACTAGAGGGAGATAGGGATGATAATGCTCAGCGAACCGAGCAACCAAGCTTGACACAATCGGCGACGTCAGGTATCCTTCCCGGACGAGACGGTAGGAGGCTATTCCACCAGAGCCTCCGCTGAGCGCGCTCGACCGGTGAGCTCTATTGGGACAAGGCAAGCCGTGACCAGATCTGGAAGTTTGCTCCCCTGGGCCTGCTTGCGCACCGTCCGGTGGCCCTGTAGCAACATCCCTTAAGAGCTGCCACGCATCTGAAGGGTTCCTGGGTATTGTGGCGGAGATTGCGCTATCGACCATGGACGAAGATTCATCGTCTGCATCAACAGTTCCCGTGTTGTCCGACCGTGGAGTTTGGTAGAGGTGTGGCCCATTGAAAGGCTGTAGAGTGGCGCCATGCGCTGGCTGGGCACTGTCTGCTGCCGAAGGCTCTTGAACTTTCTTCAACGGGGACGGCGCGTTGGTGGAAATACTCTCGTTGCGGATTTTCTTGCGAATGCGACTCCCACCCCTGTTGGAGCCACCGAGCACACACTCTCGGCCCTCCTTGCGACATCGACTGCAAGGCGGATGCCCGCCACCATCGCTGTACGAGGGTCAGTCTTGTCGCTGGAAGAGAACGAGCCTTTGACGGACCGTCGGCTTTTGAAGGCAAGGTCCACTTACAGGTCACACCTGCTTTTCCTGCCCCGGCAATGGAGACACGCCCGCGATACTCGCTTCATCGGGGTGGCAGAGTTGGGCTCGGCCATCCTCGAGCTTGACCAGCATCCTAAAGCCGCAGCCTGCCGATGACAGAAGGAAGCCGTGAGATGGGAGAACACAAGGTTTCAGACTTGACGAGCGACACTCTCCGCCTCCTTTCCCCGCCCATCTGCCAGCCTCCTCCGCCCCCAAATGCCTTCATGCACCCCGTCTTTCAATGCTGATTCTACATGCACCTCCAACCAACCACGGCAAAGCCAAGTAATACTCATCGACCAAGGGGCGTTATCTACACGGATCGGTGGGGCTTAAGCTCTTTTGCTATCTAAGCTCTGGTGACATGGACAATCGAGTGCTACCCAGGACATAGCTACTATTCTCTGTTGGCCCCGTAGGCGCTAGAGGACCAAAGTTGGCCTACTCGAACAATCGTCAGCATAGTCCTCCCAACAACCAAATCTCAAAGCTCCCTGGCCTAGCCATCACCCCTGGGTTGTTGTTCGCTAGACTGTGGTCGAAAGCCCAAGGGCCCAATGCTGTAGCAAATCCCTGTCGACTCCTTCCCAGTCCCCACCCATCATCTTACATCTGCATCAATACCTTTGCCACCTTCGCCGACAATAACTCCGCCAAACCTCCCAGTACCGCCCTCGAAACATCCATCTTCAACTGCCGCCCATCTTTCTAGGTCGTCATCCCATCCAAATCTCATGCCCCAAGCTTGTTCCAGCACCCTCTTCTCAACTGGGTGGATGCATTGGGTCAACTTCCCTAGCAATGGCCAATTCGCTCCGGTGCTTGGGTTCTTGTCATCGAGCATAACTCCTTTCTCCGCCAGAGCCGCCGCTCTGGCCTTTAGACCAGCGTCCATCGGATCGGAGTTCGGATAGACCAGGTCATTCTGGTTGAGTTCCTGAATAGAGACGCCGCTGATGCGGACATAGCCACAGGATCTGAAGATGAGGCGAGAGGCGAAGCCGCGGAAGCTAGGGGGAGGCCGAGGATGGATGTAGGGATCGACAATCATGCCAGCGTCGTACTTTCGGTCAAGGAACGTGGCACCTGGGGTAACGTGGTCGATTGTCGCAGCCCAGCAATGAGTCGTAGGAAGAGACTCGTGTAGCCACATGGAGGGTGGGTGAATGGGGTCAAGTGGTTTGGAGGCAGTAGCGAGGGGTGCTACGAGTCGCTGGCTGTGGTTCGAGGTAAGTGAGATTGAGTCGAGTGCAAGTGTACGGAGACTCGTATCTTGAGACTTGATCATGAATGCCTCGAGCATCAGGGGGCTCAACCAGGCATTCTGCAAGGTGAGGTGCTTGATGTGGTTGAAGGTAATGATGGTGCAAGGATCTGGCTCAGTGACGTGGTCGGATAGCCACATTCGAGGATTCGAAGAGATTGGTGCCGGTAGGACATGCTGATTGCGAGCCATGATCCCTCTTGCATTTTCTCCGCCACCAACAAATCCAAGGGTAAGATTAGAGAGCTTCTCAAGTGGGGCAATGTAGGTTTTCAAGAAGTTCGATAGCTGTAGACTGGCGTCAAATGGCGAGATAGGCATGTTGGAGTTAAAGGTCTGGTCTCCGGTAATATGCTCAACACGCCAGTCCGGACTTACCAGCACCGTCAAATTGGTGAGACCCGGCAGGCCTTGCCAAAGTTCTTTCTGTTCCAGAGAAGATAAGAGACCAGACGAGATTTTCGCAACGTGCAAGGAATGGACTTGAGCAAAGCAAGCCTTGTTGGCGAGAATAGATGTGGTGTAAGCAGACAAGAAAGCACGTTGGGCCCATACGGTTTCCATAAGCCATTGCGCCTGAGCTTCTGTGAGAGCACCCGGTTGAAGTGGGAATAACTTTGGAGACGCAGTTTTGCTCTGGATGAGGTGGCACCATCCACCAATTTCCGCTGATAAATTGTAGCCATTGAAGATGATTGGAAATTGAGGCTGCGTTAAATGCTCTTGCTTTGGCACTTTCATGAAGCTAGCTTGAGTTCGATTTAGGTTATTAGCGATCTGCCGTTGATCACTATGTGCTTGAGGAGGCACATTTGACACGGCCGCGTTGGGTTGTGCCGGAGCAGCCTGGAACATGCCGTGGTTGAATATGCCTGGATGAAAAGCAGCAATTCCGTGCTGAGGTTGGTTTGTATTGATTGGTGGGTTGTGCTGGTTTTGGCCCGCCATGGTTTGTTGAAGTGGGTTGACAACACCGGGGTTATACAGACCAGCGTTCATAACAACATTTTGGGGCTGATGAGGTCCTCCGGCAGGCGGCTGACCACCATTTGGGTGCTGGGCAACATTTCCAGTAGCGTCAGCGGTCGGAATAGCACCACCTACATGAGCGGCAGCATCATAATCAGGTTGGATCGTATTGCTTCTGAAGCTGTCCAAATTCCGGACGGCGACAGATCTCATGAAAGCCAAGTCACCAGACGTAAAATGCCTGTTGTATATCCGAAGAATATCCGTACATTCTTGCAAAGTTCTTGCTTGTGCACATTCGAAGAGCTTGGTTCGAGTTGCCTGTTTTTGCTTGTCTTCGGCAGCAAGGTTCTTTCCAAAGACTCTTTTGCCCTTGCCACATCGAGCATCGAAGAGCGCCATATCAGACATGTCTGGACCGTTCAGCCATCCGTGGCCGCTGTCAATAGAGAGACCCAGCTCATGCGTCTTACCCAGATGTGCCATGGCAGATTTGAGCAGCGAGACGTTGTCAGCCAGATTTTCAAGGATGTGTAGGTGGCCGAATCGTGGGTACACAGGCGTGGGCCATGTATAAGATCCCCACCAGCTGGATTGTTGGTTCGAGATCGTCTTTGTCTGAGCCTTTGCTATCAGATCTAGGTCCCATCAGTGGAGTAGCGGAAAACATCGCCACAGGACATCCTACCTGGATCCGCTTCGAAGGTCATCCCAAATTTACGAATCGCTAAGCCATATTTCTCGAACATTGAGCCAGGAGGTGGATTCCGATCCCAAGTCGTCAAGTTAATGTCGTACATAGCTCTACCAAAGGGCACAACCACGCTACCGAACACCGCACCCATGATGGCGATGCTGAAAGTACGGCAAACCAATCGAAGATTCAGCGCGTCTTCTCTGGACAGATACCTGGCTATTTCAAAGTAGATCTCGGTGGGAAGGTCCGGCCATCCACATGTCGTGGATTTGGCGTGAGCGCCAGGTGGTTCCTGATGTGATATTGGCAGTGGTTCAGGCTCGCACTCTGAGCACATAGGTGTCAGTCGGTGTGCTTCAACAGAGAGCACCTTCAACTAGTGGGTAAACTTACTTGACATCGAAAATATTGGACTATTTCTTGAGGCAGACCTCTTTTTGGTCTACACACGTCGATCAAAACGGGACGATTTCTGTGGGAGAAGGTACTCACTATCGGCGCTTCTATTCCATCGCGTTTTTTGGCTAAAGGACGAAGAGGGGACATCGCTCCTCCTCTCTGAACAGCATCTTTTAGTGCCTTCGCAGGAGCGATCTCTTCATACTTGAAAGAGGTCCGATAAGGAGCAGAAACGTCGTAATGTAGGGCTGTCGAAACTGAAGGCTGTAAGGAGGTATGTTGTTGCTTTGTCATGGAGGCGCGTATGGTTAAGAACTGTGAGAATGGAGGCTTTATGCCCTCGTTATTATGGCATTCAACACTTGTGCTAATATTTCGTGCACCGAATCGTATTACGTTTGGATGCATATCTGTGAGGCTGTAATCTTCTCGGCTGCTAGTTGACTCACCGTCGGAGCCTACATATTCGTCTTCGCCGGGCTCAACCAATGTGCGAACGAAACTATCTTGCAAGGTCTGTCGACGAGACGCCTGCGTTATCCCTGGCGGAGAAGAGAGTCGAGAACTTCTGCAGCCCACCGAAGTCCGGCTTCTTTGAGCTTGGGGCACTTGCATGGGTCTCCAATGATCATCCGCGGACAATGCCTCAGCTTCCATGCTTTGCTGAAGATCATTGACACGGTCTAAATCATCATCCCTTTCTAGCTCGGCCTCTTCTCTAGTCTCTTGCGGCCAGTCCTGCATTGAGTTCAATCCAAGGTCGGCAGAAGCTGGCCTGTTAGACATGTTGAACCAGGAATGCGTCCCCAATGTTTGTGGCGATGCTCGAAAGTTCTCATCATCCCAAGCAGGCAAGGTGCCTTCGTTACGCTGCACTCGGGTGACCCCTGCGGCTCGCCTTAGACGCATACTTCGTAGAAGCGCAGCACCATGAGGAGCATTTTGGGGGTGAGTGGCATTCTCCTCGTTCGTGGTTCCCTGCCAGGTACTCGTGCGGCGAGCTCGCTTTGGGCCTTTTCTTCGCAAAGGCGCTTTGTTTTCTTCACTCTCTAGAAGGTCTTCATTGGTGCGACACCAGGACTTTCGCGCTTCAATTGATGCACCAGGACTCTCTGTCAAACGCTGGCTGTCGGGGGCGGGACATGTCAGGAGCTCAGGACCTTCTCCCAAGGCAGCAGATCGCCCAACGGGGAAGTCGTAGCAGAATTTGCCTTGTATCGACCGCGGGATTTTCTGGTTTCGAGAGCGGGTTTCACCATGAAGTCGCGCGGGCGGGCTTTGAGATGTAGATTGGTGGTTAGGGCGAGCCTGCCTGAAGACATTTGCTGCCGATTCTGGCCCATAATCTGTGAAGGTAGGATGAATTTTAGGATCTGCTTTTTCGTCGGGCAATTCTCGTTGGACGCGGAGTATCTGAGCATTCGCGGCATCTTGAAGACTTCCGGCGGGCTCATTTTCCCATCTGTCCTCACTGAGGCCATTAAGCAGCCTGCGAAAATGTTCCTCATCTCGCGATGCATGAGCAGGTACGTCGCTTGTAATTTTGGAAGGTCGTCGAGCTGTCATGATTGGGCGGTATCTCTAGTGCCGGTGGGAGAACGGAGGAGAATTGGCAGGAGAGGTGGCTAGCGAGGCGGAGTACCCAGCATTGGCTGCGGCCACTTCGGTGGTGAGACCACAGACAAGCTTTGACTCTTATTTTCCATCTGAAGTGAGAACAAGCAGAACGGAAGGGCAGTCCGTACTCAGTGAAGGATGGATTGTAGGTCCTCCTTGGCACTGATTCTTGTGATTTTCTCTCCAATTCTGACTTTAGCGCACCTGGCGGGCATAAACAGGTGGGGCAGCGGGGGGTGGTGGGCGGCCAGCCAGCGGATTGGGGGGTGGAGACCCTGGCACGCCGCCTAGAATAAAAACTACAGTAGCTAACCGTAGTCTGTGCAACGGTGCCTGAGCCTCTAACCTGCAAACTTGGTAGGCATTGGCTCACTACAGTATTAGACCGAAGTCAGCTGGGTAATAGCCAGGCGTCTGTTTCAACTCAGCGACTTGGTCAATCGCCTGGAAGGTGCTTCCACGTTTGATTCTAGATGAATGTGATGTTTTGCATCAGCACCACACAGCACCACACAGACGATCCGCCGCACCATTGTGTGGTCCGTAAAGTGGATCGGAGCACCGTGCAATGTAGATGGCGTCAGTTTAATGGCGGTGACCTGATCCCAGCTCCTTTCTGACCAGTCGAGCCAGCCTCTCCACTCCTTCTACCAGGTTTTCCTCTGTCTCATAAGAGAAACACAACCTGATATTGCTCTGAAAGGAAGTGTCACTTTCCTCGTCGCCTGGGACTTGGAACGCGTTCCCGTCCGAAATAATGAGCTCCTGTTCCTCAGCAGCTTTTCGGGTGACAGCCTCGCTCCTCAGTGGTTCTGGGAGCTTCAACCAAACGAAGTATCCCCCAGCGACGTCTGAATTTGCTTGAGGCGTTGACATCCCTAATGGAAGGAGATGCTGCGTGATTGCCGTCATGATCGCATGATACCTTCGAGCATAAGCAGGTTGAAGGGTACAGAGGATATGTTTCTGCAAGGTATTGGTAGCCAGGAGCTGGTGAATGCACGACGCAACAAGCTGTGAAGGACATCCTCCAGAACGGGATGAGCCCCTGAAATTGTCAGCTCCACGATACTGAAGGGTCTCAAAATCATACGTCTGTGAGAGGCCATATGCGAGAGCCTCAGTCCCTTCTGCCCAACCTGTCCTGCAGCCAGGTCCCACGATCTTGCTAAAACTTCCATTTGAGACCGCGTTGCCGAAAGCGTCAGCAGGACCACCATCTAGACACCTGGCACAGGGTTAACTGCATCGTGTATGGAAATTCGGGGTAGTCACACCTATCCAAGTCCACTGTCCGCGGCACATATGCCTGGTTAGGAAATTGAGCATGAGTGCCAGAGGATGCTGATGACGACGGCCATTGAAGGAAATCATAGACATCATCTGTAATAATAAGAGCATCAAAACGCCTTGCAATTCGTACTAGGCGTGCTCGATGATCGAAACTCATAAGCCTGCCAGACGGATTCGCGAACGTTGGAACAGCATAAATCACATGCTTGAATATTTTCCGCCACGGCCTTGATGGTTTCATTTTCTGTTTTTGGCAGTACAATTTAGTATACTTGGCAGGGTGAAGAGAGTTAGGCCTTGGGACGGTACCGTACTGGCTCAAAGTTTCCCTCCGCCTGTGCTTTCTTCTCACTCTGGGTAATGTGCCTCGAGAGTGAATCCAGGTCGATCCCTTCTTCATCCTCTGGGATGCTCCTCAACCTTCCAGCGAATCCAGAGTCTTCAAAGATACGGCACGCTAAGTAATAAGTCGGTGCCACCATCCAAATGTTGCGTGTATACACTGGGTCCGTGAAGGTCTGAAGAATGCAGGCTAAGTTCTGGCTTGCCCCGCCAGTGATGCATATGCGATCAGGTTTGATGGCATTCTCGTGATGATAGAAGGAAGTCAGCCAACGAGCAATCTCTTCTCTAAGCGGGTGATAGCCTTCGTCAGGGCCATACTGTAGACTCGGAACAGCAATGCTCCTATCAGACAGTACTACACCAGCTGTGGCTTTCAAGGCTTCAGGAGGGAGCAGAGATGGACTTGGCCAGCCTTTGAGGAGGTTAATTAGTGCTTTCGACCGGAGATTCATTGTAGAGAAACTGTCTCCTCATCTCCTGCTTGGTCTGTTCTTCGAGCTCTTAGGAAGATATGGGACACTTCACGTTAATAGAGGCCGAAGGATGTCTTTCGGCAGGGTTCCCGCCGCACCACTCTTCCGTTTTCCTCTACTTAGTGACGTCTAGGTAGTGCGTCTATGGTCACTCTTCAATTCGTGGGCTTGGAAGGCCGAGCGGCCGAGGCTATTGGAAGGCGTTGCTGCGGCAGACCAGACGTCGTCAGAAGTCAAGGCTAAGCTGCGGGAAAAGGGCGATTTTGTGGAGTTGGAGGGGATTTCCCTGGTACGTAAGGATCCCGCAGGCACAACGACTGGCACAGCGTTGTTTTGCTTCCACTACATAAAACTCAGTTTGCTGCCCTCACACAAGTGTCCCAGGCTTGGGTCCATGTTGTCATCGATAATGAATCGGAATTGTGACAAAACCCAGGACATCCTCAAATGAATTGGCGGCAGTTGCAAAAAGGATCTCTGACAATCCGAGAATTGCTACTCAGCCCCCGCGGCATATTGACGATGAAAAATAACAGTCCCCCATATCCATAGCGTTTCAAGCCAAGTTCTGTTCGATTGTACCTCTGAGGCGAACAACCACCTAAGGACACATCCAACCTGTCCCATCCAAACCAAACTAATCTACGGCAATACCACAAATAGATGACGCCGTAGCGCCGACCGCCAGCTTGCTGCCATCATGGCCGCTCCATCAAACCAGAGCGCAAAGAGGATACCCTCGCTTTTCTCCTCGGGAAATCCACGAGACGACTCTGATTCAATATTTTCACAATCAAGCACATCATCTTCACACCTTCGAAGGCCTTCACAGGACTTGCCTCCAGCAGGTCCGGGTTCAGATGCACCGTTGCCGAAATCTGCATCTATACCAAATCTCTACGGTCACAGAGCGAATCCCTCTCTCAACTCACATGGACCAATGCCACCGCCTACAAGTACTGCTCTCCTCTCTCCGCTTGCGCCACCTCCGACGCTTGTCAGCTACGGAGCACCCAAACCAGCGAGCAGTCATGGCTCTGCTCGCAGCAGACGTAGCAGCCGGGCAGGCAGCAGGGAAGGCAGCAGAAGTCGCCCCTCGACTCCAACGACAATGGCTCCACCCGGAATGGCGAATTCGCCGATGGCAAGAACACAAGTGACACCTAAAGAGTCCAAGGCGTTGAAGAGACATAGTTGGCTTCCTAAAAGGTCAGGTCAAGAAGCAGAGGACGCAGGGGGTTACGAACCTAAAGCGTGGATCGCTGGACTCAAGGAACATATACCTTATGATTTGTCACCTGTGTTTCGTGGGGAGAGGGTATGGCCGAAACCCGCTTCTCCTTCGCAGTTAACTAACCTAGCATGTAGATACCAGAACTGTGGAATGACAAAGCCGATACTCTGATTTATCTTTTCCCTCGAAAATTTGGGAAGGGTCCGTCTTTCAAAATCCCTTCATCTTTGTTCTCCAATTCCAGGAGCCTATTACATATATCTTGCCGAGATAGCCGATCAAGTCAAGACCTCAATCGGCTATCCATGGACTCGCGCGCCCTCGATACGGCTACTCAACGTTTGTCAATCCGGGATCGAGAAGGCTACCTCTCGCCTCGCGGCTCCGCTAGAGGCAGATCGAATAGCAGCAACGCCAGCTCCGCAAGCATGCGTCTAGTAGACGATTTCCAAGACGAGGATGCCGAAGAGCGGCATCTTTACATGCCGCTTGAGTTAGAAAGCGATCCAGCAATTCCGAACAGTCGACTGACATCGGATGACATGGAGCTGCTCATTCTTTATCGGAACTTTTTTGCATTTGTCGCTGGTGGCGCTCTAGTCGCGACACCGAGGCAATCCACGCTCTATTCGATCTTTCTTGGAATTGGAAGCATTCTGGCGCGGTTTGAGTTTTCGAATCTGGATGGATCCACCTTTGGTGAAGTTGTGTCAAGCAGCTTCGCACGGTACTGTGACGAATTGCGACTAGCCGATGTTCGCGCTAGTCGAGAGAAGACTATTGAAGCAATTGTACTCGGCGAGAAGATGAAAGCTTGGTCGCTGTACAACGAAGGTTTTGTGCATGGAGCTGGCAAGCTGAGCCACGTGAAAAGTCTCAACACTCCAAAGTACGCCCAGATATCATCCGTCACTCGCAACCGATTAGAGCGCGCAGCTCTCGATCTTGACGGTAGGATTCGAACCACCCAGTTCAAGCTGGAAGACTTCGAGTTTCCATCAATGTTTGCTGGTATAGCTAACTCACAGATGGCCGTTGAAGCCAGAATGATACGGTTTAAGGCATGGAAGACGGCTTTTTTTAATCTCAGAAAACATGTCATCGCCCATTATCGTCAACGGTATGGTGCTTGGCCACCGAAAGCGAAGTCGAAGAAGAACAACTTTGAAGAGAGCGGTCTCAACAGACTTTTACTAAGGGAAGTCTACCAGGATTTTACAGATCTTTATGACATGCTTGCTGCCCGAACACAACTTACAAATCGCACTATTGATATGGCCGCCCCAGACGACAATTATGATCTTAACGATACCAATGAATCGATCATTCACGCAATTCGTCGTATCGAATCGGAATACGATCGGAGCACGCCGCCGGTGCAACCTCCGATTCCCTTCGATACACCCTTATTCCCCAGTCTCTCCACTTCCTTTCACGGCGGCCACGTCATGGATCCTAGTAAAGACGCCAAAGAGCGCGCCCGCCGTCTCCGCGATAACGAAGTCAACGAGCTCCTCCTCGGCTCCTATAATCGTGAAAGCATGAAGGCGACCCCGTTTTTGGAAGATTTTCTTCGACTGGAACGTCGGTCGGGCCATGGCAGCACTATCGACGACATAGTGGACACTCGCTGTGGCCAATGGATCTTCATGTACGCTGTCCTGCAATCTCTACCCATGGTCGTGGTCGACGCTAGAGACGTCCAATTCTCACAAGGCGTGGAATACTTGCTTTGCGTGCCACCCCGTGGCGGTCGTCCATGGATGAAAGAAGACACATCTCAATCTCGCAGCTGGTACAACATCGCATCAGGAGGTGGGATCGTCAGCCTCCCAGCTGATATGATAGATCACTCCGTCGAGGGTATCTACCGACGTAGTCACTGCTGGACAGTGGCGGCAAAATGGGCATCAGCATCCGAGGCGATGAGCCCCGCAACACAGGTCTCGCTCGGTGCTGCTCTGCCGCCTCCCCCAGTCGTTCGTGGATTCCGAGTCTCCACCCAGATGAACCCGCATCTCAGTCCTGCCCTGAACCCCGTCCGGTTTGCAACTGATCCCCTCTCGAATCCCTCCGAGAACAGAAAATCTCGAAGTTTCAGCTTCGGTTTAGAGGCGCTGCCTCTGCCTCCCGGTATCGCACCGGATGGGACGAGATCAGCCAGACCGATGAGTGTGCACGATCCATCAAAGACATTTGACTCCATCCTGGCAGGTGTGCAGCCAGCGTCGAAAAAGGGGAAGAAATGATACAGCGGAGCTGCGTTGGCTGTCTCGTGGTGACTGATGAATTAATGTCAAATTGCATTTTGGGACGGACGCATTGGAAAGGAAAGGCCTTGACTCCTGGATCACTGTAGACGGATGGACAGACAATCTAATCACCGCAGCTATGTAGCATATACGTACCATTGAATGACTATCTAGAAGAAGATCTATCAAAAGACTATTCACTCATCCGCTTCCTCAAAGCTTAAATGGGGCCAATTTCTCAGTACCCCAGCAAGTACGCCTCTCCCACCTGACTTCAATCTGACTAATATATCCATCTACCCTACTCCCATCTGCTCAAACCAATCTATAGCGGCCAGAAGCAAGCATCACAGTTCAGAGAAGCATAAATGCATTGCCATTTCCTTCCTCCCGCCACGTTGCGTCTGACCGACACCAAGCACGTGCAATCGACTTTGAATGTCTAGCTGTTTCTTCTCTGCCAGAGTATATCTTCTACTTAGTATTGACTATGTGCATCTCTCGGCACATCGGTCGACTAATAAAGCAAGAGTTTGAAAACTCTCGAGGAGAGCCCTAACTACCAGTAAGTGGGGGGGTATTAATGCCTTTTGGGTGGACCTCGTCTCGTCGAGGGCATGTACAGTTTCTATGATATGATAGCGGAAAATCGGATTGTGGAGAGATAGTGATAGATTATGACGGTTCATTCAAGCAGAGGAAAAGGCAAAATAGAATCGTTGTGGTTGTCAAAAATTCCGTAATGTGGAGATAAGTTTCCTTCGCACTCAATATTTTCGAACTACCTAACTATGTGACTTAAGTATCACTGCTCGATATCCAGTCGACTGCGTTCACTTGAATCCATTGTACTCGGAGCTGCGAAAGGCCATATGAGGTTACCCTATTTCACGTCAATCTTGACGTACTCGCCTTCCTCCTCGCTGTCTTCCCCATCAGCTTCTCCCAGCTCCTTGTATTCTGGTAGCTGTTCAGCTGGGTCGTCGGATTTCATCTCATCTCCTTTCTCTGTCTCAGAAGGTTCATCATCGACGTCCATTTCTGCTGGTGCTGCTTCCTTGCCTTTCTCTGTGACTAATTCGGCGGCAGGATTATTATCGGCGTGGTGGGTGATAATTGGTTGCTGTTTCTCTTCCCTCACAGGCGAAGGGGAAGCAGACCCCGAGATCGGCACGTCCCTCCTCTTGTGCTCGATCTCAAGTTTCGGAACCTTGACAACAAGAACACCATCTGTCATTTTGGCAGTAATGCCAGCAATGTCAATCTTGGCAGGGTCTCGCTTGGTGCCCAAATGGATCTTCTTCTCAAAAACACCCACTTCCCTCTTCCTCCCGTCGACTACAAGGAGCTTGAGTATCTCTTCATCGACGCCGGGACGGTGCACAACACCTCCAATGCGAAGAGTGCTATTTTCACCATCCCAATCCACGCCTAAGTCTTCTTTCTTAGCGCCGGGGAGAGAAAGGTGGGCTAAGTAACTGGCAGGGGTATCGAAGATGTCCGCTGTGGGCTCAAAGTCGACGCCCTCGGCGAGGGAGGTGTTGCCGCCTGCAAAGCGGTCAAGGCCGACGCTTTCAGCTGCACCTGAGAGGTCGAGGCCGAGGCGCGAGCCTAGGTTGGAGAGGAACTCGCCAAGGTTGAAGTTGTTAGATCCACCGCGGGGACCACGACGATGGTTGTCATGGTGATGTGGTGGGTGAGGAGGATGAGGTTGGTCGCGGTGAGGGTGCGCGCCATGGTGGGGTCCAGGTGGTCCGAATAGGCCAAAGCCGCCAAAGGGAGGACCACGCATACCGAATGGGTTGAAGTCACCAAATCCATCGAAGCCTTCTCCGGGCGGGTGATGGTGATGTTGTTCTCCGAAGCCACCGCGGCCTCCTCGACGTCCGTGCGACGGTCCTCCACGACCTCCATGATGTCCACGACGAGTAGATTCATCCCCGACACATCGACCACGACTGCGGAAAGGCATCTGCGGATCTTCACTCAAGACTTGGCCAGCAGCCTCACGGGCTTTGCCTTTCTCCTGAGTGGACGATTCAGCAGCTACTTCTTCTTCGACAGTAGGTTGCTTTGAGGAAGCTTTCTCTTGAGATGGTTCCCCAGCTGGTCTAGTTGCGCTCTGCTGGTTATGAGCATGATTTGGAGGTTGATTTCGCGGAGTGCCTTCATCGAGGCTGGCGACAAAGTCCCAGAAAGGATGAGATGGACTGTTGAGGTTGTAGAGCGAAGGCATGTTTACAACAAATGTAGGATGTATGAGCAGTTTGGCTATGGGAGGAGAATATGGATGAAGTAAAGATGTGAATGATGGTGGATGCAGCACACAGATGATCTTATATTGTTCTGGGGAGGGGGTGGGCAGGCAAACAAGATTCAACGCGGCCTTGTGGCGTCACCTCTTTGCTATGACGAATCAGATTACAGAGCGTATCAAGAAAATACTGGAAGGCTCCAAGGCTCGACAATTGAGGTCTAGGCTGCTGCTGAACTGTTGTGGCGTTGAAGATGTAGTACACACGGGCGGAGGCAATACGTGTCCTCTCTGAAGCCTGATACTCGCAGTAAGTCTGCGACTTTTTGGGGTGGCGAGATGCCCAGATGCCAAGGCGCAGCAAAAGTGCCAAGGCCGGAGCGGTATAATATTTCCCCGGTATAATATATGCTTAGGAATCTAAGAAGTGTTGAAATGACATGTGCAAATATTCACCCAGGCGATGCATACCATCAAATGACATGAGCATATATGGATGTCCCGTGCTTGATCGTTGATCTATTCCGAAGATCATCCTTCCAATTCTTTCTATGCTCCTAACATGGTATCAAAATAAATTAGGACAGACTGGACTTCCAATCTGAGCCTTATTGTTTTTCTTCGTACAGCTTGCACTGATGAGTTGGTACATGCGCAGGATGGTTTCAGCAAGGAGGACTACAACCGAGTTACAATACGGAAGAAAATTCGAATACATGTCCTTGGATCACGATTATGATGATGTGTGGGGCGTGATGGAGGTTGAGGATCTGAGGTCAACACCTCGCACACCAAGCTCTGTGAGAAACGAAGCACGGTTAGGACAGCACTTATTCCCGAAAATACGAAGTTCCCCACGGGTCGTCCTGCCTCTCAACGCGCCGGATCCTAGTATTGAACCGAGTCTCTACTCTTTCTAGACCTGACGAGCAAGCATGTGAGGTGCAGAAAAACATCAGTTTTCAGCAAGACCAGCAACACAGCACGACTGTCGAGTAGCATAACATTCTTCAACAATGTTCACCTTTGTTGGTTGACAGGTGTATAAGCTATTGACCTTCACAGGGACCCAAAATCAATGAAGAGTCGAGTTTTCTGCTCTAAATGAGCAGAAATTACAATACTTCAGGAACAGACTGGCCTCAGATCGCTAAGAGAGTCCTACCTCGCCAACCAAGCAGCTACTTCTTTGAGGTGCTCTCTTGAGCAATGCTCCAAAATGGTTCTTTGTCATCCTTGTATTGGCCTGAGAGGCATTCCTTGTTACCATAGCCCTTTTCTTTGCCTTCTTTTTCGTTAGAACGATTGTCAAGCCCAAGCTTTCTTTGATCCCGTCTTTGTGAGTGTCAAACAATGGAGCCTTATATTCGAAAGATATACCTTGAGCTTCTGGTGTTATTGTATCTCGAACCTGGATACTGAATTTATAGTTGCACTGCAAAAGAGTCTGGGATCGTCTTGTGCATCTCATGATCATTATTTCATCTGAGAATCTGGCATTCTCCAACGCACTTGGTAACCACTAGTCGAATTCATACATGTCCGCCACAGACGAGACATCCCACGTGCTCGACATGGACCTGACATCGCCCAATCCGAACGTCCTCACTTTTGACGACCTCCTTCAGGGAAGCCCGGAGCTTCCCGTTCTGGATGAAGACTCATTTCGAGGACTGGAAACATGCGGCTTTCCTTCACTGGCTGACCTTGACGACGCCTGGGCGGTTCCTATCAGGCAAGACCCACTCTCCAAATCCGTCGCATCTGAGGCACCCTTGCATGAACAGGATCCCCAGATGCAAGACTTGCTGACTTCTCTGGACCTGAGCACCATGCATCTAATGCCCCAAAATGATCTTACCTCGACCCCGCGTATAGATCCCTGCCTCCTTCAGGAATCTGATATAAGACCCAGTGCTGCTTATCCTTTCGCCCTACCTGAATTTGGCCAAGCGTCACTTTCAGAAAGTGGTGGATATGAGACGCGGCCTCTGCCCCCATTGCCTCTCTTTAGCGACCAACCTCCTACTGTTCCCCCTAAGAACAACTACAACAGTCTGCCTTGGCCTCTATTGCCTTTCTTCACCTCCAACCCTCCTGTCCCGCCGAAAGACAACTTCAACCAGCTCACACCGGGCGCTCTCCGCTCTGCCAATTCCCTACTTCCCCATCTCATTTGCTTCGGCTACCCGCACCAGCCGCTCACAGCTGTACCCGCTTACGCCGACGTGGAAGACCTTGCCTTGGATCCTGAAGAGCGGCCGAATCTTCGCAAGATAATCCCACCCGTAGAAGCACAAACGCTTGCTGCGAGCCCCATCGAAATCTCCTCGCCCCCACAAGCAGCGTCGTGGGATGCGGCGCAAAAAGAAAGACGCTTGCGACTCAGAAGGCTGAGGTACAAGAAGAACAAGCAGGAGCAGCAGCGCCAGGAAACTCTGAAACAACTCGTCACACATAGGATGCTAGGCAGCGGTGGGCCTCAAGACGAAAACCTTGCAGCTGCCGCTGCTACCACTGAGGCTAACGCTGGCAAGTCCGGTTATACGCCACGGCAGCATCAATTGACGGGGCAAAAGTGGCTAAAGTCGAAGGACCCTACCAAAGGGCCAGTGACGATTCCCTTGAGAGTCTTACCGAAGGCTCCAGCACGAAGCCGAGCAGCCGATGTTGACAGCAGCAGTTTCCCGGACACGGATTGGCCGCCGCAGAGCCCACCTGAGACTGGCAGCGATAGCGACGAGGACATGGAGCAAGCACCCCAAAGCCCTTACGAGCCTAGCAGGAGCAGCGAGGACGACATTGAGCAACGGCCGCAGAGCCCACAAATCAGGAGCCGTCGACTCGACCTACGTCGCCGTCGCAAGGTTGGAAAGGGTAAGCCCTCTGATACCGCTACAGCTCGGACGGACCCGCGCAAAGGACTCGTCACGCTTGGGTTGAAGAAGAAGGAGGGTCAAGGTGGCGGCTCGGCAATCTGGAGTTCACGGCTGCGTCCCAGACGCGGTTAAGGTCACATCTGAAGGTGAGGAACGAGGACCGAGAGCGAAAAGGTAAGATCGAAGTCGTTGCGCTGGTGGGTGATAGCGATTGTGGCTAGGTGACCGGTCGTGTAGATGTGTAAGGTAGGCAGCTTTTCTTTTTGCGTCCTGACTCGAATGTATCATTATGAAAACCTCTTCTCTTCTCTCCCTACCATGATTAATCACTTCGGTTTCGAAGATTCCACAAGCGGACTCGTACTCTACAACAGAGCACTTTCTCCACGCTCAGAATTGTTAGGGTCCTGTGCGACAGCAGTACGCTAGTTAGCTTCGAAAGGGACGTCGGTTGGACGGTTGCGTCTTGTGCCGGCTACGAAGAGCAGGAACAT
>JAABUK010005379.1_pt1 | contig 20010 bp, 26 predicted proteins | sample 5559141 | NCBI WGS metagenome assembly JAABUK01 (sample SAMN10711869, study PRJNA513367) | rock metagenome | isolation source: Antarctica rocks | place: Antarctica: Victoria Land, Pudding Butte nord | collected 2016-01-03 | reverse complement strand
GCCGATCCGGTCGACATCGTCTTGTACGACGCCTTCGCCCAGCCCGAGTCCGATCAGGACGAGATCCGCGTCCTGATCGACAACCCGCGCGCACGACGTGTCGTCGTCTACACCTGGAACTTCCATCCCGACCTGGTCGAGAGTGCCCGCCGGCTCGGGGTTCGCGGCTACCTGTCGAAAACCCTTCCGGCACGCGATCTCGTGGCGGCACTCGAAGCGGTGCACGCCGGCAAGGTGGTCGTGAGCGAACCACCCGGGCGCGCGCGCAGTACCAGCGGTCTCAATTGGCCCGGACGAGGTGATGGGCTCACCGACCGGGAGTCCGAGATCCTCGCGCTCATCACCCAGGGCAAGAGCAACGCCGAGGTCGCCGCTTTGACTTTCCTGAGCCCCAACACGGTGAAGTCCTACATCCGCACGATCTATCGCAAGATCAACGTCGCCAGCCGTACTCAAGCCGTCCTCTGGGGCGTCGGCAACGGCTTCAGCCCCGACCACCACCGCATCGACCACTGGCGGGGCGGGCCCTGAGCTGACTACCGGTGCCCTTCCCCGATGGCTGGCCCGTACCGCGTACTGCGACTGTTCGAACCGCGTTCGACGTGCCGCTCGATATATGCGCAGGAGCCGATGGTGACCATGGCGACCGCGACCAGAACGCGAGGTCATCGCCTGCCTAGCGGCGAAGCAGCATCCGATGACCCACCACACCTCCAACTACTATCTCATCGGTAGTACGACATGGTCACCAGTTCCGCGGATCATGCCCGACACCCGCCCGCCCCGCATCCCGGAGGAACTCGTGCTCATCGCGATCGCGTCGACGGTCACAGCACTCAACCCGCTCGATCCGCACAGCCTGCTCACATCGTTCGGAACGCTCGGCGTCTTCGTCGTGCTGTTCGCCGAGACCGGGCTTCTGATCGGCTTCTTCCTCCCCGGCGATTCACTTCTCTTCACTGCCGGACTCCTCGCCGCCACATCATCCGGATCACAACTGCACCTCTCGATCTGGGCTGTCTTGATCGCGGCCGCGGCCGGTGCACTACTCGGCGCAGAGACCGGATATCTGATCGGACGGAAGGCAGGACCCGCCCTGCTGGACCGGCCGGACCGTCCGCGCCTGCAGGAGGCCACGGCGCACGCGGCCCAGGTCATCACCCGATACGGGGAAGGCAAGGCGATCGTCCTGGCGCGATTCATCCCAGTGGTGCGCACCGTGTTGAATCCGCTGGCCGGAGCGATCGGCGTGCCAACGGCGACCTTCACGTTCTGGCAGGTGATCGGCGGCCTCGGATGGTCTGTCGGAGTGACTCTGGCCGGCTTCGTGCTCGGGTCGCACGTGCCGAACATCGATCGCTATCTGCTCCCGATCGTCGCGGTCGTCGTCGTCGTCTCGCTGGCGCCCATCGCCTTGGAGTTCCGGCGCAGTCGCCGACAGTCAACAACATGAAATGTCCAGATTTGTACGGCTTGACTAGTGTTGGCTAAGATTCGGCGGCCCGCACCTGCGGAGGCGACCGACGGCGAGGAGCTCGGACCGTGATCAAAGCTTCTGGCCGATCGTCGACGTCTGAACGCCGAGTGGGAATCGCCGTGATCGTCAACCCTGTCAAGGTTCCCGACATCGATGCCTTCCGTGCCCTCGTCGACGCCGGCGTGCGGAAAATCGATCCCGACGGCACCGCCGTGGAGGTGCGCTGGGCCGAGACGACCAAGGCCGATCCGGGAACGAGTCAGGCACGTTCGGCGGTGGAGGACGGGGCGACGCTGGTCATCGCCGTTGGCGGCGACGGGACGGTGACAGCGTGCGCGGCTGCGCTTGCCGGCACCCGAGTCGCGCTCGGGATCATACCGACCGGTACCGGGAATCTTCTCGCGCGCAACCTCCAGATTCCGCTCCATGCCGACCTGGCGCTCGATGTCGCCCTCGACGGGATCGATCGACGCATCGACGTTCTCCAATCCGGCGACGAGACCTACGCGGTGATGGCGGGAATCGGGCTCGACGCGGCCCTCATACGCGACACCGACGACGGTCTGAAGGAACGGATCGGCTGGCTCACCTATATCGGCGGAGCACGACGGGCCATCCTCGGGACGCCTCGTCAGAACTACTCGATCAGCTTCGACAACGGGACGTCGATCGTCAAGCAGCGCGCTGTCGGCGTAGTCGTCGCGAACGTCGGCGGGCTCACCGGTGGTATCACCCTGCTGACAGCTGCACGGCCGGACGACGGCCGCTTCGATGTCCTGATCCTGTCGTCTCGCAGAGGCTTCGGGCATTGGGCTTCATTGCTCGCACGTGTCATCGCACGTCGCCTCGACGACGATGCGCGGGTCCACATCACCCAGGCGCAGCAGGTCACGATCACCACCGACGCGCTTGCACCGACGCAGTTCGACGGCGAGCACCGTGGAGATACACGTGAACTCTCGGTCACCGTGCGACCGGGCGCGCTCGTGGTCAGGTGTCCGGCGAAGGCCTAGTCTCGACCACCTGAGTACTGCCCGTGAAATCACGCCAACCCGAAGGAGCAGAAATGCGCATTGGACTCAGCCTTTTCCTGATTGCGGTCGGAGCGATTCTCAAGTTCGCCGTATCGGCGAAGGTCAGCGGTGTCAGCCTCGACACCGTCGGCGTGATCCTGATGGTCGTCGGCGTCGTCGGACTTCTCATCTCGATCGTGTTGATGGCCACCCGTCGCCGGACCGACGTCATTCAGACCGACGGACGGACGACGGTGATGGAACCGCGTCCCAGCGATCCAAACGGCCCGGTTGCCTGACACAAGCGGTGGTTGACGCTCCCCGTCTAGCCCGCGTCCACCGCTCGGTTAGCGGTACGAAGCCTGGTCAGGCTCGTAGCAAACAGCTCCAGCGACCGCGCAGACATCGCCGATCCCAACCTGGCGTGCAGTTCGTCCTCGAATGACGTGGTGGCCCTGGCCAGCAGCCGCCTACCCGTCGGCGTGAGTTCGATGATCGAGGAACGCCGGTCGGCCGGGTTCGCGCGGCGGTCGCAGTGCCCGGCGGCCTCGATGCGGTCGACGAGCTTGCTGATGCCACCGACGGTGATCGACAGCTCGTCGGCGATGTCGAACACGCGACACGACGGGGTGCGTGCGATCATCTGCATCGGCTCGAACCGACTGAGCGGCAGATCGAAGTCGGCGCGCAGCCGCGCCTCGACGCCGTTCCAGAGCTCGGTTTCGAAGCGGATCAGTTCTGCGAACAGGATGCTCAGGTCCGGCATGACACCAGCTTTGCACTGCACCCACTGCTCATCGGCCGCTTCGGGATGTCGTGACGACGAGCTTGCCACGTGCGGTGCCGGCTTCCATCGCCGCGTGCGCCTCACCGATCTGGTCGAAGCTGTAGACGTGGTCGATCGGGACGACCGCTGTTCCAGCGGTGATGGCATCGAGGAAACCCTGCAGCACCTGCGTAGGTAGGTCCGACGCGTCACCGCCGTAGGAGGTCAGGCGGACGCCTCGGGGGATGTAGTCGATCGGGTAGAAGTCGCGGACGGTCCACTCGTTCGAGAGCATCCCGGTGAAGCACACGACGCCGTGGATCCGCGTCGCCCGCAACGTGTCGGGCAGCGTCGGGGTGCCGACGAGTTCGAGGGTGGCGTCGACGCCGTCACCGAGGATCCCGCGCACCGTAATGGCAACGTTTCCCGGCACGGGGATCGGGATCTCGCGGACGACCAGCGTCCTCGGCGCCCCGGGAGCGTCGAGGACGATCGCTCGCATGGTGTCGGTCATGTCGTGGGTCCTCTCGTTATTATGTTCCGTGGAACCTGCATCTACGGCATATACAAGTTCGAGCAACATACATTCTACGGAATCTATTTGTCGAGCGGTGCGCAACCAGGCGCCCGTGGTCCACACTCTGGCTATGGACGCAGTCACTCCCGCCCGTGGGCCGGTCATCTCTGTGATGCTTGCCGTGCCCGATGCCGCCGCCGCGGTGCAATGGTACGAACAGGCGGTCGGCGCGAGCCAACTGTGGAATCTCGGTTCGGTCGTCGGGCTGAGCGTCGACGGGGCACCGATCTTCGTGGGCGAACCGTCGAACAACCGTTGGGAATCCCCGGCCGTACTAGGCATCACCAGCGTCCGGATCGAGGTGTTCGTCGACGACCCCGATGCGTTCGTCGCACGGGCCGTGAGCGCGGGCGCCGACGGCAGCTTCGACCCTGTCCGTGACCACGAGATGCCCTGGGGAACCCATCGCCAGGGCTCATTTCTGGATCCGTTCGGACACCTCTGGCTCGTGGGCGACAGGTCTCCCTTGACCGCACACGAAGACTGAGCGCGACGGCCGCCGACGTTTCGTCGGTGCTCGGTGGGATCATCCGAGTATGCCTCCAGAATCTCGGATGATCTCGTTGGGCTTCGGCAAGTTCGCGCGTGCCGACCGGATCTTCGCGTTGGTCCCGCTCCTCGGCGACGACCGCGGTGATGGGCGCCGCACCCAGGTGTGGGTCGAGGGGATCACCTCCCCGGTGATCGCATCCCGCACCGAGGGCACGATCCTGCGTGACATGGGTCAGGACGCCGCCGCAGATGCGCCGCTCATGGAGGAAGCGCTCGACCTCGCGTCGCGACTCGCTACCGCCGCGGACGCCGGCCGCGTCGACCTGAGCGATCTCGGCCGTCGTGCGCGCCGGCTGCTCTCGTCGACGACGTCATCCGAATGACCCGGCCGCGGCGTCAGTAGTGGATGCGGAAGTTGCCGAGCAGGCTGACGACGTTCCCGTCCGGCTCTTTAGGACAGAACTCGACGGCCTTGTTCGCTCTCACGATCTCCCCGGCCACTACACCCCGTCCGGCGAGCTCGCTGACTGCGGCAGTGACGTCATTTACCGCCAGGTTCACCTGAGCTCGGCCGGCCCGTGCGGTGTCCACCGTCACCTGGAGCCAGCCGCGGTCGGTGAGCTGCCATTCGACGAGAATGTCCATCGGGTTGTTGTCGGGACCTCGACCGAGAAGCCGTTCGTACCATTCCCGGGCGAGCCCGATATCGCGAACCGGGACAACGACCAGCACATGCTGAATCAACATGGAGAACTCCGATTGGACCGGTCGATCATCGATGTGTGCTCCGCATGTCGGTTTCGAGCGCGTCCAGCCAATCGCCGGTGCCGTGCTCGCGCCAAGACGGCTGTTCCCGCCCGTCCAGGAACACATCCGATTCGGTCAGCAGGAGGGCGGAGGCGCCGTGGTCGGGTTGAAATTCGACGGAGGTGATCGACGTTGTGGCCAGCTCGTCGTCGGCCGACAACGTCGAAGACATAAGCGATTCGCTTCCCTTCGACGATGTCGAGGTAACGCGACTCGAAGACCAGGACTTTCCCGTTGTCACCCACGCCGATGACGACTTCGGGGCCGCCGACCCGGAAGTCCAGTGCGTACTCGCCCTTGTCGTCGGCGAACCACCGCCGCTTGGCGTGCGGATCACGACAGGCCGCGGACACGCCGGCTGCCGATGCGGGGTAGCGGCGCTCGAGGGAGAAGGTGTGATGGATGAGCGAAGGCTCGGTCATGACTGCTTTCCTTCCAGGGTCGGGTTGATGTCGGAGTCGTCCGTGGAGTCGCTGAGGTAGTTGCCGAGGTGGTCCAGTCGGGCGCCCCAGGCGGTCCGCTGATTGCTCAACCAGGCATCGGCCAACCGCAGTCCGTGGGGCTCGATCGAGCAGGTCCGGACCCGGCCGGCCTTGCGGGTCGTCACCAATCCGCAGTCCTGCAGGACCTGCAGGTGCTGCATCACCGACGGCAGCGCCATCGGCAACGGCCCGGCCAGCTCGCCCACCGACGCGGGCGAGCGGATCAACCGCGCCACCATGCGCCGCCTGGTGGCGCTGCTCAGCGCACTGAAGACCCGGTCGAGTTCGCCCGTGTCGCGCTCGAATTGTTGGTTAGGCACATACCTAACTATGGCCGGCGCCGCAACGACGGTCAAGGAGTGGCCTCACTGTTGTCGTGCCGACCGAATCTCCACCAAGAACGCGCAGTTCGACCCCGGCGGCCACCAGGCCGTTCAATCGCGCACGTTGGCGGCCGTCGCGGCAAAACTCCCAGCGCGTCTTGACATCAGACAACGAACGAGCATGCTGTCTCATAGTCCTATTGTCGTAGTACAAGTCGGGAGGCGGTCGCGTGATCGAGTTCGTGCTGGACGGGCGTTCGAACGTCAACACCTATCTGCAGTTGGTGCAGCAGGTGAAGCAGGCGCTGCGGGTCGGGCTGCTCGCGCCCGGCGATCAGCTGCCGAAGGTCCGTGACGTCGCGCAGTCGCTGGCGATCAACCCGAACACGGTGCTGAAGGCTTATCGAGAACTGGAACTCGATGGCCTCGTCGAAGGCCGCCCTGGCGTCGGCACCTTCGTCGTGCGCACGCTCGCCGGTCCATCCCTCGCCCATCAGGCGGACCTACGGGAGGACCTCGTGGGGTGGCTTCGCCGCGCTCAGGCAGCCGGCCTCTCGCATGAGGACGTCGTCGCCCTAGTCGACACGACGATGCGCGCGATGCCTACCGATCACATTCGTGAACCGCAGCCCAGATGAGAATCTCGGAAGGAAACACGATGGACCTGGCGATCGAAACCGATTCTCTGGGCAAGCGCTACGGGCGTACGTGGGCTCTGCGGGACTGCTCGCTGCAGCTGCCGCCCGGCCGCGTCGCCGCTCTCGTCGGACCGAACGGCGCAGGCAAGTCGACCTTGCTGCACCTGGCCGTCGGATTGTTGAGGCCCGACGCCGGCGCGGTCCGGATCTTCGGCCAACCACCGCAGCACAACACAGGTGTCCTGGCCCAGATCGGCTTCGTGGCACAGGACACCCCGCTTTACCCGGACTTCACCGCGGCCGAACTCGTCACGATGGGCGGAAAGCTCAACCGGCGTTGGGATCCCACCTTTGCCCGCAGCCGGTTGGCGCAGGTCGGAATCCCGCCTGACCGGCCGGTCGGCAAGCTCTCCGGTGGACAGCGAGCACAGGTCGCGCTCGCGCTCGCACTGGCCAAGCGACCTCGTCTTCTCCTTCTCGACGAACCGGTGGCAAGCCTGGATCCCCTTGCCCGCCGTGAGTTCCTGCAGTCGCTGATGGGCAGTGTCGCCGAGTCCGGCACCACGGTGCTGCTGTCCTCGCACCTGCTGGCCGACCTCGAGCGGGCCTGCGACTTCCTGATCGTGTTGCACGACGCGAAGCCCCAGCTCGTCGGCAACGTCGACGACCTGATCGCTGAACATCGGCAACTCGTCGGTCCGCGCCACGACTCCGACACGATCCCGGCCGCGGCAACAGTCATCCGTGCGAGCCACACCGACCGACAGTCGACGCTGCTGGTGCGCACCAGCATCCCCATCACCGATCCGACGTGGGCCGTTCACGAGGTCACCCTCGAGGACCTGGTGCTGGCCTATCTGGCCGACGGCGACGTCGTCGGCAGCCATGTCGCCTGGGGGGTGCCGGCATGATCTGGCTCGCGTGGCGCCAGCACCGCAAGCGAGCCCTGGCCACCGTGATCGGTCTCGCGCTGCTCGCCGCGCTGATGATTCCGAGCGGCCTGACGATGTATCACGCGTTTGCCGATGCCGGACTGGACAGCTGTGTGCGCGCCCTCGGTGGTGCCGAACTCGTCCCGAACGTCGGTGAAGTATGCGGTGCGGGGTTCGAGCAGTTCATCAGCCGATTCCACACCTTCGTCACGGCAGGCGTGCTGTTCCTCGTCCTCCCACTTCTGGTCGGACTGTTCTGGGGCGCACCCCTGGTCGCACGCGAGGTCGAACAGGGCACTCATCGACTGGTCTGGACGCAGGGCGTCAGCCGTCAGCGCTGGGCATTCTCGCCGGAACCGTCTGGCACAAAGTCCTGCCCGCCATGGCGTTCACCCTGGTCGGATTCGCGGGCGTCCGCATTGCGCTCGCGGTGTTGGCGAGACCGCGCTATCTGCAGGCTCGGACCCTGCGGTATCCGCTGCAGAACGTCACGCTCCAACCGAGCACGTACCGCGGTGACTGGGTGCTCGCCACCGGAATCCGTGACGCGTCGGGGCGCATGATCGCGGCCAACACGCAAGTTGCGTGCCCGCCGAACCCGACCGGACCGGGAGCTGCCGACTGCGGCACCGGGCTGGGCATCGGGCCGGGTTCCTACAACTGGCAGCTCTATCAACCCGCCGACCGCTTCTGGACGTTCCAGGGCATCGAGACCGGCATCTTCGTCGTCCTGGCAGCAGCGCTGATGTACCTCGCGATCCGTCGAATCCGCCGCATCGCCTGAGTTGAAACATAGCTATTCGGTTGATAGGGGTACGCCTGTCTCAGCGACGTCGGCATTCCGTAAGCGCGGTCGTCACCGATCCAGGCGACACTTGTGACCATGCCGAGCCTTCTCGCCACACCGAGGCCACCGTGGTGGCCTCGTTTCAGCAGCACGCTGAGGTCGACCGCCGTCACGGCCCGGCTAGGCCGGGCTCTCGGTATCGCCATCGGAATCTGCTTCGCCACCGGGATGCTGAGTCTCTACCAGTACAGCCCATGGTCATGGCTACCTCAGCCGGCCAGCCCGGTCTGGGGTTACCGCATCACCCAGGGGCTGCACATCGCCACCGGCACGGCCACCATCCCGCTGCTGTTCGTCAAGCTCTGGTCGGTCTATCCGAACCTCTTCCGCTGGCCGCCGATCCGGTCGATCAAGAACGCGATCGAACGTGGTTCGATCTTCATCCTCATCTCCTCCACCCTGGTGCAGTTGTTCACCGGATTCTTCAACGCGCTGAATTGGTACCCGTTCAAGTGGGAGTTCATCGCGGTGCATCACTACCTCGCCTACGTCGTCGTCGGATCGATCCTGCTCCACATCGGCGTCAAGCTGCCCGACATCGTCTACGGGCTTCAGACCAAGGTCGCCGACGGAGACGTACTCACTGAGATCCCGTGGAGCGAGAATCCGGACGCCCACAGCAACGCGGGCGATCTGCCGGCACCGGCGACGCCGGGCATCTCCCGCCGCGGCGCGCTCACTGCGACCGGCGCCGGCATCGGCATCGTCGTCCTCACCTCCGTCGGCCAGACGCTGAACCCGCTGGAACCGATCGGGCTGCTGGCGATTCGTCAACCCGGCAAAGGCCCGCAGAAGGTTCCGGTCAACCGCACCGCTGAGCAGGCGCAGATCATGAAGGCCGCTACGTCGCCGGACTGGGTACTCCACGTGAACGGGCCAAAGCCGTACAAGCTGACCGTGCAGGAGATCGAAGCAATGGCCGAGCACGAGGCACGTCTGCCGATCAACTGCGTCGAGGGCTGGAGCGTCGGCGCGAACTGGCGCGGCGTTCGGTTGCTCGACATCGTCGAACGCGCCGGCGGCAACAGCGAGTCCCGCGTGCACGTCCAGTCGCTGGAGAAAGCGTGGGTGTTCAACAACTCGTTCGTCGAAGGCCCGCAGGTGTCCCACGCCCTGCTGGCCACGCATCTCAACGGTGCGCGGCTCGATATCGACCACGGCTATCCACTCCGACTGATCGCGCCCGACCGGGCCGGCGTTTTGCAGACCAAGTGGCTCTCGACGATCGAGGTGATCTGATGCTGCAGTGGCGGATCGGACTGACGATCTCCGGCGTCCTGCTCGCCGTCTACGGCGCCGGTCGCTTGCTGACAGACATACCCACGCACAGCTTGCTGCTACTGGCCGCGTGGATGATCGGCGCCGTCGTCATCCACGACGGCATCGTCTCGCCGGTCGTCGTGACCGTGGGCCGGCTCCTACACCGCTTCGTGGCCGCCCGTGGCCGTGGATTTGTTCAAGCAGGCTTGATCATGGGCGGCCTGGTGACGATTATCGCCATCCCGATGATCCATCTGCGCAACAGCCAACCCGCCGTCAAGGCGATACTGCGGCAGAACTTCGCCGGCAATCTCACGCTGATTCTCGGGATCATCGCCGCCGGCACGCTGGTGGCATACGCGATCCGGGTCGCCCGGGACCAGGGAAACCGGCCGGTTCCACTCGCTTCGGCCACTGAGGGCGACGTCGAGGGTGAGCCACGACCCGGCCAGCACATCACCTGAGCGCGATCGCCGTTCCAGCGCCACAGATGCTCGGCATCGGCGTTCGAGCGGCCTGAGTTCGACGAGTTCTCCGGTGAGGGTCACAGCGAGTCCGATCTGACGCAGCGATGGTCCGGTCGGTGCGACCGAGTCAGAACGCGGACTCGCTGCCAACCGATTCTCGCCATCGACATGCGGGTGACTGCGAGAATGGGGACGTGGTCGAGACGGCTGGGACGCGCCTGCCGGCCGGAACACGCGCCGTCGTGCTCGTCGAAGGACTCAGCGACCAGGCGGCGGTCGAAGCCCTGGCACGACATCGGGAGCGCAATCTCAACGGTGAGGGCGTGGTCGTCGTCCCGATGGGCGGCGCCACCAACATCGGCCGATTCCTGGAACTGTTCGGCCCCCGAGGTGCCGACGTGACGCTGACGGGCCTGTGCGACGCCGGCGAGGAGGCGTACTTCCGGCGCAGTCTGGAGCGGGCGGGATTCGGTTCCACCGCTACGCGCGCCGAGATGCAGGGCCTCGGCTTCTACGTGTGCGACGCCGATCTCGAGGACGAGTTGATCCGGTCCCTCGGAGCCGCGGAGGTCGAACGGGTCATCGACGCCCAGGGCGACCTGAACGCGTTCCGCCTGCTGCAGCAGCAGCCGGCGCAACGTGGACGCAGTGTCGAGCAGCACCTACGGCGGTTCATGGGGTCCGGCAGTGGACGCAAGATCCGGTACGCCGCCCTGCTTGTCGACGCCTTGGATCCCGCGTGCGTTCCCGCGCCGCTCGCGCTTCTCCTCGACCACGTCTGACTCATCGAACGGTGTAGCCGCCGTCGACGATGATGTCGGCCCCGTTGATCATGTTCGCGCTGTCAGACGCCAGGAACACAGCGGTGGCGGCGATCTCGTCGGGGTAGGCGAACCGACCGGTCGGGATCATCTCCTTGAACGCGTCACCGCGAGCCCCGCCCCACGTTATCCGTCCGAGTGCAGTCATCACGACAGTCGGGGAGATCGTGTTCGCGGTGATGCCGCGGCCACCCCACTCCGAGGCCAGCACCTTGGTGAGACCGACGACGGCGAACTTCGAGGCGCAGTAGGCGAGATGGCCATCCAGGGCGACGGTCGCCGCCTGCGAAGCCAGGTTGATGATCTTGCCGCGCCCTTGCACGAGCATCGCCCGTCCGACCGTCTGGCTCATCAGGAACGTGCCTTTGACGTTCACGTCCATCGTGGCATCCCAGATGTCGACACTCAGGTCTTCCGCCGCGGCCAGCGGCCCGATCCCGGCGCAGTTCACCAGGATGTCGATGCGCCCGAACTGGTCGAGCACCGCCTGGACGGTCGCCGTGACGGCAGCCGGATCGGCCACGTCGCAGCCGAACGCCGCACATCCGTCCCCCAGTTCAGCAACGGCGGCCTCGGCAAGATTCAGACGCAGGTCGGCGACGGCGACTTTCGCACCCTGCGTGACGAACGCTCTCCCGATCGCCGCGCCGATGCCAGAGCCACCACCGGTGACGACGGCGACCTTGTCGGTCAGAGAGAAGGTCAGATCGGCGTGCGAGTCGGGTTCAGTCACGTCTGCTCATCTCGTGTGCCTGGTCATCTGGTGTCCCGATGTCGGTGTTGTGGTGCTGTCGTTGTGGTGTCGGTGCTGCAGCGATCCCGATGATGTCGGATCGGCGCTGCGAGGGCGAGCGCAGGCGTCCCCAGGCGGCCACCGGGTCTGTCGATGGCCGGTTCACGTCAGCATGACCATCGCGACCGGAATCTTCGCCATGATCGTGGCGACGGTCGGTCACGGGCACCCTGCCCACGGGCTTTAGCGGACAGGTGGATGCACATGCTGATCAGCGACGTCACGAGTGCCCTCGCGGTGTTCGCCCATCCCGACGACGCCGAGTGGATGTTCGGCGGCACGATCGTGCGCCTGACCGCTCAGGGCGCGGAGGTGAACTACGTCGTCTGCACCGATGGCTCGACCGGAACGGTGGACAGATCGAAGACGCCCGAGGAGGTCGCCGCGATCCGCGCGGTGGAGCTACGAGCCGCCGCCGACGTGCTCGGTGTGCGCGAGATCGCCTACCTGGGTTACAAGAACGACGAACTCGAGGTCACCCGGGGGCTGCGTCGTGACATCGTCCGTCAGATCCGCAGGTTCCGCCCACAGGTCATCCTGACGATGGCACCGCAGCGACTGCCGGATGCACCCGTCGACGTCGTGCACGCCGACCACATGGCCGCGTCGGAGGCGACTCTCGTCGCGGCCTATCCGGAGAGCTACATGCCGTTCAGCCATCCCGAACTCCTGGATGAGGAGTACGCGCCGTTCCGGGTGGACGAGGTCTGGACCTCGGCGTTCCGAGAGGCCGACCTGTACGTCGACGTCACCGATCAGGTCGACACCAAGATGGCCGCGATCATGTGCCACCGGAGCCAGAACGGCGAGGCCAGGGACGACACTGCCTGGCTGCTCGAGCACAAGGTCGGGCCGGCGATGATCGAGGCCGGCCAGAAGGTGGGCTGCCGTTACGCCGAACGCTACCTGCGGGTACCGATCAAGTACTGATGCATCGGGTCGCTCTGCCGTGGAAAGACCATAGGTCAGCTGTGCGGTGAACCATTGGTGAACTGTCGGCAGATTCCGAGAACATCGTCGAGGTTGCGTGCCTAGCGCTCCTAGCATCGACCCATGCGGCGACGACCCGGCGTGATCGCGCTCTTGGTCGTGACCCTGTCGGCGGTCAGCTCATGCGGGTCGGTCCCCGACGCCGCGAGCCCGACTCCGACGGCGGTGTCCGTCTCGGTGAGCGACTGCGGCGCCGGCTGGAACGCGGCGGCGACGGGCCTGCAGCACTTCGTCCTGCACAACACCGACACCCGAGCCGGGGAAATCCTCCTGACAGATGCAGACACGGCCGCGGTCTATGCCGACGTCGAGCCGATCGGGCCCGGCACCACCGCCGATCTGGACATCACCCTCGGCGCCGGCAACTATGCGTTCCGCTGCGCCATGGAGGACGAGTCGATCGTGATCGGGCCGACGGTGCGGATCGATGGCTCCACGGTCGGCGTGGCACCGGTGAAGGCCGTCGACCAGAGTGATCTAGTCGCGGCCACACGACGCTACGAGGCCGACGTCCGGAAGCAGATCCCGGTGCTGGCCCGTCGAACCGCGACACTCCGCTCAGCAGTCCGGGCAGGAGACATCCCGGCCGCGAAGCGTGCCTGGCTGCCGGCGCACCTCGCCTACGAACGCCTCGGAGCGGCCTACGGCGCCTTCGGCGATCTGGACGGACGGATCAACGGCCTGCCCGACGGTCTGCCCGGTGGGGTTGCCGACCCATCGTGGACCGGGTTCCACGCGCTCGAGTACGACCTCTGGCAGGGTGCACCCCAACGGACGACGACGCGCGCCGCGAACACGCTGGCGCGCGACGTCCAGGCTCTCGCCGCGACATTCGCGCACGCCCAGACCGAACCGCTGGAGCTGTCGATCAGAGCGCACGAGATCTCCGAGAACGCTCTCCAGTTCGAGCTCACAGGTCGGACCGACTTCGGCAGCGGTTCGGCACTGGCAACGGTGCGGGCGAATCTCGACGGGACCGCCACGGTTCTCGCGATCGTCTCGCCTCTGCTGCGCGACCGCGACACCGGGCCCGGGCGGCTGTCGTCGGAACTGACGCGCGCGATCCGTGACGTCGAGGCCTTCGACCACGCGGGCCGATGGTCGCCGCTCGACGGTCTCGACACCCGCTCGCGGGAGCGAATCGACGCGGATATCAGCGAGCTGACGGAACTGCTCGCCTCCGTCGCCTCGATCCTCGAACCGCGGCGGACATCGTGACCTTCCAACGGAGGCGCTTCCTCGGTGGGGCCGCGGCCGCTCTCGGCGGCGCAGCGGTCGCGGGTGGCACGACCGCTGTCGTGCTGCGCCCGGACCACGCCGCCTCGGCGACGGCTCCGGCCGCTGATCGCGGTGTCGCCTTCCACGGCGCCCACCAGGCGGGAGTGATCACCGATCGCCAGGCTCAGAGCGCGTTCGTGTCCTTCGATCTGACGGCGGTGACCCGGACCGAATTCGAGGACGTCCTGCGCAGCTTGACCGCACGCGCACGGTTCCTGACCGCGGGCGGCACACCACCCAACCTCGGCATCTCCGCACCGCCGTCGGACTCCGGCATGCTCGGGCCTGTCGTCACCACCGCAGGTCTCACGATCACCGTCGGTCTGGGTGCCTCGGCGTTCGACGACCGCTTCGGCCTAGAGGCCGCACGACCCAGACGGCTGCGGCGGATGGACACCTTCCCCAACGACGATCTCGATCCGGCGCGCAGCGACGGAGACCTGCTCGTACAGATCTGCGCGGACGATCAGGACGTCGTCCTGCATGCCTTGCGCGATCTCACCAGGCATACCCGCGGCGGCCTGCAGCCGCGCTGGCGCCTGAACGGGTTCCTCGGAGCGCCACGCCCAACCGGAGCACCCCGAAACCTGCTCGGATTCAAAGACGGCACCGCGCGTCCGGCCACCTCCGATCCAGCCGAGATGAACCGGCTGGTCTGGGTCCGGCCCGGATCGGGTGAGCCGACCTGGGCAACCTGGGGCAGCTACCAGGTCGTCCGGATCATCCGCATGCTCACCGAATTCTGGGATCGGGTGACCATCTCCGAGCAGGAGCGGATGATCGGGCGCAGACGCGACACCGGTGCGCCATTGTCCGGGAGCGTCGAAGCAGACGTGCCCGACTACACCGACGACCCGAAGGGCTCGTCGATACCGTTGGACGCGCACATCCGGATGGCGAATCCACGAATGGCTGCCACCTCGGATCAGCAACTCCTCCGCCGCGGCTACAGCTACGACGCCGGGCTCGACAGCAACGGCAACCTCGACATGGGGTTGATCTTCAGCTGCTTCCAGCAAGACCTCGACCGGCAGTTCGTCACCGTGCAGAAACGACTGGCCGACGAACCGCTGACCGACTACATCTCCCCCGTCGGCGGCGGCTACTTCTTCACGCTGCCAGGAGTTCGGGACAGCTCGGACTGGTACGGACGCGAACTCGTCGGCTGACCTGGAGCCGGTGGGTACATCGGACACCTATGCGTCGCTCATCGTTCACCTCGCCGTCACCGTAGTTGAGGTAGCCGTCCGCCTCGGTAGACCAGCGTCGGATCGCCAACAGTGCAACGCAGAACGCGCGCCCATCGGCCGCAGAAACGTTCCACCCCGTCCGATGGGAAGGAATCGATCGTGTCATCTCGCAAGCCACGGCTTCGAACTCTCGCCGTCAGCAGCATTGCCAGCGCCGCAGCACTGGGCCTGGTCCTGGCCGCTGTCAGCACATCCTCGGCGCAGGCCCAGGCGAAAGTGGTCACGCCGGACCGGTCCGCCGCTACCGCCAGCCCGATCAAACATGTGGTGGTGCTCTTCGACGAGAACGTGTCGTTCGACCACTACTTCGGCACCTATCCCAAGGCCAGGAACACCGATGGGACGAGGTTCGTCGCCACCTCGAGCACACCGAAAGCGAACACGCTCGTCACGTCCGGCAAGCTGGTCAGCAACCCGAACGAGTACTACCCGACGCGGCTCACGCCGTCCCAAGCTCTGACGTGCGACCAGAACCACAACTACGGAGCCGAGCAGAAGGCGTTCGACAGTGGCAAAATGGACCTTTTCGTCCAGAACGTCAGCGTCGACTCTTGCACGGGTGAATACGGCGCGCCCGGGCTGTCGATGGACTACTACGACGGCAACACCGTCACCGGACTGTGGAACTACGCCCAGCAGTTCGCCATGTCGGACAACTCCTACGACAGCACATTCGGACCGTCCACTCCCGGCGCGCTGAACCTGGTGTCCGGTCAGACCCACGGCTTCCGAGCGGTCACCTCGGTCACGCACGCACCGACGACCGACGCGTACGTCATCGCCGCCCCCGACGCGAACGGCGTCGGCACGGTGATCAACGACCCGGACCCGGCCTATGACGACTGTTCGGACAAGAACCACACGTCGACGAACAACCTGGCAGCGGCCACCGGCACCAATGTCGGTGACCTGCTCAACGACCGCGGTGTCACCTGGGGCTGGTTCCAGGGCGGCTTCGCACCCACCACACCGGCCGGCCAGGACACGCAGTTCGCCGTGTGCGGGGCGACCCACACCAACGTCGGCGGCGCCGCCGTGGCCGACTACAGTCCGCACCACAACCCGTTCGCCTACTATGCCTCGACGTCGAATCCGCACCACCTCGCGCCCACGTCGGTCAGCAACATCGGCCACACCGATCAGGCGAACCACCAGTACGACCTGACCGAGTTCGGCAAGGCGCTCAACCACAAGGCGCTGCCGGCTGTCAGCTTCCTCAAGGCGGGCGCGTACCAGGACGGGCACGCGGGCTACTCCGACCCGATCGACGAGCAGCACTTCCTGGTCAAGGAGATCAACGCGATCCAGAAGTCGTCGTACTGGAAGGACACGGCGATCGTGATCGCCTACGACGACTCCGACGGGTGGTACGACCACGTCGCACCGAAGATCAAGAACTCCTCGCACGATGTGAGCACCGACGCGGCGATCTGCGCGGACTCGACCGCGAAGACCGCTGGCGGCTACCAGGACAGGTGCGGTCCGGGCCCACGGCTGCCCCTGCTTGTCGTCTCACCCTGGTCGAGGACGAACTTCGTCGACCACCACGTCACCGAGCAGGCATCGATCACCAAGTTCATCGAGGACAACTGGTTCACCGGGCGCGTCGGCGACGCATCGTTCGACCAGCGCGCCGGCAGCCTCAGCCACCTGTTCGACTTCACCGAGTCGAACAACAAGCAGGTGCTGCTGCGGAGCAACGGGGCGATCAAGAGCATCAAGCCCATCAAGGGAAAGCGAATCCTCAGCACCCGCTGACACAGCAAACGCACAACGACGACGGCCCCGGGTTCAGCGCCCGGGGCCGTTTGTGTGGGCAGTCACGCGCTCACGTCAATGCTGGGTGCCGCTACGCGGCGCCGGTGACCGAGCCGTCGGTCAGGCGACCTGGAACGACCGCTTGGACAGCCCGAAGCTGTAGCCCTCGATCGTGGTCTCGACGGACGCCTCGGCGTCGGTGGCTGCGCCAAGGGTGACGAACAGTGGTGTGTAGTGCTCGACCGTCGGGTGCGCGTAGGGCAGACCGGGCGCCTTGCTGCGGTAAGCCGCAAGCTCGTCCACGTCTCCGCGAGAGAGCGCATCCGCTGCCCAGGCGTCGAAATCCGACGACCAGGTGGGCACGACATTGCCGGTGAACATCTCGCGGGTGAGATAGGGCAACCCGTGGGTCATGTAGCCCGACCCGATCACCAGCACCCCGTCCTCACGAAGCGAGCGGATCCGTCGGCCGATCTCGAGCAGGCGCGCCGGATCGTGCGTGGGCATGCTCAACTGCAGCACCGGCACATCGGCGTAGGGATACATGATCTTCAGCGGCACCCAGGCCCCGTGGTCCAAGCCGCGGTTCACGTGCTGATGCAGCGGCTCGGAGTCGGGCATCGCCGCGGCCACCCGAGCGCTGAGCGACGAGGCGTCGGGCGTCGCATACGTCATCGCGTAGTAACGACGGTCGAAGCCGGCGAAGTCGTAGACGAGCGGCGTACCAGCCGCTGCCGCGGACAGGCTCAGCGGCGCGGATTCCCAGTGTGCGCTGACGATCAGAACCGCGGTCGGCTTCGGCAGTGCCTGCGACCAGGCGAACAGCTGGGCGATCCAGGGCGCGTCGTCGAACAGCGGCGGGGCGCCGTGGCTCAGGTAGAGAGCGGGCATCGGGGCGTCGGCGGGCATCCAGCGACGCTGCTCGCGGCTGGCGGGAGCGGCGTCGCGCATGAAGGCGTCGTAGGGGGCACCAGGGCCGGTCGGATCGAACGTAGCGGTCATCAGAGGTCCTACACTTCACCGGCCTGGTGGTACGTGAATGTTCAACTAATCGTCTTTGACTGTAGCGAGGCCGATTTGAACCGTCAAGTACTGAGGGTCTTGGTCGGTATTAGGAAGACCGGCCACATAGCTCGAGGGATCCGCACTCGGGACTGCTGATCGCTCGTCGCCTAAGATGGTTGACATATCAACAATCGAAGGGATGCAAGCGATGGACTACGGGCACGAGCTTGTCTTCCGCACATTCATCACCCCCGACGAATCAGCCTGGTGGCCACCCGGTCGAGCTGGCGCAACTGTCCGAGCGTGTCGGCCTCGACCTCGCCACGTTCCAGGACCACCCCTACCAACCGGGGTTCCATGACACCTGGACGCTGATGTCCTACATCGCGGCCCGCACCGAGCGCATCTCGTTCACAGCCAACGTCCTCAACCTGCCGCTTCGGCAACCGGTCGTGATGGCCCGCAGCGCGGCGAGCCTCGACCTCCTCACGGGTGGTCGGATCGAACTGGGGCTCGGCGCCGGAGCTTTCTGGGATGCCATCGAAGCCGCTGGTGGACGACGGCTCTCAGCCGGGCAGGCGGTCACCGCGCTCGAGGAGGCGATCGAGATCATCCGTGCGGTGTGGGACGCGGACCATCCCGGTGCAGTGCGCGTCCACGGCGACTACTACGACGTGAGCGGCGCCAAGCGTGGACCGGCGCCTGCCCATCCGATCGGCATCTGGCTCGGTGCCTACAAGCCGCGGATGCTGCGGCTCACCGGCCGCGCCGCCGACGGCTGGCTGCCGTCGCTGGGCTACCTGCCCGGCGGCCCCCCGACCTCGTCGAGCTGAACGCCCACATCGACGACGGCGCGTCGGCGGCCGGTCGCGACCCACGAGCGGTGCGGCGCCTGCTCAACATCTCCGGCCGGTTCTCAACGACCAGCAACGGAATACTCGACGGCCCCTCAGACCAGTGGGCCGAGGAGCTGGCCGGGTTCACCCTCGACTACGGCATCACCGGCTTCGTCCTCGGAACCGACGACCGCGTGACGATCGAGCGTTTCGCCGGCGAGGTCGCACCCGCTGTCCGGGAGTTGGTCGCCGCCGAACGGAGCGGCCTTCCGGCCGCCGACGCGAATGACCCGGCGCACACGATCCCCCCCAGGCAACGGAACTGGGCTCCACGGTGTTCGCCACGACGCCGACCCTGGATGACGGGATCCGGCTGAGCAACCACTCGCGGTGGGACGAATCCACCCGCCCGGCTGCGCCGGCCGCCCCGGCCGGCTACGTCTACACCGAACAGGCGCAGCTCGTCGGCCACCACCTGGTCGACGTCCACGACGCGTTGCGGCAGGAGCTCACCCAGCTTCGCGACATCATCACCCAGGTGCTGGAGGGCTCCCTCGCTGCCGGCGCGGCCCGGTCGAGCATCAACGAGATGACGATGCGCCAGAACGACTGGACCCTCGGCGCCTACTGTGCCAGCTATTGCCGCACGGTGACCCAGCACCACTCACTCGAGGATGCCCAGATCTTTCCGTACCTCCGTCGCGCTGACGCAGCACTGGTGCCGGTCATCGACCGGCTGGCAGCCGAACACGTCGTCATCCACGAGGTGCTCGAGGACGTCGATGCCGCCCTCGTCCGCTTCATCGGCGCGCCGGACGACTTCAGCGGACTGCAGGACGCCGTCGACGTCCTGACCGACACGCTGCTCTCGCACCTGTCCTACGAGGAGCGTGAGATCACCGAGCCGATCGCGCGTTACGGGTTCTATCCGGGCCAGGTGTGACGGCGACCGGGCTGCCTCGCGGCAGTTCCCGGAGTCAGCCGAAGACTGCGTTCGCGATCGCGTACTCGCGGTCGAGCGATCCCCACTCGTCGCCGCCCGAACTGTCGTAGATCAACGCGAGCGGACCGTCGTAGTCGACCGCGCGCAGCGTCTGCAGGGAACGCTCGAAATCGGTGGCATCCGGTTCACCGTCGTCGAAGTGGCACTTCGCGTGGCAGGTCTCGGCGAGCGGGGCGACCGATGTCAGCTCGTCGT
>JAABUK010005378.1_pt1 | contig 20012 bp, 14 predicted proteins | sample 5559141 | NCBI WGS metagenome assembly JAABUK01 (sample SAMN10711869, study PRJNA513367) | rock metagenome | isolation source: Antarctica rocks | place: Antarctica: Victoria Land, Pudding Butte nord | collected 2016-01-03 | reverse complement strand
GTGCGTGAGGCGTGAGTGAAATGCCAAGGTGCCCAGCTACTTTAGGGCTTTCACTTTTTCTATACCCCATTCATTTTCACCAACTCACATTTGCATGAAAAGAAATTTACTCATGACCTTCCTGTTCATGGTAACGTTGCTCCAAGTGGCACTGGCCCAGACGCGGGCCGTGTCGGGACGGGTAACGGACCAGAAAACCGGCGAAGGTTTACCGGGGGTTACGGTGCTCGTGAAGGGCACTACGAATGGTACTTCTACCAACGCCGACGGCTCGTTTACGTTGGCCGTGCCCCAGGCCGGGGCCACGTTGATTTTCTCGTCGATAGGCATGAACAGCGTGGAGCGGCCGGTGGGCAGCGAAACCACGCTTAAGGTGCAGATGAGCGCCAACGCACGCGAGCTGAGCGAGGTGGTGATAACGTCCATGAATATCGCGAAGGACAAGCGCACGCTGGGCTATGCTACCCAGGAAATAAAGGGCGGCGAAGTGGCCCAGAAGTCGGAGCCCAACGTGCTGAACGCCTTGCAGGGCAAGGTGTCGGGCGTGAGTATTACGGGGGCCAGCGGCCTGGCGGGTACGTCTACTAACATCAACATCCGGGGCATTACCTCGCTCACGGGCAACAACCAGCCGCTGTTTGTGGTCGACGGCATTCCGGTGAGCAACGATACTGACCGCACCAACGGCGGCGCGGCCGGCACGCTCTACGGCGCCCAAACCGCCAACCGCGCCGCCGACATCGACCCCGAGAATATTGCCAACATCAGCATCCTGAAGGGGCCGGCGGCGGCGGCGCTCTATGGCTCGCGCGCCTCGTCGGGCGCCATTCTGATTACCACCAAGTCGGGCGCCAACGTCAATAAGAAGCTGGAAGTGGTGCTCAACACGGGCTTTAACTTTCAAACGGTGATGGGCCTGCCCGCATTTCAGAACGACTACGGCCAGGGCACGGGCGGCGTGAACACTACCTCGGCCGGGGGCGGCAATATCTTCACGGGCAGCAATGCCTCGTGGGGCCCGCGCTTCGGCACTGCTCCTACCCGCGCCAATGGCCTGCTGCTGGCCGATGCCAGCCTGCTGCCCTACCAGGCCTACCCCAATAATATCCGGGACTTTTACAAGACGGGCACGCTGTGGACCAATGGCGTGCAACTGGCCGGCAACAATGGTACGTCGAACTTCTCGCTGAACGTGAACAGCACCACGCAGAAGGGCATCACGGAGTCGTCGAACCTGCAGCGCACCAATATTCAGCTGGGTGGCGGCACCACGTTGCAGAATAAAATCCGCCTGACGGGCTCGGTCAACTTCTCGCAAACCGACCAGTTAGCCCCGCAAACCGGCAACAACGGCAGCGCCTTCGGCACGCTGGCCTCGGTACCGCGCAGCTTCGACCTGCAAAACCAGGCTTTTCAGACGGCTACGGGTGCCAACCTGTTCTTTCCCGGCCAGGATAACCCAAACTATAACCTGCTGAACAGCAACACGACCAGCAACGTAACGCGCTTCATTAACGTGGCCAGCATTGGCTACGACTTCTTTCCGTGGCTGAGCGTAGTGTACCGGGCGGGCCTCGATACTTATACCGACCGGCGCAAGCAAATTGCGGCCATCAGCTCGGCGCGCAACCCAACGGGCCTCATTTTTCAGGATAATATCCAGTATGCTGAGTTTACCGGTGACCTGCTGATTACGGCCAAGAAGGAGAATATTTTCGTTGATAAGCTAAACGCTACCCTGCTGGTGGGCCAGCAAACCAACCAGCGCAAGCGCAATGAGCAGTACGTGTCGGCGGCTACGCTTTCGCAGCCCGGCTTTTACAACACTATCAACGCGGCCGTCTTCACGGGCAGTGGCGAAACCAACTACACGCGCCGCCTGCTCGGGTACTACGCCGACCTGTCGCTGGCCTACAACAACTACCTGTTCTTGGAAGGCACGGCCCGCGTCGACCAGTCCTCCACGCTGCCCGCTAGCAACCGCACCTTTCTCTACCCCTCGGTGTCGGCCGGCTTCGTGTTTACGGATGCGTTTAACATCGACTCCGACTTCTTCTCCTACGGCAAAATCCGGGGTAACGTAGCTAGAGTAGGCCGCGACGCCGACCCCTACGTGCTGGAAAGCTACTACGTCGCGGGCGGCCAGGGCAACAACGTGGCCAACGTAACCTTTCCCTTCAACAACGTGGTGGGTTTCCGGCCCAGCCCCACCATTGGCGGGGTAAACGTGCTGAACCTGCTGAAGCCGGAGTTTACCAAGTCGGCCGAAGTAGGCCTGAACCTGGGTTTCTTCAACAACCGCGTCACGCTGGACGCGACGTACTTCAAAACTGTTAGCTCGAACCAGATTATCCCCGTCACGATAGCACCTACCACGGGCTACAGCAGCTTTTACACCAACGCCGGCCAGCTCGACAACAAGGGGATTGAGGTGCTGGTAACGGCCTCGCCGGTGCGCAGCGCTTCGGGCTTCAACTGGGATATTTCGGCCAACTACACGCGCATCCGCAATGTGGTGGTGTCAATTTATCCGGGGGTAAAAAGCTCGTCGATTCCGGGCAGCTCGTTTATCGGCTCGGTGCCCTCCTTTGTGGAAGGCCAGCCCTACGGCGTGATTCTGGGCCAGAAAAAGGCCACCGCCCCCGATGGCCAGTACCTCATTAACCCACGCACCGGCCTGTGGGTGCCGGAGCTGAGCTCGCAGGTAACGGCCAACCCCAATGTGGACTGGCAGGGCGGTATCACCAACACCTTTGGCTATAAGGGTATTACGCTTTCCTTCCTGGTTGATGCCATTGTGGGCGGCGACATCCTGTCGTTCACGCAGGCAGCCTATAAGGGGGCCGGGATGCTACAGCAAACCGGCGTCAGCCGCGACCAGCCGCGCGTCATTCCGGGCGTGATTCAGAACACCGACGGTACTTACCGGCCGAATAACATCCAGGTAGATGCCCAAAGCTATTGGAGCAACCAAGGCCTGCAAAGTGACCTCAACATCTTCGACGGCACGCACTTCACCATGCGCGAAGTATCGCTGGGCTACACCCTGCCCACCAGCCTGCTCACGCGCACGCCCTTCGGCAGCGCCTCCATCTCGGTGTCGGGCCGCAACCTGTTTTACTACGCCCCCAACGCCAATTTCTTCCCCGAGGTGAACACCCAGGGCGCCGGCAACATTCGCAGCCTCGACCTGCAGGGCCCGCCCAGCGTGCGCAGCTACGGCGCCTACCTGCGGTTCACTTTTTAACTCAGCTTTATCCGTATCATGAATCTATCGATACCGTACTTCACCCGCCTGCGCTACGCCGCGCTGGCCGCTACGACCCTGGCTGCCGCTGGCTGCTCCAAGTTCCTGGACGTCAACGTTAGCCCCAACAACCCGACGACCGTGCAGCCCACGGTACAACTGCCGACTATCACCGTGGGCACGGCCTTTTTGGTGGGCAATACGCTGGGCCGCGACGGCGACCTGTTTATTCAGCACTACGCCGGCGTTGCCAACCAGCCGGCCACCGAAGACCGGTATGCCATCAGCGGCAACTACGACAACGAGTGGCGCGGCGACCTCTACGGCAATAACCTGAACGGCGCCCAAACGCTGATTAACAACAACGCCGCCAACCCCGCCTACACGGGCATTGCCAAGCTGCTGAAGGCCTACAACTTTGCCCTGGCCACCGATATGTGGGGCGATGTACCCTACTCGCAGGCCTTGCAGGGCCTGAGTAATATCCACCCGGCCTTTGACCGGCAGCAGGACATCTACGAAGGCGCTACCGGCGTTCAAAGCCTGTTTGACCTGGTGCGCGAAGGGCTGACTGACCTTGATAAAGCCAGCGCATTGCCCGCCGGCTCGGTATCGCCGTTACCGAGCGCCGCCGATGACTTCGTCTACAAAGGTGACCTCACCAAGTGGCGCAAAGTGGGCAACATGCTGCTGCTCAAGTTTGCCTGCACCGTTAGCCGCAAAGACCCGGCCTTAGCTGCTAAAGTAATAAACGAGGTGCTGGCCAAGACCGGCTCTAACCCCAAGGTACTCGGCAGCGCCGCCATCGCTACCAACGCCGAGGATTTTGCCGTACCCTTTGGCGCAGCCGTGGGCAATACCAACCCGTTCTATTCCTACAATGTGACGAACCGCCCCAACGACCAGATGGCCAGCACGCGCTTTCTGGATTCGCTGACGGCCTACAAAGACCCGCGCCTGCCCAAGTTCTTCACCACCACCCCAGGTAACCCAACTCCTACGCATACCACGCCTGACGGCAGCAAATACACCGGCTTCGAAAACGGCAGCGCCGCCGCCGCCCCAGCCCGCGACCCCGACCCGACCAAAACCCGCCGCTCGGTGTACGGCACCTATCTGCTAGGTACGGCGGGCGAGGCCCCCGTGCGCCTGCTCACCAACTTTCAGCGGGCCTTTATCCTGGCCGAGGCCGCCGTGCGCCTGAGTACGCCCGGCGATGCCAACGCGCTCTACCAGGAAGGCATTCGGCGCTCGATGGAAGAAACCGGGCTTTCAACCGCTGAAATCGACAACTATTTCACGGCCAACCCGACCATCGTTATCCTCAGTGGCTCCAATACGCACAAGCTGAATCAAATTCTGTTTCAGAAGTGGATAGCCTGGGTAGGCAATGGCTACGAAGCCTGGAATGACTACCGGCGCACCGGCTCGCCGCACCTGCAGCCGGCTCTGAACGTGTCGTTCACGCCCAATATTCCGCAGCGCCTGCTCTACCCCCCCTCCGAAGTGGCGGCCAACGGCGACGTGATACCCGCGGTGACTATTGCTACCCCGGTGTGGTGGGCTAGCAAATAGCCAGCTGTCTCCTTTCGTCTTATCTGCATTATTATCATGAAAAAAATAGCTACTCAGCTCGCGTTGCTGCTCGTGCTGGCCGTCGGTTTTTCGGCCTGTAAGAAGGAATACGGCAACCACCTGGCCCCGCTGCAAGACAGTATCGCGGCCATTCCGGTCACGGTTACCAACCAAGAGTACTTCGAACGCTTCCCCGTCGTCACGGCTAAAGTGGATACCACAAACGGCCTGGCCAAGAGTACCGGTAAGTTTTCTATAATCTTGAGTATCCCGGCCGATAAAGGCAAAATCAAGGAAATCACGAAGGTGGCTACTGGAAACAGCGGCGTCGAATACCTGCAAAACTCCTTGTATCCCAACTACCTGGATAGCCCATTGGCAGGTAGTGGCACCAACACTATCACTTTTAGCTCGGACCTAAACGCGGTGCGCAGTTACGTGACAAAGCTGAATACAACATTTGCCAGGACTGACCTGCCCACCGGCTTTAACAAAACGGCTGCTTTTGCTTTCACTGAGTCAGTGCAAAGAAGAAAAGGCACCCTCACGCCTAACACCAACCCGCAGACGCCCAACCAGCTACGCTTCTTCTTCCTAATTACGCTGGAAGATGGTACGCAGCTCATCTCTACTGAGGTAGATGTGCGGCTGATATTCTAATGAATAGACAAAGAGCAGAACACGAAAAGAGCCCCGGCAACACTGCCAGGGCTCTTTTGCTGAAACGAGGGGGGTAGGGCCCTACGCGGCCAGCGCCGCCGCGTAAAATACCTCCAGCTGCTGGGTTATCTGCTTTATTTCCAGCAGGAAGCCGTCGTGTCCGTAGCCCGATTCCAGCTCGGCATAGGTGGCGCCCGCGATGCCGTGGGCCAGCTCGCGCTGCTCGGCCAGCGGAAATAAGCCATCGGAAGTGATGCCCAGCACCAGCGTGCGCGCCCGGATGCGGGCCAGCGCCGTCCCTACCCCCCCCCGGCCGCGCCCCAGGTGGTGAGTGTCCATCGCGCGGCTCAGGGTCACGTAGCTGTAAGCGTTGAAGCGGGCCACGAGCTTATCGCCCTGGTAGCGCTGGTAGCCGCTGGCGCGGTAGTCGCGCAGGCGCGGGTCGGCCTCGTCGTCGGTTTGGGTGGCGTGGTAGGCCTCGTAGCCACGGTAGCTGAGCAGGGCCACGGCGCGGGCGGCGCGCAGGCCCGCGCTACCCCCCTCCGGCGCGTGGGCGTGGTAGGTGGGGTCGGCCTCGATGGCCAGCCGCTGCGCCTCATTAAAGGCAATACCCCAGGCCGAGTGCCGGGCATTGGTGGCGATAACTACCAGGTGCTGAATAAGCTGCGACTGCGCCACGGCCCACTCCAGCGCCTGCTGCCCGCCCAGCGAGCCGCCGATAAGGGTATGAATACTGGCCAGCCCCAGGTGCTGCCGCAGTGCCTCGTGCGCCGCCGCCAGGTCGCGGATGGTGAGCAGCGGAAATTCCTCGTAGCGGGGCGCGCCGGTGGCCGGGTCGGGGCTGAGCGGGCTGGTGCTGCCGTAGCACGAGCCCAGCACGTTGGCGCACACGATGTACCAGTCGGCCGGGTCAAAAAAGCAGCCCGGCCCAAACAAGCCCGCCCACCAGTCCAGCACGTCGGCATTGGCCGTGAGGGCGTGGCACACCCACACCACGTTGTCGCGCGTGGCGTTGAGCTGGCCCCAGGTGCGGTAGGCCACCTGCGCGCCGGCCAGCGTGGCCCCGCTCTCCAGCGGAAAGGGGGTAGGGAGGGTGAAAAGCTGGTCTTGCATATAACGTTAGTGATTTCACCGCGGAAGACGCAGAGGTTTTCGCAGAAGATTCGCAGAAGGTTATGCCTCCTCTGCGGCTCTTCTGCGAAAACCTCTGCGTCTTTCGCGGTGAAAACGTAAAATCCTAAACTTCGAGCGGCTGGGCGTGCTCCGGCTCGGGCTCCGGAATCGCGTCCACGCCTTCGTCCTGGCCCTTAGGCGCGGCATTTATCGCGGCGGCAATGGCCTGCTCCAAATCGGCGCGGATATCCTCAAAATGCTCGATGCCCACCGACAGGCGCAGCAGCGTGGGTGTGATGCCCGCGGCGTGCTGCTCGGCTTCGCTCAATTGCTGGTGGGTAGTGGCCGCCGGCTGAATGATGAGCGTCTTGGCATCGCCCACGTTGGCCAGGTGGCTGATAAGCTTGAGATTATCAATCAGAGCCGTGGCGGTTTCCTTGCTGCCGTGCAGCGCGAATGACAGCACGCCGCCGAAGCCGCGCTTGAGGTACTTCGCGGCATTTTTGTGGTGCGGGCTGCTGGCCAGGCCGGGGTAGTTGACGCTGGCCACCTGCGGGTGCTGCTCCAGCCACTGCGCTATCTTGAGCGCGTTTTCGACGGTGCGCTCCACGCGCAGGCTCAGGGTTTCTACCCCTTGCAGCAGCAGGAACGAGTTGAAGGGGCTCTGCGAAGGGCCGAAGTCGCGCAGGCCTTCGACGCGGGCCCGGATGATGAAAGCGATGTTGCCAAACGGCCCGCTCTTGCCAAATACATCGTTGAAAACCAGGCCGTGGTAGCCCTCGCTGGGCTCGGTGAACTGCGGATACTTGCCGTTGCCGAAGTCGTAGGTGCCACCGTCCACGATTACGCCGCCAATGGTGGTGCCGTGGCCGCCAATCCACTTGGTAGCCGACTCCACCACGATGCTCGCGCCGTGCTCCAGGGGCCGGAACAGGTAGCCGCCCGCGCCAAACGTGTTGTCTACCACCAGCGGAATATCGTGTTTCTTAGCCACCGCCGCCACGCGCTCAAAATCGGGCACGCTAAAGCTGCCGTTGCCAATCGTCTCGACGTAGATGGCGCGGGTCCGGTCGTCAATCAGCGACTCGATGCTGTCGGCATCGTCGCCTTGGGCAAAGCGGGCCTCAATGCCCAACCGCTTAAACGCCACCTTGAACTGGTTATAGGTTCCGCCGTAGAGGTACGAGCTGCTCACCAGGTTGTCGCCGGGCTGCAGGATGTTGTTCAGGGCAAGGAACTGCGCCGCCTGGCCCGAGCCCACGGCCAAGGCCGCTACCCCCCCTTCGAGCGCTGCGATGCGCTGCTCGAATACGTCGGTGGTCGGGTTCATCAGGCGGGTGTAGATGTTGCCGAACTCCTTCAGGGCAAACAGGTTGGCGCCGTGCTCCGCATTCTTAAACACGTAGCTGCTGGTTTGGTAAATGGGCACCGCGCGCGCGCCGGTGGTGGGGTCGGGCTGCTGCCCGGCGTGTAGTTGAAGCGTCTCGAAGTGCTGGTTCTGGGTGGCCATGAGGCTAAAAATTAAACGGTGTTGAAGCTGAAAATCAAGTAGAAAAAGCGGCGGCCCACTAAGCCGGAATAGCCACCGGCAACTGCGCCAGCGCGGCCAGCAGGGCCGTGGGGTCGGGCCGGTGCTTGAAGTTGGCCTCCACCCGCGCCCAGGCAATCACGCCATCGGTGCCGATGAGGAAGGTGGCCGTGAGCGGCAGCTCGTCGTCGGTAGTGCCGTTGTAGGCGGCCAGGTCGATGCCCACGCCGCGCAGCGTGTCGGCCACTTCGGCGCCTACCCCGTAGGCCAGGCCGTACTGCCGGGCCACGGCGTTGCCGGCATCGCTCAGCACCGGAAAAGTTAGCGCTTTCTCACTGGCCGTCAGGCTGGTAAGTTCGGGCGTTTGGGGCGATACGGCTACCAGCGTGGCGTCGTAGCGGGCCAGCTCGGGCAGGGCCTGCTGGTAGGCGCGCAGCTGCACGTTGCAGTAGGGGCACCAGTTGCCCCGGTAAAACGTGAGCACTACCGGGCCCCGCGCCAGCAGCGTGGCCAGGGTCTGGGGCTGGCCGGCCGCGTCGGGCAGGGTAAAATTGGGAGCCGGCTGGCCGGCGGCCAAGGCGTGGCGGGCGATGCCGGTGGCTTCGGTGCGGGCAATGCCCCCGTCGATGCTGCGGGCGGCGGTGGGGGGTAGGGCGGTAGCCAGGTGCTGGGCCGTGGCCGTGAGAGCTTGCTGAAAGGCGGTAGCGGAAACGAGGGTAGACATGACGGGTAACGGGAAATAGCCGCGAGAAAAAAGTTTTTGTCAAACTCCGTGCTGTTGGCTGTTTCGCGGCTTCTGAGGCTGCTACGTGAGCAGTTAACTTGTGAAGTACCTGCTGATTAGTCAGTTGACTTTAAAGCAACCGTATCAGGCGGCCGGCGCCGGGACCAGGCCAGCCGGCGGAAGCAGTACCCACGAAAGAAGTGGAGCGAACAGCGCCGAAGGCTTTAGCCTTGGCAACAACAGCACATGCGCATTCGCCCGGCCGCGGAGGCCGGGCCAGTTGTGGCCGGTTGCAGGAAGCTTCCCAGGCTGCGCACCGAAGCGGCAGGGTAGTAGGGAGCAGCGAAGAAAGATGCGTGTGCCATGTGGTACTCGGTTTATAGCCCCCCAGGCTGCGGCGAGCAGCGGCTGGGGTAGGAATTGGCACCTTTCAGCGAGTGAAGGTTGCCAGCGGGTCAGGGAGCCTAATCTCTCGCCGCTTCTGTATAAAACTTACTAAAACTGCCCCGCCTGCTGCGGGGGAGTACCGGATTGGTGAGGGCAAAGATAGCCAGCGCGCCTCATTTACCAAATTACTCCGAAAAAAAGTTGGGGCAAGCAGGTAGAACTGCCCCCTACTTATACCTGTCACGAACTGAGTTGCGAGAAAGAACGTCATTCCGAGCTTGCCGAGGAATCTCGCCTGCGTCGTTGCACGGGGCTCGAACGACTGTGAGCGAGATTCCTCGGCAAGCTCGGAATGACGTTCTTTTTCACTCTCTGTTCCGCGAAGAATACAAACAAAAAGGCCACCCCAACGCTGGAGTGGCTTTTCTCACCTTTTTTCTGCAAAAAGTACCTAGATACTAGGTAGGGTTAACTCCTGGCCCACTTCAATGTGGTCGGGGTTACTGCCGATGATGGCCTTGTTGGCCTCGTATATCTGGTGCCACTGAGCGGCGTCGCCGTAGTGGTTTTTGGCAATTTTGGAAAGTGAGTCGCCGCTCACTACGGTGTAGGAAGTGCCGGCGGCTGCCGGGTCAGCAGGCTGGGCGCTGTTGCCGAAAAAGTCGGTGCCCGTACCCGTAGTAGCCGGAGCAACGGGCTTTTTATCACCTTCGTTATTCAAAAAATCGAGCAAGCCCATGTGACAAGTGCGGTTAGAGTTGAGAAAGAATAGCTGCCGCAGCTGGGCTGGGTGGCTTTGAGCCTTTTACGGGGGTGGAAGGGCAAGGTTGCTGCGCATAACTAAAAAAAAGGCAGTGCGTAAGCAGAGCCGTATTCACCAGCGCTTTTCTTTCTCAACCTCCTTTTTCTTTCCCCATGAATCTTTCACACGTATCCTTTCGGTCCTACTTCACCTCCCTGCTCAGCGTGGTGGCGCTTTTGTTCATCGTGTCTTCGTGCGGCAGCGATAAGGGTAAGGTAGAGGAAGTTAACAAGCTGTACGGCTCAAGCAGCAAGGCGTGGGTGACTGACAAGCAGACCGACGCGGCCGGCAGCAAAGTGAAGCAGGACGCCGCGGCCCAGGACCAGGAAATCAGCTTTGCCTCGAACGGCACGTACTCGGGCACGCAAAGCGGCAAGTACGTATTTGACCAGGCGGCCAAAACCATCACGATGACCCCCGAAGGCAGCACGACCAGCAACACCTTCACCATCGAAACCCTGACTGACAACAAGCTGACGCTCGTGAACCCCAGCAGCCCCGAGTCGAAGCTGATGCTGAAGGCCAAGTAGCAGTAGATTTTAATGGGCCTATGCCCAGTCCAAACCCCGCGCCGTAACGGGCGCGGGGTTTTTTTATGCGCGAAGGGTAGGGAGTAGCATTAAAAGCTGGTCCTTTGCGCTGAAATTTGGGCGATATGATGGTTAACTTGAATTCTGGCCAGAAAATGAAGTGGTTTTGCGGGCTGTTGCTGTGGGTAGGTAGCGTAGGCTGGGCGCCCGCCGCGTGGGCGCAGACGGCCACTGGCGAGGTGCCTGCCCATCGCCTGCGCAGCGTGAGCCCGGCCGATACCACGTTTGCCGAGCTGGAGTTTTTGCGGGCGGAAATCGGCGGGGCGCGGGTGGTTTTTCTGGGCGAGCCTACCCACGGCGAAGGCAACGTGCTGGCCGCCAAGGCGCGGCTGGTGGCCTACTTGCAGCAGCGCCTGGGCTTCACGACGCTGGCGATGGAGAGCGGATTCTTTGACCTGCACAAGGCCCAGCGGCAGATTAGCATTGGAAAATCGGTAGGTAAGAACTTGCAGAGCAGTATTTTCCCTATTTGGATGCGCACGCGGGAGTTTCAGGCGGTGGTGCCGCTGGTGGGCACTGACGGCCTGCGCGTGATGGGCTTCGACCCACAGCTGGGCGGCGACTACAGCGACGACCTGGTGGACGACCTCGACGATTTTCTGGAAGACGAGCCGGGCAGCAAGAATATCAACTATGACCTGCTCGACGCCGCCGTGGGCTACATGCAGGAGCACTACGCCTACCCACCTACCCCCCGCCTGGCCGACTTGGAGGCCGAGCTGGCCAAGACCGAACCGCTGCTGCGCAAAGCCGCGGCGGCGCCCACGGCCGCCCGGCGCGCCGACGCCCTTTTCTGGCAGCAGTGCGTGCGCGGCCTGCTGGCGCTGGCCTGCGACTACGCCGCCCACGACCCCGGCGCCAAAACCGCCGCCGACTGGGTGGCCGCCGACAGCAACCCCCGCGACGCCCAGATGGCCGACAACCTGCTGTGGTACCTGCGCCAGCACCCCGCCGAAAAAGTCATCTGCTGGGGCGCGCTGCCCCACTTTGCCAACCACGTGGGCGTGCTCAGCAGCGAGGAGCTGCGCGGCTTTCAGCCGATGGGGCAGGCCGTGAAGGCCGCGCTGCCACCGGGTCAGGTCTACATTTTGGGCACGCTGGCGGGCAGCGGCAGCCACGGCCTGCCGGGCACGGCGGGCGTGCCCGTGCCGCCGCCCGCGCCGGGTACCCTGGAGGCCAGCTTGTTGGCTTTGGATGCGCCCTTTGCTTTCGTGAGCCTGCGGCACGACGCGCCGGGCCGCCAGCTCACTACCTATGCCTTTGATTACCAGCCGCTGGCTGGCCCCTGGAGCGAGGTGGTCGATGGCTTCCTGTTTTTGCGCGATGTAGAGCCGCCGTACCTCGCGCCGGCCGATAGCACCACGGCCGCCGCGCCCGCCGATAGCGCCGCCGTGCCCGTGGCCCTACCCCTGCCCGGCTCGCTGAACCCCGTGCCCAGCCGCACCGGGGCCACCGTGCGGCGCGTGGTAGCGGCGGCCGACGTGTCGGGCCTGCGCCCGGTGCGGGGGGTAGTGCTCGACCAGCGCCGCGCGCCGGTACCGTATGCCTCCATTGAGCTAGCCGGGCAGGGCAAGGGCACCGTGGCCGATGCCAACGGCCGCTTCGCGCTGCCGCTGCCGGGGCCTACCCCCTTGCTGGTCAGTAGCCTGGGCTACAACGCGGCCACGGTGCGGTCGCCGCGCGGCACCGAGGAGCTGACCGTAGTGCTGACGCCCGCCAGCTACGCCCTCGATGAGGTGCGCGTGGCCAGTGCCCCACCCGACCCGGCGGCCATTCTGCGAAACATCATTAAAAATATCCCCACCAACTACGAGCAGCAGGACTACGCCACCGAGGTGTACGAGCATCAGCGCCGCGGTAATTTCGATACGCTGCGCTACGAAGATGAAACCGTGAGCCGGGTGTGGGTGCCGGCCGGCTACCGGCACTTTGCCCGCGGCTTTTTGATGCTGGAAGACGGCCCGGTGCGGCAGGTAGAGCAGCGCCACGTGCTGGCAGGCGCTGCCAACAAGGAGTATAATGGGCTAACGACTGGCATCGCCGGCCCGGCGGGCAGCCTAGCCGACCCGGTGCGGATTTCGCCCCTGTTCGTGGCGCGCAACCGGCGCAAGTTCACCCTGAAGCTCGACAGCGTGCGCCAGCGCGGCCCCGAAACGCTCTACGTGCTGAGCTTCGCGGCCAGACCGGCCAACCACCGCAGCACCAACGCCTACCTCGAAGGCGTGTACCAGGGCAAGCTGCTGGTGCGCCAGCGCGACTACGCCGTGCTGCGCTACGAGGCGCTGTGGCAGCTCGATACGGCCTACTACAACGGGGTAGCACGGAAAAATTACCTGAAAACCAACCTGGTAGCCCAGCTCTATAACCAAGTACTGACGGCCAACCGCACGACGCATGTGGTAGCGTACACGCTGGGCGACAACCACCGCTACTACGCCGGGCACAGCCTGGCCCAGGCCCTGAGTGCCGGCCGCGTGCTCAAGACCCGGCAGCCCTTCTATTACCAAAGCCTGTGCGAGCAGTTCTTGAAGCCGCTGCCCAATGCCGGCCCGGTTCCGGTGGCGCCCAAGCCGCCAAAGGGCAGCCCGCCTACCCCCCCGGCCGAAGTGCCCTACCGGCCCGAGTTCTGGAACGGCTACCAGCGGCCGGGCGGCGCGCTGGCTACGCCGGTGGCTGGGCCGTAGGCTCGGGGCGCGGGTCAGCAAGGATTCGCTTATTTACCCGCCCGGAACGTCCGCGTGACCCAGCCGGGCAGGTAGGCCACGCCCAGCGCCAGGTAGAAGTAGTAGGTCACGATGCGGTAGAGCAGCACCAGGAAGCTGGTCATGGCCGCCGTGCCCATAAAGCGGCCGAAAAAAGTGGGGAATGCACCCTCCGCGATGCCCGCGCCACCCGGCGTGATGGCTAGCAGCAGCACCACTTTGTAGGTGATGTTGCGGGCGAAGATGAACAGGAACGTGCCCGTCGTCATGGGTGTGAAGGCCGCGATGAGGCAGCCGATGACGGCGTAGCGGGCCGTCCACACAAACGCCGTGCTCAGGCTGGCGCGCCACCAGTAGGCCGCGCCCGCGCCGCGCAGGTGGGCCGAGGCCAGCACCATTTCCTGCCCCTGGCGGTAAGCCAGCCGCCGAAACCGCCGCAGCAGCCGCGTCGAGGCCAGCCGCACCAGTAGCCGCCGCACCGAGCGCGGATTGATAAACAAGGCATACAGCAGCAGCGCCGAATAGGCCGTCACGGCCACGTAGCTGAAGATAAAAATGGCCCGCAGCGTCTGCACGAAGGCCGACTGCAAGCCGTGGGGGTAGAGGCCATCGCCGGCCAGCCACACTACTATCGGCACCATCAGCACGTAATAGAGGTTGTCGAGAAAGGCCGTGACGATGGTGTAGGCGATGGATTTACCCAACGGAATACCCTCGCGGGTGAGGATGACCGGGGCCGCCGCCGTGCCGCCCGCCGCCGAAGGCAGCACGCACGAAGCAAACTCCCACACCACAATCACCCCAAAAGCCTGCCGCCAGCTCAGAGCGCGCTCGGCAATGTAGCGAATGCGGTAGATGTAGCCCAGGTCGCGCGCCCACAGCACCAGCAGCGTGACGACCAGCCACTGCCACTTGGCATTGAGCAGCGGGGCGAGGTCGCCGGGCTTGTACGAGCGCCAGAACAGAAAACCCACCACGCTCAGCCCAATCAGCGCCGGCAGCACGATGCGCGACGGCCGCAGCTGCCGCAGCAGGTTGGCATCGGGGCTTTTCGCGGCTGGCGGGGGGGTAGGGGCGGCTGGGGGCATAGCCCGCAAAACTACGCCCGCCAGTGAATGTAGGGTAAGCTTTAGCTTGCCGTACCAGCACGAAGCCAGCAGGCCAGTACCAGTCCGGCAAGCTAAAGCTTACCCTACATTCCTTACTATGGCCTGCCGCCGGGGCTGCCCGCCGGCGTAATACCGCTTGGCGAGGTAGTGCCCGGCGAAGGTGGCCCTACCGGCAAAGTCGTGTTCTGGGGCTTCACGGCCGGCGAGGCGGCCGGCCGGGTCGTGGTGCTGTCGGTGGGGGTAGCGGGCACGGCCACGCCGGGCGCGGTGGTAGCCGGGGTCGTTGCGCCGGGCGCAGTAGCCGGGCGGCCCGCCGCGTTGTCGGGGCGGCCGGCCTGGTTGCGCAACTGCTGGAGCGAGTCGGCCGGCAGGGCGCGGCGCGTCGAGTCGGTAGCACCGGCGGGGCGGCCGGCGCCGGCCGGGCGCTGGCCCGCGCCGGGGTAGCCGCCGGGTCGCTGGCCGCCGCCGGGCCGCTGGCCGCCGCCGGGGCGAGCCCCCGCACCACCGGCACCCGCGCCACCAGCACCCTGGCCGCCACCCTGTTCGGTCCCGCCGCCGAGGCCACCGCCTGCGTCGCCGCCTTCCTTCAGGTCATCGTTGTTCACACCCTTGCCGCGGCGGGGGGTATCGCCGGCTGTCAGCTTGCCGATGCGGTAGCTGAAGTTGATTTTAAAGTTTAAGGTTTGGCTGAGGTTGGTGCTGTTTTGCGTCAGTATCGGGCCGTTAATGGGCACGTTCACGCCGTTGTAGGCATAGCTGTCTACGTAGGGAGTCGAAACGTCGGTGCGAATGCGCCGGGTGCCGTTAAAGAAGTTCTCGGCACCGAAGCCAATGCTGCCGCGCTTCTCGGCAAAGCTCTTTTGCAAGCTCAGGCTGTAGATGCCGAAGCCGCTTTGGTAGCCTTGCAGCTGCACTTGCTGGCCCCGGTAGAAGCCAAAGAGCTGCAACGAATAGCTCTTACCCAGGTCATACGAGCCGAAGACGCGGGCATTCGTCACGAAGCCCTTGTTGCTGGAGTTGTAGAGCACGCTGGGGTCATTGTTGCGTAGCACCGCGTAGTACACGTCCACGCTGCCATTCAGTGAAAGCTTGCCCGAGTTGGCCCCCGCGAAGAGGCTGCTGCCGTAGGCGTTCTCGGTGCCCGCGTTCTGGAACGTGCTTAGCAGCGCGCCCTGAATACGGTTGGGGTTGAGCGAGTCGGGTAGGGGCACCCGCACCGTCTGGATGGCCCCGGTGGTATTGCGCACGAATGCCGTCACATTCAGGTTTACCTTCTGTTTGACGGTGGTGCTGTAGCCCAGCTCGTAGTTGTTGGTGTATTCGGGGCGCAGCAGGGGGTTACCAGCCGAGGCGTTCAGCGGGTTGCTGGCCTGCACGTTAGGGTTCAGGAACTGCAGCGATGGGCGCTGAATGCGGCGGTTGTACGACAGCTTCACCACGTTGCCGTTCTCCAGCTTACGTGAGAAGTTGATGCTCGGCACCAGCACCCCGTAGTCGGGAATATTGGTGTTGGTGAGCACGCCCTTATTATTCGTGAAATCGGCCGAAATAGTGGTGTACTCAAAGCGCACGCCTGGCTTCACGGTAAAACCTTTGGGTAGGCCGATGGTGTACGTAACGTAGCCGGCCGTCACGTTTTGGCGGTAGCGAAACGAGTTATTGAGCGAGGGGCTACCCGCGGTCGGCTGCAAGGCCGGGTCGTAGAAGTAGCTGTAGTCGCTGTTCACGCGGCGCACGATGTCCTTGGCCCCCATTTCCAGCAGCTGGTTTTTCACGGTCGGCGTCTGGTAGTCAATTTGCGCCGTGTATTCCTCGTTGTAGCTGTCGTTGTTGTTGCCCAGCTGGCCGATGTACGTGTTTTTCGAGAGGTCGCTGGGATTAAAAACGCTGTTGGTGAAGTTGCTAATCTGGTTGTTGCGGCTAAAGAGGGTCAGCACACTCAGCTCGCGCTGCTCGGTCTGGTAGGTGTGGGTGTAGTTGAGGCTAGCGTCGATGGTATTCGAGTTGTTGGTCGAAGCCACGTCGCGCAGCGAGTTTACCGCCATCGCGCCGCCATTGGTGCCGATGCGGCTTATCAGGCCATCCTGGTAGTTATTAGAGTTGCGCACGCCGTAGGCCAGCGAGCCAGCCAGCGAGTTGTGCTTGTCAAAATCGTAGGTCAGGCCCAGCGTGTAGCGCCCGAAAGCATCGTTGCGCCGGGTAGCCGCCGACTGCGCCACCGTGGTGCGGTCGCCGGTGCCCAGGCTCACGCTGGTCTGCGAGTTGTCGAAGCTGCCCGGCTGGTTGTAGCTGGCCCGCCCAAAGCCGCCCAGCGATATCCCAAACTTATTGTTGCGGTAGTTGCCGTTCAGGCCCAGGTTGCTGGCTCGTATTCCCGCGCTGGTGTTGATGCCCAGCGAGCCGCCCTTCAGGTTGTTCGTCTTCGTCACGATGTTGATAATGCCGCCCGAACCCTCCGCGTCGTACTTGGCCGAGGGCGAGGTAATTACCTCCACCGTCTGAATCTGGTCGGCCGGAATCTGCTTCAGCGCGTCGGCCACGCTGCTGGCCGCGATGGTCGAGGGCTTGTTGTTAATCAACACCCGAATATTGCTGCTGCCGCGCAGGCTCACGTTGCCGTCTAGGTCCACGCTCAGCAGCGGCACGCGCTTGAGCACGTCGGTGGCGTCGCCGCCCGCGGTGGTTTTGTCCACGTCGGCGTTGTAGATGGTGCGGTCCACACGCTCCTCAATGAGGGGCTTTTTGCCGGTTACCACTACCTCGCCCAGCTTCTGGGCCGTGGCCGCCAGCGAGATAGTGCCCAGCGCCACGTTGCCGCCAGTGGCCGGAATAGTAACGCTGCGCGACTGCGTGGTGTAGCCCAGGAAACTGACCTCGACCCGGTACGTGCCGGCCGGAATGCCGGGCAGCACAAACTTGCCATCGTCGCCGGCCACGCCGCCGTTCACGGGGCTGTTGGTGCTGGGGTTGATGACGTTAACGGTAGCGTACGACACCGGCTTGTCGGTAGCCGCCTCCGTCACGGTGCCGCTGAGGCGGCCGGCCGACCGGGTGGACGCGGCAGCGGCGGGCCGGCCCCCAGCCTGGCCGTAGCCCAGCCGCGGACTGGCCAAAAAAGTGGCGGCCAAAAGCCCCGCGAGGGGTAGCGTAGTCTTCTTCATAAAAATCATAACGGCCAAAGTGCGCGAACGGCGCACAATAGTTGCACTGCCAGGTAGTGTTTTTAGTAAATGGTCGGCCGAAACCTTCCTTCTGCCGACCAAGCCAGCTACACTACCGATTGCGGAGGACCAATTAGCCAGCTCTCGGGACCCGGCGTACAGCCAGGCCCGCCGCTCGTATGCCTTCCCTCACGCCGGGCAATGGCCTGAGCGCCGCGCTAATAGTGGCTGCTAATTTTTTAGGAAGCAAGCGTCGAAAAGGACCGCGTTTTAAGCGCTTGCGTAAAAGATGCGCCCCGTCAGCTTTTTGCGAAACAACCACAAAAAAAGGCTCCCCCGGCGTTAGCCGGGGGAGCCTTTTTTTATCACATTCCTTAGGCTTTCGCGGGTATCAGCACGCGGGCCAGCACATCGCGCATCGTTTGGGGGGGGCGGCCCAGCAGCGTGGCCAGCGTGGGGTCAACGGCCGCGAAGTCGCCGCGCCGGGCCGACCGGTACGTGCCGAGCAGCATTTCGGCCATTGGGGCCGGCACGCCCCGCGCGATGGTGACCTGCCGCCATTCGTCGTCCGAAATTGTCACCCGCTTGATTTCGCGCCCGGCCACTTCCGACGCGATGGCGGCCACTTCGTCCAGCGTGACGGCTTCGAGGGCGGTTAGCGGCGGGGTAATGCCGTCCAGCCGGCCTTCCTGCGCCAGTAGCAGCGCGTCGGCTTCGGCCAGGTCGGCGCGGGTGGTCCAGCTCACCGGCCCGTCTTCGGGGGCGCGAATCACGCCTTCCTGCAGCCCGTGCCCAATCATGTGCAACGCGCTCTCGGCGTAGAAGCCGTGGCGCAACGAGGTGAAGGCTACCCCCTGCTCGGCCAGCATCGCCTCGCTGGCGGCGTGGTTGAGGGCCGGCTCAAAGAACGAGTCGGTCCGCGCGCCCTGGTGGCTCGTGTACAGAATGCGGCGGGCCCCGGCGGCGCGGGCGGCCTCCATGGCGGCCAAGTGCAGCCGCCGGGCCTCTTCCCCGAGCTTATTGACGGAGATAATCAGCACCTGCGTTGCGCCCGCGAAGGCGGCCGGCAGGCCCTCGGGCCGGGCAAAATCGCCCGCCCGCACCAGCACGCCCCGCTCGGCCAGAGCCGTGGCCTTGCCGGGGTCTTGCACGCTGGCTACCAGCTGACTGGCCGGTATCGTGCGCAAGAGGTGTTGCATAATGTCGGCTCCTAACTGGCCGGTGGCTCCGGTGACTACAATCATGGTGGAGGGGGGTAGTAGAACTAAAAAAGCTGGTTAAAATGCTGGTTGCTTAGCCCGCAGGCGCTCGGTCAACACCTCCGGCGACGCGCCCCGCAGGCGGTCATAGTTCAGCCGGAACAGCCAGGTGGCGTGGTCGGCATCGGCCGCGGTGCGAATCAGAAACGAAACCCAGTCGCCGTACCCATTTCCGAAGGGAAACGGGCGGGCCAGGCCCCGCTCCAGCAGCGGCACGCCCAGGGCGGAAGTCGTGGCCAGGTGCACTTCCCCGTTCAGGTGAATGTGGCCCAACTCGGCGTCGCCCACGTAAAAATCGGCGCCGTCCACGCGGGAGCGGTTGAACAAATCCCAGTGGGTGGCGGAAATAATGGCCGGCCACGCCTGAATGGCGGCGGCGGTTTGCTGGCCCGGCCCAGCCAGCACGGGCGCGGGTTGGATGGGGCCTTTTTCGGTTAGTTTCATGCGGGGGGGTAGTAAATTAATTAAAAGAGTGGCGGAAGGCCAGGGGCGAGAGGGCCGTTTTGGTCTTAAATAGCTTGCTGAACGATTGCGAATGCCCGAAGCCCAGGGCGTAGGCGATTTCACTCACCGACAGCTCCGACGTGGACAGCAGCTGCTTGGCCTTGTCGATGAGCTTGTCCTGGATGTGCTGCTGCGTGCTCTGGCCCGTCAGGCTCTTCAGCAGCACGCTCAGATAATTGGGCGATACGTGCAGCTGGTCGGCGATGTCCTGCACGGTCGGCGGGCCCTGCCGGGCCAGCGCCTCGCCGCTGAAGTAAGCTGTTAGCAGGTCTTCCAGTCGGTCGAGCAACTGGTGGCTGGTGATGGTACGGGTAAGGAACTGCCGCTGGTAGAAGCGCTCGGCATACGTGAGCAGCAACTCCAGCTGCGCCAGGATAACGCGCTGGCTGAAGGCGTCGATGCTGGCGTGGTATTCCTGCCCGATGTGCCGCATGAGGTCGGTTATCAGGCGCTCTTCCTTGTCGGAGAGGTGCAGCGCCTCGTGCACCGCGTAGCTGAAAAAAGGGTACTGCCGGATGGTTTTGGCAGACTAACCGCACTATGTGAGTTGTCGGCAAATATGAGCTAGGAGTTGCTCTAAGGAGGCATCGTTCCATCCGAGCCGCTTGCGTTTCTTCTTGAGACTGACCCGCATGGGGTCCAGTTGGAGCA
>JAABUK010005377.1_pt1 | contig 20019 bp, 17 predicted proteins | sample 5559141 | NCBI WGS metagenome assembly JAABUK01 (sample SAMN10711869, study PRJNA513367) | rock metagenome | isolation source: Antarctica rocks | place: Antarctica: Victoria Land, Pudding Butte nord | collected 2016-01-03 | reverse complement strand
TGGAAAGAGATCTTGAAGCTGGTACTATAGATTTTGATTAGTAGTGTCTGAATAGCTTCATATTCACCTATTTGATTCATCTATTTGAGCCTGTTGAGTATGATCTAATGCGATAATAGATGTTGAGAGGTTGAAAAGTCGAAATGTCTATACAAATTTGGGGGGGGGGCGCGACAATTGCGATGCCAAGGATTCGAAAGCTTTCTGCATACGCTAATACCCCTGCTTGAATCGGCGAAATAAATAGATACTCCGTCATAGATGGCCTTAGGCTTCTGGTCTCATGTATGAAACAGTCAATCTATCAATCATGAAGCTGTACTAACCCTTCTGAATCCTTTTGCTAACACCGTCATTATCTTCGAAGTTCCTTAGCCGGCAGCATACTTAGCCCACCTCTATAAGAGTGTTGCTAGTGCGACGAGAAAGCTGCCGACTTTCCAATTATCCCCTCAGTCACCAAAGACAAGCTTGGCACCAAATACAGCACCACCAAGAAAAACACTGCCTGGCTCAACGACAAGTCCACAAGCTGTGAATCAGTCTTCCAGCCTCCCTCGATCATCGATCCTCGAAATTGAAGCTCCCCTAGTTTTGGGCAGTGCCAGCTTTCAAGCATCTGGCCTATCGAGATCTGAGGTGTGCTCTTCAAACACTATACAAATTTCTAGCAACAGATCAAGCTCGTGCGAAGGCAGTCTTATTAATCATATGCAAGGTCCTCCTTCATATTCCTTAACAAGTTTTTAAGACCTCTCCACCTTTCATGGTTGGTGCTAGGCCTATACACCATTATTAATAGCATGTAGAGAAACTGGCTGGAATGAAACGCTTCACTTACTGAGCGTAGTGACTTGCGTCCCGAATTACCTAGGGAGGACGTGATATCCACACCCTTCTATGCCACTATTCTCATATCTTACAAGGGGTCAGACAAGCTCATGGCGGGATTAAGGAAACAAAGACAATGCCTCTCTTGTGGGATAGAGTCGATTCAAGACCATTTCATGTTCTTCCACACCCCCGGTAAGGGCATCAAAGCCCGCCTCATCCGCCTACTTCTTATTGAAAGTTCTTTGTAAAATTGTAGGAGCTGATTCGGAGGCATCTTCTGACTCTACCCGCTGTCGCTTGCATGGTAGTCTAACTGTCTATTATTGATATTGCTTGGGATAGATGTAACGTGACTCTTACCAGACTCGATCCCTGGTTCCTTTTCAAATACTCAGCTAAAAATTAGACGAGTTGTTTTAGTGCTATAGTAGTATATGCTCAAGCCTAAGCCACCATTCCCAAATTCTTGAAAGATCGCGAGTTCGATGCTTCCCTTGATTGTTTGAGATGTATAGATACTGCATGGCATGAACAATATCTTGTCTTTGAATACTTCATATAAGAAGTCTCCTCGTTTTTAAAGACTTTGTGAAATATCATCTTCGAGTGATAGACAAGACTAAAGTCATTTTGAATACTGCGATGTCTGTAAGGGGAAAGACATTGAAAAACGAAGGGAGGTACCCTGGTCGAGCTCTCGTTTATTACCATCAAAGAAAGACACTCTTAATCTAAGATTGTTGACGTTGCGAATAGAAAGCAAGTGTCTTCTCCGACACAACTCGACTCGAATGGCCTTTGCCAAATTTAGCTTGTTTGATCGAAACGACGTGCTGCAGCAGCTTGACGGCCTTCTGCACTTGTCCGCTTGCTTCATATGCCCGAGCGAGCACGTGCTGTGACGCTAGGCGATCCGGATGATCTTCAGCCAGCTTGGTTTCTTTGATCTGAACGACGTGCTGCAGCAGCTCGACGGCCTTCTGCACTTGCCCATATGCTTTATATGCCCTAGCGAGCTCGTGCTGCGACGCTAGGCGATCCGGGTGATCTTCAGCCAGCTTGGTTTCTTCAATCTGAACGACGTGCTGCAACAGCCCGACAGCCTTCTGTACTTGCCCATCTGCTTCATATGCCACAGCGAGCACGTGCTGCGACGCTAAACGATACGGATGATCTTCAGCCAGCTTGGTTTCTTTGATCTGGACGACATGCTGCAGCAGCTCGACGGCCTTCTGCACTTGCCCATTTGCTTGATATGCCGCAGCGAGCACATGCTGCGACGCTAGGCGATTCGGGTGATTTTCAGCCAGCTTGGTTTCTCGGATCTGGACGACGTGCTGCAGCAGCTCGACCGCCTCTGTAGTCTTCCCTAGGTTCAAAAGACTGCGCGCATGAAGGTCATATAGTGGCAAAGACTCTTCTAACGGTTTCTGGGGATCATTTCCAAGTTGCATAAACATATCTTCTAGAAGGTAGCTAAGCTTGGAATCCTGCCGCATAGATAATAAGATCCAGCCACATTTCAGGAGAATTGGAATGATTGAAATTGTAGCTTTGATTCCATATGAGAATATTCTGCCAATCTCTATATCTAGATAGGACAGGACGTGCGGTGTTAGACGCCTTTCCTCGGTCTGCCACGTGTTAGTGTTGAAACAGGAACAGGCAAGAACGCATCCAGCTGTGATCCAAGCTACGCCTTGCTGCTCTGAGTGCTGACGGTCTTTGGCCCAAGCGTGTGCCAATGCGTGCATAGATAACCCTGGTAAGCCGCCTAAGTCATGTCTCGTAACCAACGAAAGCGATGCCAGTAGAGAGATGGCCTCAGTGAGACGGTAAGGATCCCATTCATTGCTCTCTGCTTCCATAAAGCTTGGTAATCGCGAAAGGTGACTCCGAGACATGTCGTCTATATTACTCATTTCTAGATCGCTAATGTTGAGAACTTTCCGGCAACCCTCCCATGCGTCTTGAATGATCTGAAGAGGGAGAATGCTAGCGTTTAACATGGAAAGAATTTCAAGTAAGTGTAGCGCATCCTTTGCATCTTCGTTCTGAGACTTCATCAATACCTCTGCAGATGCTTCGAAGGTCGTGTAAACATCGCAATACCTTGATTGCGCCTGTTTTGGTCGATACTTCAAAAGCCGCTTTCGCTGCCGTCGATAGATGTCAGGGTATTGGTCTAATTGACAGTGATTTTGCCGAACGTAGACGCCAGCCTGAATCAAGGCGAGGGTGTGTGATCCTAGAAGACGGACAACTTCCTCGGCTTGACTATCGTAAGATAGCCATGAATCTCGAGGAATATCAGCTGCTCTGAATAAAAGCTCCTTAGAATCTTGGTCTTCCAAACCCTTGAGTGCTTCGGCATTTTCTGAGCTGTACTGCCTGCACTCGGTAAGACGAGAAGTTATAATGATGGTGCCTTTGGTGCCAGATGGCAGATAATTCTGGTAGTCAAAATTCGGATCATCAGCATTATCAAGGATAAGAAGCCAACTTTGCTTGGTGTTTGCGAGAATTTGCAAGGCCTCGGGTATGCTCTCAATCGACCGCCCAAGGCCTTCTGCAATGGTAATGAAACCACTTTTCGCGGTCAAAGGCGTATTGACGTCGACCCAGAAAATCCCCCAGAATCTATTGTTGTTAGCTAAATGAGACAGACCATATTAGAGACAAAGTTGGGACGTACTCTTCCTGTGTTAAGCTTGCAAACTTAAGACAGACCTCGCTTTTCCCTTGTCCTCCCAAACCAGTGATAACGAACCTCTTTTGTTTACCGGTAGAAGTACGGTCATTGAGCAATGCTTTCTGCATTCGAAGAAGTAGTTCAGCACGCCCAGTAAACAGATGATTCAGAGCACAAGGTACTACCCAGTGTACATTCCCATAAGGATTAGTACCTAGGAAAGGAGATTAGTATATATTTATACACTTGTGCAATAATAGACAATTGAGAATCTAGTTTTAGCTATTTTTCGAATTTCAAAACTCAATTACATACGCTCTGTACGATGCTCTTGCCCGACTTGCCCTATCAGGTCGAGCATCTTTGTTCCGGACGCTGATGCAGTACTTGTGGCTTTCATCCACCGCCGAAGCTCTCCAGTAATCTGCACAAAGCCTGGATCGTCTAGATGCTCGAATTTTGTCATATCTATATGATTACCCCGTATCCCTATAGGAATATAGCCGGGTATGATGGCGGAATGAGAAGGTACAACCTGAAACGTACATCTTAGTTGGGACATAACAGCAGTATTATGCAGAACTTACAACACCAATGCCTGGTAATGGTAATTCTTCATAGAAGCAGGTAATCTCGATTGGTTGGAGGCCACTTTGACTACGAGATCTGACCATAGTGTGGAACCCATCTTGAACTCGTGCAAGCACCTCAGACTCGCTCTCAAGTATGGCTAGAATTTGGGGATTTGTCTGCTTAACGAGACCGATCAGATTAGCTAGCATTTCAGCACACTTCGCGAGACCAGCGCCATGATGTGGTGTGCCAAGGAACAAAATGCCACGAGTATTAACGAAGATGTTCTGAAGATGTTGTTCTGGTCGTTGTCGTGCGACTGACAGAGCCTATATGTATTTCAGCCAGAGCTTATGAGTCAACAAGTCAAGCGACTTACATCCTGACATACAAGTCCCCCCAGACTATGGCATATAAATATGATCGGGCGGTTGTTCTACTATTGTTAGTTTCCTTGCAAGATCAACATTGGCGATCAATGTTTACAGTGTCATCGTCCTCTCTATAGCCAGCAACAGCCGTCAGCAGGTTCATCGAATGGTTCCCTATTCTGTTCTTCGACACCATGCCCCGCCAATCCGCCACATATGCGTCATAGCCGAATGTGAGAACACGAGTGTTAGGAACCCTCAATGGAAGTAAAGATTGAGGCCACGGGACAGCGGCATTTGTTGCCGTCCATGTCTTTTCATGGTCTCCGGTCAGTCCATGAACAAGGATTAGACTATATCAGGCGAAAGTTAGTTGATTTTAAAACGATCCTAGGTACAGGTTCCTGAATACAGGACAGTAAGCTAGGATTATGATTGAAAAGGGTTGACGGACTCGACCACACTGTGCTCTGGATTATGGAGCAACTTAACGCCAGAAGGGAACGCCTTTCCTGATGAGGTCGTTGTCGCGGAGGTGCTTGCAGGGGCGCTTACCGCCGGCTCTGTCCTGGCGGGGCTCCTCTTCGGGCGCTTGAACCATGCCTTCATGGTCGCGACTGTTGTAAAGGTGGTCCAAGGACCGCTGGTTGTGTTGAGAATGTACGTATTACCTTGCAATCTAGGCCCTTCAAAACAGTGTATACTGAAGTTCGAAGAGGTGTGCATTTCAGCTCAGCTCCCAACGTCAGGCTCACATTCAGCCCCATCCAAGCTATTGGGTGTGATTCAATCTAGGCGGGGCGATTTACTGACAGGGATAAATGAGGCACAGGCACCCGAGGCACCCATTCGTACCCCGCACTAAGCTCATTCTTCGCTTAATGTGAATCTTCCCGTTTTTGGCTTCGAGACGTAAAAGTGGGGGGATTCCGACTGGGATTAAGCCACACTGAGTCGAACTTACCTTATGTACTTGTAGACTTCCGGATCACAGCTTTCCTAAATTCTGGTTTAGAGATTTGCAGACAAATTTTTTATAACGAACATACCAGCTAGCCGCGTCACTACGTAAGAACCTTGGGATGTTGGTACCTTACAGAAACATACCAGACTTACTACGTTGATGTCGCGTGGACCACGATTCGATTGCACATAATGCTGGTACCACATGTCGTACAGCACAGCTTTGGCTGAAACAACGACAAGATCTAGGCTACCCAAATGTTCGACGTACTCGAAAGAAGTCAAAGTGCCTTGGATGAGTCTCAACAGTCATCACAAGTGTCCGAGGGACTTCATGGGCCCCGAGGTTTATCTCAATGCACAATTTGAGTCATCTCATCATCACTTGCGAGCAGAGGCGTTTTATCATAGGTGTGTTGTAGAATGAATTGAGTCTATCTGCTATCGCGGGGCAAAGATACAACGGTGTGGGGTTTAGTTTGAATATTTGTTGGATCACGAAGGTCTAGGAAACCTGGCGAGCCAGCTTTATAAAGTACCCTAGGAACGCTAGCCCCAACACCTGGGCTCTGATATATAACATTCAGTCAGTCTTCTCTTCAATGAGCTTCGTCTGTGCATCGAAGAAACATTCATCAAGTTTCGAGTCGATGTGTAGTCGTTTTTGCCCTACTATATTGCCTGATTTGCCACCTCTATCGCATTTTAACACTATCTTTCGAAGTATGCCTTTCTTCGAGACCTTGGAGCGTCTGATGATCACGTCATAGCCGTGGGGCCCAGCAAATTCGTTGATTGCAGTGATAAGCTTCTGGTGATTGACATAGAATTCCCCCACGGGCGGTGGAGCTAAATCCATGGCGGCGAAGTGCTGAAGGGCGACGACGAGAGTGAATTAGCAAATAGAAGTAGCAAATGAAAGTATAGGTAGGCGCAATTATTAGGTGAAAAGATGTAGTAGTAGAAGGAAGAAGTAAAATATCGCGACGCGTCCACACCAAAAAATGGAGTACGTAACTATGATCAATGCTACTAAGCCTTTTTGGTGGGGGGGGGGGGGTATATGTAGTGAAAAGGGGGGTACGTTTAGTGGTTCCCTTTAAGAATCAGTCAAACTTTTGTTAATGATTTCGACTGACGTTAAGAACCTTATTTTCCAGTCAATCGAAGAACGGGATTTCAACCAGTCGCTCTGACTTTGGGAAAGCATATAACTAGTGCCAAAGCACTTTACCCGGGCCGGTTCAAGAATCGTCGATCGGGTTGACCACCAAATTGGTTTCTTTGGTAAGGAAAAAGCAAAAGACCAGTTCACTCGATGTATTTTTTCTCTTAAAATCTACAAACAGCCATCATTTTCAACACCGTTCCACTTCCCATTTTATTTTTTTCCGTCTCCTCAACACACAGTTTTGCACCTTCCTCTCCGGCCCTTGGCGCCAAACAGCTCCCCACCAAATTCCCTCCACAGTCCAAACTTCCCCATTGCGCTCCTGGTGCCAAAGATTCTGGATCACTCATTGAAGTTTTTACACGGCAACCCTCGTGGCCAAAAGCTTTGAACGCCATATCTAGTCCAGGCCCAGAGTCGATACTGTAAAAGGATATCTCATTGAATCCGCTATCGCAAATGCTAGGCGGGGAGAAAGCATAACGGTCCGCGACCGCATAGCCTTGATCGCATCCGTGTACCTTGGGGCAGGCAGCGTAAGCGTAGAGATGAGTTTCACGTGGGGCGCTTCTCTGGGGGATGTCAAGGTATGGATCCCAGGCGTCTCGTTTGTGGCTCGATGTAGGTGAGGCAGTGGATGCGTCTTGGCCGTAGATGGAAAATTCAATGTTGTTATAGGATACGGCACCTCCCCAAAAACCGTTGGCATCGCTGGGGCCTATAGGAAGAAAAGATGATTAGTAGATACTTGGGCTGGAGAAAAAGAAGAAGTGGTGGAGACGGATTTGATTACAGTTGTTCAGAGCATTCGTAAAACCAGTAACACAGTCATTGCCGCCGGGGATGTTGTTCGACCCGCCGTTGGCGTACAAGACAATATCAGTATTTGGGTCTGCCTGGTTGGAACCATCCGGGTAGTCGAAGCCGAACGAATTGAAGTCAGTAGCTTGAGGGTATGATGCGGATATGCTAGAATCCAGTACGGAACACTCTTGCGATCTAGATCACGTAGACAATTCATTAGCCTTCACCATAACACATTGGTTCAACCAGACTCATAGCCATGGTACGGCAGCATGGATGAGACCTCTATATGGATAGAAAAGGGACAAACACCATCAAGTCGACTTGTTTGCTCGTTGCTTGGCGAAATGGAAGAAGAGTTCAACTCTTAGCAACAGAGGGGAGACATACATAAACGCTGAAGCGCGAGAGCCATGGAATTCTTTTTGACCTTGCGGGGTACCAGAGAAGCAAGCCGCACCAGTGATAGCGGGCCAGCCTGGTGGGCCGGTAGAAGAAGGCGCGCTGGTAGAAGATGATGTGCTTGGCGTGGTTGAAGCCGGGACTGTAGTGCTGCCTGGGTTGGGTGCGATAATGGAGAAAGAGTAATCCCCACACGGTTGGTCAAGTTCGCCTGTGCCGATGATGGTATGGCTATCGTATTGGCCTAAATAACCATACAATTTAGCGTTATTGAGATAGTGAAGGCGAGAGTGGCACGGTCTTGTAGTACTAGGACTTACATGTTGAGATGATACCTGCAAACGTGTCTGCGCAATTTGCAGGACAATTACCCGTAAATTGGATGTATGATAGCTGCACCGATACGCCGTTGAGATCAACCGTGGGATTGAGGTCACTGCCGCCGAGGGTTTTGTTTGTGGACCCCATGCCGTCTATACAAAACTTGCCGACAAGGTCCTTGAGTGTCCCAGGATCAAGACCATTGATACTGACGCCCTGGTGCTCACAATTTGGTCCAGAGGAGGTTGTCGGGGCAGCTGAAGGTGATGTAGATACAGTTGAAGAGGAATCGGAAGCCGAGGAGCTACTATCGCCATTATCGATTGAGTACGTCGTCGATTGCGAGATTGCATTTACTGGTGGGCTTTGCGAAACTGGCGTAGGTACTGTGCAGAAGGCTCCACCCGAGGATGATGACGTTGACGAGCTTGTGGTGCTTGAACTGGAGACAGAAGAAGTTGAGCCAGATGTTGTTGTAGCTGTGTCGGAGTTGGACGAAACGCTTGATGTTCCTGGATCTGAGGTAGTAGGAGCTGAGTCTGACGTTGGTAGATCTGATGCCTCGGGCAGCTCGAGCGTCTCAACTGGTATGCTAGGGATCACAGGCGGTATCGGCTCGCCAATTGGTAATGGTACAATTATCGGAACTACAATAAGACCCGAGCTGGTTGTCTGCTGACTGAATGAGGTGTAAAAGGTCGTTGATCCACTTATTGAGGTCGTAGGAGGCGCAGTAATGGTCGGGGCAACCATGGAGAATGTATAGTCTTGACCTGCTTTGTAAGATGAGGGTATCACCACGGCCTGCGTTGAGGTGTTGGAGTCGTTGTAGCCAATTTTGTGACATCCAGTTGTCTGGCCCACGGGACATACATCGACTGAGTATGAAGTTTAGCAAGTTCAAGAAGGTAGAATCGAAAAAGAATGTTCGATGCTATTTTAGGCAGGCTCACCATATCCCCTCTGAGGTAAATGTTTCTCGGGCTGTGTGAGAGCACAAAGTGCGTGGACAGATACGAGAACTGTAAGAACCGCCCTGCTCCATAACCCGCCAGGGGTGGAAAGAAATGCCATCACGAGGTACTGATCACAAAATTGTTGAAGTGAACAAGGTCATATCATCAAAAGATGCTTGGGATTTGACCAATATATAACTTACAATTTCCGCTATAGATAGATCCAAAGTGAAAACTTATTTCAAACATTGTTATTCGAAACTCGAGAAAACCTGATCCTTCAGAACGCCCTTAACGCCCTTGGCAGGTGATTACTCCGCCATAGTAAACGTTCAGAGTCTGCGTGGCCACCTGAAAGGATGGGGCACCGTCATAAGAGCTGTGATTGCAGCATCGCAACACCATGCCTTCACACATTGTTGTGTGGTTCTGAAACCCAACCTGGAGTCCCTGATTGGGTCCATGACCGGAGAGTGAAACACTAGTGACTTGGTCCTCGTTGAGGCTCCTCCATATAGAGTGCGCCTTTGGGCTAAGACTAAGCAAACCCCAGAGGCTTTGCCATTTTGGTTCTATCTTGGAAAGGTCAGAGCTAAGATAGATTGAAACTCAAACAATCATAGATGACAATATGGTGGGAATCTTGCAGAACACCATAACAAGCTCTGTAATTGTTGAACAGGTAACATAGAATGATGATATCGAGGGTCTAAGAATAACGGGACCTATGACAAGTGTCACGATATCTTTCGTGAGTCTCCTCTGACCGTGTCACCAGAGCTCTCACTTGAAGCTGAGACAACCAGCGAGTAGTATTCTGGCCTCGTCATAGACAGCGACATACTGCGATAAAAGTGGAGCCACGCCGCTGTTAGTACTAGACGCACTTGCTCTAGGCGCTACTGCGACAGAAGCCGTCACACTGAAACATAAGGCGAAGGATGATACAGCAGGTGGCAGTACTTACAGGAGTTCCGCGCTACTAGATTGGATTAATTTGTCTGACATCGACAGTGTGCAAGCAAAAGCAGAGAGCAGGCAAGAAGTTGCGCAAGAAAACAATTGAGAACACGTCGAAAGATGGTAAACCACCAACCTTTCAACGGCACAACGTAGGCGTTATTGTCAGTATCAGAGCTCGAGTTTCAAGAGTGCGGCTGATATAGCTATGCCACTCTCCTACAGAGAGGCTTAGACTGAGGTTTCGACGTTGGCGAGTACGTGACGCTCGACAACTGGGCTAGAGTAGCGCTAGGATCGGGTAAGCGATGGACCCGCCGTTTCGCGCAGCCGCTAACGAAGTCGCTTGGGAACAACACTCATCAATCGCGCTCCAAGTTTTTCCAATTCCTATCAGGTTTGTTGAGCCTTCTTTGGTTCATGTTTCGACTATGCTTGCGTGGAGGAGAGTGTTTCTTCGTGTAGAGACTCTCCCAATCGGATTTCATGCTTCTTCCATCTACTAAGAAAGCGCAACTGTGCTCTTAGACTTACTTCTTTCGTAAGCCGAAGTACCAAGATGACGCAAAATACTCCATGACGCACATGTTGGGAAGTCTTCCTCTATGCCTGATTTCATTGTAAGGTCCAATAGAATCTCCGACTTTCAGTTGCGCCGCAATTTACCCTCCAGATTCTTTTTCCCAGTCTCGTCTCAGGGCTGTGCGAGAGGCCCATAAGTCAGCTATGTTGTTTGTGGTGGTGTTTCGAACCCTTGCGAACTGGTCAGTTTGAAGCTATATCCTGTACCGGATCCTCCTTGATACATAAGTGGTTGTCGCCTGTTCGTAATCAGCTTTCATCTCTTTCATTTGCTAGTGAGTATGTTGGAACGAAGACGAGGCGTATCAATCACAAGGTTGCGAGAAATATGTGCGTCTCGATACATTTATAAGTACGAGCATTGCTTGTATCATTTTCCGGTATTCCCCAATTTGAGAGCTTTTTTTATAAGTCGATAATCTCAAAGCAGTGTTTGACACGATCTATCGTTATGAAGGTTCTCCTGGTGTGTACCCTCTCAGTACACCTTGCATTTTCAAGCACCCTACCCATTTTAGAAAATCATGGGACAATTCATTCCCTGGCCCAACGTTCTAAGGAATTACATGTATCCGTTGACGCTGATGCATACATGAATGATGTGAGTCCCCTTTATTGGGTTTTGCCCTTACCGAATTTGCTTTTGCGGCATCTGCTGAACAATATAAGATCGTCAATAATATCACACTACTCTTCCACAATAGTCATTTGAACAATCATGACATTAAGCGGGCCCAAGAAAGACCATCACCTGTGCGGCTAGAGATACGTCCAGATATCGTGCGACGAGTCCCGACTGCAACGACAATAGTCATCCCTGGTGATCCTGCTCCACCTGGTACAGAATGGGATGAGTCTATCGCAAACGATGCTGGAGCCAGAGCCGCTGTGAAAACGGCTTGGAACGAAGCTATACGCATGGCGAATCTTGCCGCCAATGGTCTCCAGAGTCTGCAAACAAACCTCAACAACCAGAATTTCCTCCCCACTGACCTGGACAAGCAAAAAGACTTCATTGCGAAACAGTCGCCGCCGTTAGTCTCATCTATAGTGGGCCTCTGCATGTCTATTCCACTACTAAATTATTTCTAGGATGGCGCAAATGTTTGGAAGTCTTCCCGATCTCATACCGGGGGTGCTGAATGTTTTCAACCACATGGTAAACAACGTACCAAATACTAACAGCGGCGCTAGAAACGGCAACGTTCTTCGTCTTGCCTTGGGCAAAGACATCAAGGCGATAAACGGTGCCACTAAGATCTGTGGGAATCAAAATTCCAACTGCGATTTCTATGCGGCTACTTATATACCAGACATGACCGATGGAACCTCCAATCTACTTCAGAGGAAATATCGATTCGCCGACTCCATGATAGTCTTCTGCCCCTGCTTCTTCCTCCCAGCTTCTGATCCTCGCGCTCTTCCGTCCGACCAGCAAGCTTTGAGCTCGCAAGCCATGCTCGACGGGTTAAGAACACCAGGTATGTCGTACATCGAGTGGGTTCTCCAAATTTACCACCAATTTGACCCTTGTCTCAGGCCAAACCGTTATCCATGAATGGTCCCATCTACTATGGGTCCAAGGTGCTAATAAAGATGCACCACCGAAAAACGAGGTCTATGGTTTCCAGCAATGCGCCGAGCTGTATAAAAACAACAACGATGGCGACAAACAAGCAATGAACAATGCGGATACTTTCGCAGTTTTCGCATCCTATCACTCATACAATCAGGAGTCATATGCACCTACGGATGGGAGGCCAGGGTTCAGCTGCAAAGACGTGTGGCCCAGGCTGGGGGGGAACAACGCTGTTTTCAACCCTAACCCAAAGCCGGTCAAGGATACATTCCCTTGATGCGGTTCTGCATTGATCCGATTGTTGATTTTAAGGAGTTCTTGCAGGGCCTCACCCTAAACATCGCTATCTCATCGACCGAGTCATGAAGTGTGAATATAGGGTTTCTGGTCTTAATTTAACATCAATTGGCAATACATTTCAGCCGCTCAATCATTTGAAAGCATAGACGAGAAAGACGCTGCGATCTGCTTAGCTTACCATTTGACCCTAATTACCTCAGTGTAGTGAAATTTACAGGATTATGTTGATTTATTAACATCTAAATTCGATCAGAATGTTGGCCGAACGCATGTCAATAACCCGCACTATAACCGTGCGACAGCCTCCTTCCGAGTCATTGAGTCTTATCCGCGTTAACCTCTGCAATTTGTATGTCCGGTCGTAACTTCAAACTGGGCAAAAGTCATCACACGGTTTGTCTGTTATATCTTCCACTACTATATCCACTCCCACTCCCAGGTGTTTTCGCAACCGCGCTTTCATCAAGTTATCCATTGCCTTCCGCCCCTTCCATCCTCCCAACCCCACTATCTTTAATTCTTTCAGTCTCGGCCACTCGTTGTGCATGACAGCCGGCAGTACAATCTTTATGAACCTTTCGTCCATCGGTTTGATCTTCTGCGGCAACGGCGCAAAGCATCCATAAGTCTCTTCTACTGTGCCAGCTTTCAAGTGCTGGATCATTGCTTCCGAGACGCCTTGCTCGAAATGAAAGGATTGCAAGGTTTCAGACACGCAGGAGAGGAAAGAGGCCAGCTCGGCATAGCATTGCACGTCGGCGATACAGTTTCGCCCGGAGCGATTGTGTATCCAGCCCGGTTTGCGATAATGAAATGAATTTAGGACACGGCACTGCTGTTCGATGGAAGGAAGGATTTGACGCATCGTGCCGGGGAGCCTTTTGAAGTGGCTTTCGATAGGGTTCGGGGAATAATTGATATCAGTAAACTGATCCGTGGAGAGATTTCTAGGCCACCTGCCACCGTATGGACCAGGGTCTTGCAGGTTGTCGATTGAGAGATTCTCGAGATTGGAGACACTTCCAGGATGCAAGATAGCACTCACAATCTCAGGGTACATGGTTCCCGAGAGGCGGATGTGTGTTGCGGCAGGGAACAACGGCGAAGGTGGATCCCGAAGGTATGCCCAGTCCCAGGTCTCTTGGTAGCAGGCCAAATCGAGCTTCGTGACATTGGTAAAGGTTTTAAAGGCATCCCACATGTGCGTGTCAGGCCAAACAGCATCTCGTATTTGTTTGCCAGGCATGTAGCCATCAGGATCGCAATATGAGCGGATTGTCCATGAGAATTTATGTATCAGTTTTCCGATGTAAGGATTGGTGAGTACAGTGGAGAGAAAGGCGTGCTGTTTGCGGCTCAAATCTGTCAAGTCGAATCCAGGTGGAAACTGGTCAGACCAATAGTACTGAATGCTGCCATTGTGGCTCGTGGTGGGAAGGCGGCCTCGGTTATGGACGCTGAGGTCAACAGAGCGGTATTTGAGAGGAAGGAGAACCTCAGCATGCAGTGTTTTGCAGGTGGAGGAAAGAGCACCTAGGGATGGGAGGGTGCAGAAATCTAGGATATTAAAGAGAGTTTCTGGGGCAAGGGCAATGAGAAAGCAAAAGCCTGCATGGCTCTTTGAGGCTTGGACTGGTATTTCCATGATGCGCGAAAGTGCTACGGGTAAAACGCTTGATATAATAAAACCCTTAGGAATTTATCCTCTGTAAGAAGGTCGAAGAGTTTGTCATTGAAAAGGATATCTTTGGCGCCGGTCAAATCAGTCAGTGATACTTTGTAAATCTGAGAGCGGACAATTGTGTTTACGTGTCTACATCGACCCATATAAATTTCACATCCAATGTATTGAATCCTTCGAACCCCCTCAATTGTGGCAAAGGTCGAAGCGATGGATGTCTTAGAGAGTAGCAGGCACGGCAGGCAACAGCGCGAATCCTTACCTTATTCACTAGCCTAATTTAGCGCAACGCTAACTACCTTAAGGATCTTGTATTCGACGATGCAAGGAATGATAGACTAATAAGTATAACAGCTACCTACTGTAGGTAAGTACAGGTAAAATCTGGTATCGTCTTTATAGCTAGGGCTAGCACATAAAACCGAAGATCGTTCTGATACCGAAATATTTCAAAGCTTGAGGCCAGCTTACAGGTTCACCTCAGCCACTTTCATGCGGCACATCTCGAGCTGACAGTCTAGCGTGAGTTACCTTGGAAGAGGAAACTCGAAATCCTCACACCCCCGTTATGGATTCTAACAATTGCGGGTGACAGAATTCACGGCTAAAATAGCAGTAACACCTCCCAGCTTTCATACGTCGTCTCCGCGCGCATGACTACCTTTCGAAAATATAAGTCACTAAACGACCTCGTCATATAGAATGCTACAGTACGAGTACAGTTATGTTTGCCGGACGTCGTCACTGCTTACATAGAAAAAGCCTGCTGCTGCGGTGTACTGGTATGTGGACTACCACGCCTCCGAACCTCAATGACGACGTCTTTAACACGGTGGACTTCGCACGACTCGGCATTCAGTGAGTCTATTTAGATCCAGGACGTCGCTATCAGCCGTTTGATTTGACGTTAGAATTACATTACAATGATGATTACTTCCGTTTCACGCGGGGTCGCTTCATTTTCAATGAAGGGTTTGAATTGTCTCAGCGATACGTTCACTTCAATGTGCAAGAGCTAGCTCGTATTGCGGCGGAAGCTGTAGGCTCAGCGTCTTGTGGTAGTATGGAAAAGCACCCTGATGGATTGTACAACAAAGCTTTGCTGCTGACTATGGAAGCCGGGACTCAAGTCGTTGCGAAAATCCCTAACCCAAACGCTGGACAGCCACATCTTACGACCGCAAGTGAGCTGGCAACAGGAATTTGTAGGTATCCTTGACTTCACCAACAAGGAAGTATATTGATGGTTTTCAGCTAAGGACCGTTCTGGGAACTCCTGTCCCGAAGGTCTATGCTCGGTGCTTCAGAGCTCAAGATAGTACTATAGGTGCCGAATGTATTTTTATGGAGAAGCTATCAGGGGTTCGACTAGGCATCAATTGGGCGGGCGTTAAGGTCGAAGACCGTTTTACTCTTCGACCTACTACTGCTCGCCCGAAACCGTCTCGTTGATGGTGAAGCAACATATCTTGCTCAAGTGATAGATTTGGTGAACACATGGGAGGAGCTTCCAGACGTTCGCATTCGTGGCGGTGCGCCGTATCCATTCCAATTCTCCAGGGAAGAGAAGGCCGAGATAGAGGCCAATGTCAACGGAGCACTGCGCGGGATGGAAGCAATGTCCGCGGTGCAGAAAAGGTTGGGTGGGTTGTCTCCAGAACGAGGTACAGTGCGTGCGGACCAGTACGAAGAAGCTTGTGATGCACTGCAGCAGGTCAAAGAACAGGTCAACGAGTTTTATGCGCGTAGCGAAAGTGACAGACAAGTCTCGAAAGAAGCTTGGCCATTTGATGATGAACCAGGGATCTTCTACCATATACGTTTCTTGTTGCCGCATCCGGAATATTGGAAGCGCAAAGTTCAAGCGCAGGCCAGCAATTCACCTTCGAGGTCAATGGCGCTTCCCTTGATGATGACTCCTGCCAGCGATAGTCCTCCCTCGTAGGAGAGCCAATTGTTCAGCAGGTCACAGCAATATCACTGTTGAACATGAGAGCCTGAGGATGTCTCTGCAGATGATCCGAACGAAAACCAAGAGTCATTCTATGGCTGAGTTATGAGATAGAGGCGGACAAGAGTCTGGAAAGAAAAGAGACCTCTCAATCCCTTGTCATCAAAAATCTACTTGCAACCAGGTCAGTATTAGTGTACACGACCTGCCCTGATCAAACTTGTCCGTTATAGAACGATGAGCAGGGCTTGTTCGTGACTCGGATATCTAATTGGTGTTTGTGCTTTCGGTCTCCCCTCGAGGGTCGTGGCTTGATTACCGATAAAAGAAAAATGAAGCATTAAGGCATCCTCAAATCTTGACCATGGTTAAGACATGGCAATTCAAGATTGGGTTCTCAACGTCTTGCCTGCGGGTGCCACCGTAATTCCTTTGGGGGCAGAGTTTGCGTACAGTCTTGCTTTTAACCAGCATTTCGAATCAGTAATGAAAACTCCAGGGTCAAATAAGTCAACGGCTACCTATACCAAACATATTCGCGTGTATGGATTATACGTATTTCATATTATCATGTGGTCGCAATTACCAAGCCTCAGCCTTCGCTTGCGCAAAACGTCTATCAATGCTTGCGAGATAGAGCCTCGAAAGATCATGGGGCATCAATGCGTTCCCAGTCATTAATCAAGAGTGTTGTCCTGGAAGAAAAGAAGAGCCAAGTTAGACATCACGCTTTTGGCGCTGTATGGGGGTGTCATATTAGGCTCGCGCAAACAGCCACAGATTGCGTAAGTATGATCCACTTGTGGTTTAGAACAAGACCAGCTGCTCACCTATGTGAAGAGGACTGTGCTTGTTACTGAGCGATGGTCCGTTACTCAATGGCATTAAGCCCCCCTTCAAGTAGATAATTGTCGGGCAGCACCATCTAGGACCCAAGAATTGCGGGAAACGTCCGCCCACCGGTAGCGCTATTGTTATGGGCCTAAGTGCTTCTTCGTCGGTGTTTGCCTGTCAATGTTCCCACTACTTAAGCCCTTGAATATGGCTTACCATCCTCTTTGTTGGCCCTAGGTACGGTACTTCGCTCCAACCGCTATCAAATCCCTTTGGCCCGCTAACTCCCCGACATGTCTTCATAGCCCAGCTAATAGAAGGGCCAACTACTTAGCTTCACATTACCGGTGCTCGAGGCGCACATCACTGCCCAGCCCTTATGATACAGGTGTTATGCACATCTTATACTATATTATTTCTTTCAAGAATCTAGCAGCATGGCAGTCTGCGAAGACGGTAATCTACTAAAGCCGAGCAGCTTATAGTATCCAACACAACAGGCTCTAGTCCACCAGCGAATGCTCCATGAAGAGAACTATGGCCGATGCAGCAAGGAATGCTCCCTGTTAGCATTTTACGGCCACGGTCTGGCAGCAATTTTGGCTTTCCCTGTTAGCGCATGAGGCGGTCACGTATCCTTCGCGTGCGCATATTTTGGTGCTGACCGTAAAGGATCGATACAGATGAGTCCTTCAAGTTTTCCCAAGGTGCCCTATGGAGTAGTACCTTGGTGTGCTTGGCACCTTGATGTCGTAAAAATGGTTCTAAGCCCGATGGGGAATGCCGAGGCAGATCACATAATGAACACCATCTTCTGTTTCGACTCTCGCTCTTTCAACCTCCTCATCATTCGCGCCATCCAAGCGCTGATTCAATGGCAAATTATCGCGGTACTATGCGCCGTATCTCGGATAGCGGTAATAGCTCCGACGTAACTGCCGGTCACATCTTCTGGCTGCCCGCGAAGACAAACTGCAATAAGAGCCTAGTCGACGATCCAGACTTAAACGACGGATGCTTTAACCATCCGGTCCTGGTCTTAACCGCAAATTGTGACCTGCAGATGGCAGTTGTACTTCTTGTCAATTAAATAAGAGTCGCCAGGTTAGTCTTGTTCGCTTTGCTGACTCCCGAAGCTTACATCATTCCACGGCCAGAGCCTTGACGAGAAGTTTCCGAACAATGTCGCTCTGCGCAACCAGCACCTACCCATCTTCCCATCCACGCCGCATCATGACAACGGCATCCAGCTCTCTCTTGCCAATAGTCTAGAGCTGCGGAAACAGAGCTACGTCAAAACAACATGCTGCTACACACTGGACTACAAGCTCTTGCATAATTACGACCACAGCGGGACACCATATAAACTACGCTCGGACTCCATGGAAGAACTCATGGCCTACATTGGTACCACTCTACCCCGAAGACTTCGCGAAGTCCTGGACTATCAGCCGACCAAACACAATCGGCGAGGCTGATGTTCGTAGAAGTGGCACGCCGAACCCGATTGCTGAAACACGCACAGTACACCCTCCTGTTCTACTGGATATTCCTAGCCGAATATTCTTCAATCTGACAAGTTGGCCAGGAACCACACTACTACAATCCCAAATAAATCTCAACTAGATGAGCCCACCATTGCCAAAGAAAAGAAATCATCACGATTCTACTTACGGCACCTTGACCTTATGCTGGCGCGGCCTCCTCAATATTGTAATTTAGCAAACCGTGGAACGGCCTTCTATATCGTTCGCACGTCAAGGTGCTATCGACGACTCCAAATTTTAGTGGACTTCGGATAAGGTAGGCTCTATCGTAGCTGTGCATACCTGGTCCAGCACGCCGTCTTCTCTAGGATTTCTTCTTGAATAGCAGAGCGGTGTTGTTTTCTTCAATGTTTCAGAAGAGTATGTAGAAAACAGCCTTGGGCATAGGCTTTTTAGGGTCTCCCCGATATACATGTCTCTCTAAGCCGCTAGACCAAATGTATTCACGGTTAAAACCTAGCAATAGATGTCCATACATATACTTCTCTACGTCGCAGCAATTGTCGGCTTTTCCATGTCTCGTGTAGCCGCACTTAACTGCTTCATCCAACATTTTGGCTGGAATTTTTAATACCGTGGATCAGCTTTCTTCTAGATTTGTTGCATTTAACCTATCAAAACGATAATCTACAGATGCGTACTCGTGACACCTTGACATATGTTTCAGAGGGCGTCAGATCTCACAAAAAACTACGCTACGCATTCTCAGACACAGGTTACATGACAACTCCAAGTCCCTCAACCGAAAACTCGAGATGAACAGCACTCATCCATCCCAGCGCTGAGATAACTTTAGGCCGTCGATGTCTAAGAGGTCTCTGAGTATACATGGACCAGATGATGTCTGTATATTGAATGACTGAAAGGATGGCACAAGAAGAACAGACTATATTTCAAATGGCTGCATCACACAAGTAGCGTTAATAGGAATTGAACTTAATCGATACCTGAGTGAATTCACGAATACCATTACTCGTACATGTATGGTGATCTATTTGTAGGTTACCCGGTAGTCTTGACGCGCGTTTCCGTCAGCGTTTATCTTCCCGACGCGGTGATATCACTGTGCATGCCAAGGTCTTTTTCTCATCCAACCCAAATTCCGCAGATCTTCACATCATCGGCGACGATGCAGAGAAGCAGTAGCAACCGAGGACGGAACGGTTCTTCTCAGATAGGGGAGTATGACGCAGAGCAGATGTCGCTGTTAGCAGATGATGATGAGCAGGATCAGTCCTGGACTGATGATCAACCTTGCCCGCCCAATCCTCATTCCAACCTACCCGTCTATAATACCATCCACCGGTAAGATCTCGAATGCGCAATAATTTTCTCGTGATATTGCAATGGATGAGATGTCGCTAATCCCTAATTGCATTCCAGCGTTCGTCAAGACATCATTACCTGCATTGATGACCCATATAGTCTTGAGCAGTTGAGGTCTCCGAGGATGAACCTCTCAACAGTAAGGCCTCTTGTAGATAAGTTTTATGATATG
>JAABUK010005376.1_pt1 | contig 20024 bp, 22 predicted proteins | sample 5559141 | NCBI WGS metagenome assembly JAABUK01 (sample SAMN10711869, study PRJNA513367) | rock metagenome | isolation source: Antarctica rocks | place: Antarctica: Victoria Land, Pudding Butte nord | collected 2016-01-03 | reverse complement strand
TCCTCGGCGGCCTCCACGGCAAACCGCCGCGCCGTGCGCCCCAACGAGTCGCGCAGGGCCCGCCTGATGAAGATCAGATCCGTGATCGCCTTGAACGGGTTGTCGCCCGCCAGCTCGTACTCCAGGCTCAGGGCGATGATCGAGCCGCCGCCCTCGCGTGGTTCGAATGCGGCCGTCTGGGTGCCGCGCAGGCGGTCCTCGAACACCCGCGTGGAGAAGCTCGTGGGCGTGCTGGAGATCACCTTCTCGGTCACCGTGCCCCGCCCGCCCGGCCCGGACACCCACACCACCTTCGCGCCCTCGCGCGGCCAGTCGGCGCCCTGATCCTCGATCCGCTGCAGCCCCTCCACGAACCCGGGCCAGCGGCGGATGTCGCGCCACAGCGCAACGGCCGGCTCAGGCTCCAGCTCGACCCCGGTCCTGACCTGGACGGTGCGCGACATCAGTCGTAAACCTCGCCGATGATCTCGTTCACCGAGCTCGCGACGTTCTCGAGGAACGGCCGCACCTCCTCGAGCAGATCGCGGTACTCCGACCGGCCCTTGCGGGTGAGCGAATAAAAGCGGCGCGTGCGGCGCTCGGGGTGCTCCCACTGGCCCTCGATCATCCCGTCCTCCTCCAGCTTGCGCAGCAGCGGGTACATGGTGTTGGGATTCACCGAGAGCACGCCCTCGGTCAGCTCGCCGATCCGTTCCATCAGCTGGTTGCCATACGACGGCCCCTGAGCGATCAGGTGGAACACCAGCAGCGGCAGCACACGCCGGCGACGCATCTCGGCGCTGAACGGATCGCCGCCCTGGCGCCCCCGCGGCGCGGGCGCGTCCGCCGTCTCGCGCTTGCGCGAGATCGCTCCCGCCTGGGCCACCGCGTCACGGGCAGCCTCGCGGCTGCGCTCGCGCTTGGATCGCTCCGCCATGCACCCCCATCCTGTCAGGGCACCGAGGTTGTTTGGCATCATCGCCACCATGGACGATGCCGTGGCGCGCTTTCGGGCCGCATCCGAAGCCAACGACATCGATGCGATGATGGCGTCGCTTGCGCCAGACGCCGCGCTGGTATCACCCGTTTCGGGGCGGCTGGTGTTTCGTGGCCATCCGGACCTGCGTGTCCTGCTGGGCGCCGTCTATGGCGCCCTCGGCGAAGTTCGCTGGGGTGACGAGCTCGGCGACGGTCGGCTGCGCGTGGTGCTCGGCGAGTCCACCGTCGGACCGGTCAAGCTCGGCGACGCGATGGTCCTGGAGCTGGCCGAAGACGGCCGGATCCGGCAGATCAGGCCGTACCTGCGTCCATGGCTTGCACTCACGCTCTTGGCCCTCAAGCTCGGCCCGAAGCTCGCGCGTCATCCGGGGATCTTGCGTCGCGCGCTCTCAGCGGCTTGAACGGGTGCGGGCCGCCCCCTGGCGGGCGGTCAGGTTGCCGTTTGCCACCTTGTGGGCGATCGTGTCGATGCCACCGTCCCCATCACGCGTACGGATCGCGGCCTGCTCCGGGGTGATGCCGAGCCCGGCCAACGCCCGCGCCGCCTGGGCGTCGAAGCAGCGCGCGTTCAGCCATCGCGCCGTCAGTTGATCGTCAAATCCCGCGGCGCTCCACGCCTGCGCGACTTCAGCTGGACCACCGCGGTCGGCGAACTCGCCATACCTCCTGATGGTCTCGGTGCTCGTGTGGGCTTCGGGCTCGTATATCTCCATGCCGCTGCTCCGCTGGCACTCCTCGGCTTCCCTATAGCCGATCTGCGAACTGCCCGCCCATCCTGACACATCACCACCGGTGTGGCGATGAGGAGGAAAAGGGCTGCAAGCTGCCCACGGGGTTCACGCTGAAGAGCGCCCCAACCTACCCTGCCAGCAGCCGGTGTCCACGACCCTCCGCGGCAGTAGCCCCCCGCAACGTCTGTCCCCGCCCCCGAAACGCACGAGGGCCACCCAAAGGCGGCCCTCTCAGCGAATCGGCGCTGAAGCTGGCTAGGCGGCAGCGGCCGCGGGCGCCTCGGCGCGGCGAGGCATCAGCGTCTCGCGGGCGATCACGAGGCGCTGGATCTGCGAGGTGCCTTCGTACAGCTGCATGATCTTGGCATCACGCATGAGCTTCTCGACGGGGTACTCCTTGATGAAGCCGTACCCGCCGTAGACCTGCACGGCGTCGGTGGTGACCTCCATACAAGAGTCTGCCGCGAACCGCTTGGCGTGCGAGGACTCGAGCGTGTTGCGCTTGCCCTGGTCCAGGAGGACGGCCGAGTGCCAGGTGGCCAGGCGCGACAGGTGCACCTTGGTCGCCATGTCGGCGATCATGAACTGGATCGCCTGGTGCATCGCGATCGGCACGCCGAACTGCACCCGCTCCTTGGAGTAGTCGGTGGCGAACTCGAACGCCGCGCGCGCGATGCCGGTGGCCATCGCGGCCACACCGGGGCGAGTGCGATCCAGGGTCATCATCGCGAGCTTGAAGCCCTTGTTCTCCTCGCCGAGCATGTTCTCGGCGGGGATCTCCACATCGCTGAACGAGATGGTGGCGGTGTTGGAGGCGCGCTGGCCGAGCTTGTCCTCCTTCTTGTCCACCGACACGCCCGGCAGATCGCGGTCGACGATGAACGCCGAGATGCCGCGGTGGCCGGCCTCCTTGTCCGTCTTTGCGTAGAGGGTGTAGAAGCTGGCGTAGGAGCCGTTGGTGATGAAGCATTTCGAGCCGTTGATGACGTACTTGTCACCTTTGCGGACCGCGGTGGTCTTCATGCCGGAGACGTCGGAACCGGCGTCGGGCTCGGTGAGGCAGAACGAGGCGTACTTCAGCTCCTCGGTCAGCATCCCGAAGTACTTCTTCTTCAGCTCCTCAGAGCCACCGAGGTGCAGCGGCGCGGTGGCCAGGCCGTTGGCACCAAGTGACGTGCCGACGCCGGAGCAGCCCCAGGAGATCTCCTCCTCGATCAGCGCGCCGGTCAGGTAGTCGAGCCCCGGGCCGCCGTACTCGACGGGCACGTGGTTGTTCATCAGGCCGAGCTCCCACGCCTTCTGGAAGATCTCCTCGGGCCAGGTGCCCTCCTTGTCGAGCTCCCAGGCCTTGGGCCGGATCTCGTTCGCGGCGAAGTCGTGCGCCATCGCCTGGATGTCCTTCTGCTCGTCGGTAAGGGTGAAATCGACCACTGTGTGGCTCCTTGGGAAGTCGGGTGCAGGCGCGAAGGTGCTCAGCGCTGGAGCGAAATCGGGGCGCCTGATTGATTCGTCAGTCAACGCTGTACGGATAAGCGTACCGGAAGGTCCATACGGCCGCACAGCGCGACGATCACCCGTCCCGTATACGGATTGGGCATGGATGCCCAATCCGTCCGCAGAGCATCTAAAAGGCGATCTTCAGCGCGAACCAGACGCCGCCGCCGATGGCCAGCAGCGAGAACAACGCAAGGCCGACCTGCTCCGGATAGAGCAGCGGACGGCTGGGAGCCATGGTCTTGCGGCGTAGCCGGTTGAACATCGCGTCACAGTGTCACGCATTGGGCAAGGGATGCCCAATGCGTTCGTGCGTCATGCTTGGGCCGTGGAGTTCGGCACGGTCCTGATCCTCATCGTCCTGGTCGGCGCCGTGGCGGCCTGTCTGAGCTATATAGGCACCGGCGGCATCTACAAGGGGCTGGGGCGTACCGGGCTGTCGCTTGACGAGCCCGACATGCGGCCTGGTCCGACCCCAGGCAGCGCGGCCGCAAACGCCGAGGCGCAGGAGGAGATCCGCCAGATGGTCGAGGCGAAGTCCGCGCGGTCACAGGCGCGCGGCGGGCCGGAACTCGACGTCGACGCCGAGATCGACGCGCTCACGGGCGCGCCAACGCCGGCCGACCCCGCGCTCACCGACGAGATCCGCCAGCTCGTGGCAGCCCGCAACGAGCGCCGGATGCGCCGCGGCGAAGAGCCACTCGACGTCGAGGCCGAGGTCCGGCGCGAGCTGAGCCGCCTCGCGCCCTGATCGCGCCATTTGGGCGAATGGCGTTTGCGGTTGGCGCGCACTGGTATGTATAGCCCGTGGCCGACGACCGACGTTTCGAGATCGATGAACTGCTGGTGCGCCCTGGCACCTACTTCAACCCGCAGACCGAGGTGGTTGTCGTGGTCGACGACTCGGCGTCGCTGGAGAACGAGATCTTCGCGATGGAGGAGTTCGAGGGCGCCGACTGGGTCCTGATCGCCGACGACTCCCCCATCGACGAGGCCAAGCGCGATGAGCTGCTCGAGGACTTCCAGGCCACCTTCCACGGCGACGCCGCCGTCAAGGCGACCACGGTCGAGGATCCCGCCGGCGAGGCGGACCTCACGGACGTGGACGACGAGCCGCCGCGCGCGGTCGTCCCGCTCGAAGACTCCGAATGAGCCTCCGGGCGGAGTCGGCAGCGGTGGCGGGTCCGTGGACTGGATCCTACAAACTGTAGGCTCGTCGGCCGTGCGACCCGTCCACTTCCTCGGCGTCTTCATCCCGATCGCCGTCGGGCTGGAGCTCGCCCACGCCGCCCCGACGCTCGTGTTCTTGACGGCCGCGCTCGGGGTGGTCCCGACGGCCGCCGTGATGGGAGAGGCCACCGAGCACCTGGCCGCCAAGACCGGCCCCGGCGTGGGCGGCCTGTTGAACGTGACCTTCGGCAACGCGCCCGAGCTGATCATCGCCTTCTTCGCACTGCAGAAGGGACTCCAGGAGGTCGTCAAGGCCTCGATCGTGGGCTCGATCGTCGGCAACGTGCTGCTGGTGCTCGGCGCGGCGATGCTGGCCGGGGGCCTGAAAAGGGACAAGCAGGTGTTCAACCGCACGGCCGCCAGCGCCCAGTCGGGCATGCTGCTGCTGGCCGTGGCCGCGATGGTCATGCCCGCCGTGTTCCAGCTGGTGCACGGCGGCGGTCTGCCGACCGTCGGCGACGAGCGCGTGAACTTCGGCTCAGACCTCGAGAAGCTGTCGTTTGGCACGGCGATCATCCTGATGGCCGGGTACGTCGCGGGGCTGTTCTTCTCCCTGAAGACCCACCGCGAGGTGTTCAACCCCTACGAGGATTCCGGCGACGACGAGGGGGGCTGGTCGATGAAGCGGTCGCTCGTGACGCTCGGGATCGCCGCGGTGCTCGTAGGCGTGATGAGCGAGGTGCTGGTCGGATCGATCTCGGCGGCCTCCAAGGACATCGGGCTGTCGCAGTTCTTCGTCGGGGTGTTCGTGGTTGCCATCGTGGGCAACGCGGCCGAGCATTGGGTGGCCGTGGCGGTGGCCGTCAAAGACAAGATGGACCTGGCGGTTGGGATCGCCATCGGCTCGAGCGCGCAGGTGGCGCTGTTCGTGGCACCGATCCTCGTGCTGCTCTCGTTCGTGGTGGGCCCGAACCCGATGGCGCTGGTGTTCAACGGCTACGAGATCGGCGGCCTGCTGTTCGCGGTGCTCGTGGCCAACTTCCTGACCCAGGACGGCGAGTCCAACTGGTTCGAGGGCGTGCAGCTGCTCTCCCTCTACGCCGTCCTGGGCCTGGTGTTCTTCTTCGCCTAGGTCGGGCGTGGCTGCCCTACTCGTCGGCCTGGAATCCCGACCGCCGCCGGATCAGCTCGGCGGTCTGCACCACGCGGTCGATCAGCCCGTGCTCGATCGCCTCCTCAGGGCTGAAGAAGCGGTCGCGATCCATGTCGTCGCACAGCTCCTCCACAGTGCGGCCGGTGTGGGAGGCGTTCATCGCCTCGAGCCGCCGGCGCGTCTCGAGCATCTCCCTCGCGTGGATCTCGATGTCGGCGGACTGGCCCTGCAAGCCCCGGAGGGCTGGTGGATCAGCAGGCGGGGCGTTGGGCAGGGCCATTCGCTTGCCTTGTGCCCCGCCCATCACGATCAGCGAGCAGGGCACGGCGCTGACCGTGGTCGAGTCGCGGCCGTTGGCTGACATCGAGGTTCAGGCCGCCGGGCTCCGCCGGCCGATGACACTGGCCTGATAGCACCGGTCGACCAGGGCGAGGCCGTCTTCGACGGGCATCATTCGAGGCGGGCCATCGAGTCGCGCCGCTCCTTGCGCTTCTCCTCGGCGTTCGGGTCTCGGCTGTCGGCTACGAGCGAGGCGGCGATGCCTATCGCGAACAGCACGAAGATGATCGCAAGGCTGGCCACGGGGCCGATCTCCACGAGGTCCTCGATCAGCAGCTTGATGCCAACCGTGGCAAGCACGACGGCGATGGTCTGATCCAGATAGCGAAAGCGGGCAATCAGGCCCTCGACGAGAACGAACAGCGCGCGTAGGCCAAGCAGGGCAAACACGTTGCCCATCCAGATCAGGAAGCCATCGCGGGTGATGGCGAAGGCGGCGGGGATCGAGTCGATTGCGAACGCGATGTCGGCGAACACGATGGCCACGAGACACAGGAACAGCGGCGTGACCGACCGCTTGCCGGCGGACGCGTCTCCCTCCCCCTCCCTGACGAACCAGTGGCCCTCGCGGAAGCCGTCGGTCACCGGGAACACGCGACGCACCAGGCGCACCATCAGGTTCTTGTCGGGATCTACGTTCTCGCTGACCCCGCTGAAGATCCGGTAGGCCAAGAACAGCAGAGCCAAGCCCAGCAGGTAGACGACGAAATGGAACTGCTCGATGAGCGTTATCCCGGCAAGGATGAAGACGCCACGCATGGCCAGAGCGGCGACGATCCCCCAGAACAGGAGCCGCGGCCTGCGCTCCTGGGCCACGCCGAAATAGCCGAACAGCAGGATGAAAACGAACAGGTTGTCCAGCGAGAGCGAGCGCTCGATCAGGTACACGGTCGTGTAGAGCACCGCGTGCTGGCCGTCCTGTAGCGCCCACACGACCAGGCCGGCGAGCAGGCTGACCACCAGCCATCCGATCGACCACAAGATCGCCTCCTTGAAGCTCGCCTCGCGGCCACGGGCGAAGAAGTGGAGGTCCAGCCACAGAAAGACCAGCAACGCGACGATCAAGCCCGCGTATGGCGCTATGTCGTGGAGGACCATCCCCGGCGGACGCTAGACGCCGACCGACATCGAAGCGGAGCGGGTGCTCAGGGCTTGAGCTGGGACCGGCAGCGCGTGAGCGCCTGGGTGTCGTCGGGCTTGGCCTTGTCGAGGCAGGCCGAGTAGCGCTTGAAGGCCGCGGAGTCCGGCGTGGTGGCCGTGCCACCGCTCGAGCTCGGCGGGGTGGCACCGGGGGTCGGGGTGGTCGTCGTACCCGAGCCGCCGGTCAGGCCGCCGAGCGCCGCCGCGCCGCCGAGCTGGGACGAGAGCTCAGAGATCGGCCGCGACGTTGCCGGCGCCTTGACCGTCTGGCCTCCGTTGGGCTTGACCAGATCGAGGGTGAACCGCAGCGATCCGCCGCTGATCCCGTTTGCCTGGGCCCGGTCCTTCTTGGGCACCGCCAGCGCGAGGTTGCCCGAGACGCGATGCACGAGGCCATCGTCCTTGCCGACGTAGATGTCGAAGGTGGGGTCCTTGATGGTCGAGGCCGCCTGGTCGAGGCGCTTCTGGTCCAGAGGTTTGGGAGCAGCACCACCGCCGACGGCGGTCGTGCCCTTCTTGGCCAGCGAGTTGAGATCCTTGAGCAGGCTCGGGACATCGACCCTGGCCGATACGTGGCTCGTCTTGATCCCGCCCACGGTCGCGTCGTCCTCGGTCTTTGCCTCGCGCAGCCAGGACTTCGGGTCGATGCCGAGGGTGTTCTTCTTCGTCCCCTTGTCCTTGAGCAGCTGCCTGTTGGCGGCGGCCACGGTGGCCGGCGGCTGCTCGTAGTACTCGCCTCCGAACTTGAGGAACGCCCGGTCGCCGGTCGAGAGGAAGCCCGTCTGCAGCGACTGGCCCTGGCCGGCACCGCCGATCGTGAGATCGAGGTCGAGCTTCGGGACCGTCGTTGTCGAGGCGATGTAAGGGCCACTGGCCTGCAACCGGATCGGCTTGTCGAGGCCCGGGAGGCCCTTCACGTTCAGCTGGGCGTCGAGCTTCACATCGGAGCTCTTGACCGACTTCGCGAACGCCGCATCGATCATCTTGGTGGCATCGCCGTCGTTGCCCGAGTCGCCGCCACCACATCCAGACACTGCAACCGCGCCAGGTACGACGGCCATGGCGAGGACCGCGGCCACACAACGGAGTCGCGGCAGGGCTCTTGTGGACTGGAAGCGCATGACTGAGACGACGGCGCAGACTAGCGACCTCGCCGGCATCCGCGCCGGGCAATGTCTTGCACGGGCGCAACTTGGAAGGGCGGGTCACGTTCAATAGGGGGTGATGGGCAGAGCGGCGAGCATGGTCGCGCTCGGCCTTGTCTGTGTCTTGGCGCTGTGGGTCGCACCCGCCGCCGAGGCCGGCCAGGTGCTGCGCGTGGATGGCAAGAAGGTCACGCGGGTCGATGACCCGTCGGTGCCCTCGCGCGCGGCCGGCGACCTCGGCCCCGAGCCGGTGTTTCCGCGTGCGAGCGCGGCCAAAGCAAAGCCCGGTGGGCCCAAGCCGAAGGCCGAGAAGCCAACCGCGGGCCAGAAGGCGGTGCTGGCGGCGCTCACCTCGGCGCGCAAGCAAAAGGGCATCTCCGCGACCGCGCTGAAGGGCTACACACGGCTCTACGCGCTCGCCCGCTCACGCCGGGCCAAGCTCGAGGGCCAGCGCGGCAGGGAGCTTGGCAGCGTGATCGCGACGGTCGAGGCGATGGCGCTGCGCAAGCAGCTCAACGCCTCGCGCATGAAGCCGGTGTTCCTCATCCTCCAGCGAAACACCCAGTTCTGGCTGCGCAGCCCGTTCCCGGCGAGCCGTGGATACGTGCAGTTCAAGGGCAGCCAGATGCTGTTCGAGTACTACGTCGGGGAAGGACTGCAGCTCCAGCCGCTGGCGAACTTCAAGAAGGCAAACGCCTTGCACGAGGCGTGCGTGAAGCAGACCGCGGTCGTATGCGACAAGGTCGCGCTGGCCAAGCTGCTCGACGAGATGGCGGCCACGCGCGTCAAACGTGGCAAGTACACCGCCTGGGAGTACTACTTCGACTTCGGCGGCGGCCGGCCCCCGTGGATCAGCGGCATGGCCACCGCCACGGGCATCCAGGCCTTCGGCCGCGCCGGCCAGCTGCTGAACACCACGAAGTGGCGGACCTACGCACAGGAGGGCATGAAGGTGTTCAGCGTCAATGCCCCCACCGGCGTCAGGACCCGCGGCCCGCTCGGCGGAACCCACTATCTCCAGTACTCCTTCGCCCCCCGCCTCTATGTGATGAACGCCTTCCTCCAGTCGATCATCGGCCTCTACGACTACGCCGACATCACAAAGGACAGGACCGCCAGCATCCTGTGGCGCCGTGCCGAGCCCGAGGCACGCGCCGAGTTGCCCCGAAACGACACGGGCGACTGGTCGACCTACTCGTTCGGCGGGCGCGAGTCCACCCGCGAGTACTACGACCTGCTGATGGAGTTCTCCGTGAGCCTCTGCAACCGGCTCCGTACGCCGACCTACTGCACCACGGCACGCAACTTCAAGCGCTACCTGGTCGAGCCTGCCGACCTCGAGCTCACCGGTCCGACCACCGTCGCCGAGGGCCAATCGACCCAGGTGCGCTTCTCGGTCTCAAAACTCTCGGCCGTCCAGATCGTGATCACGCACGAGAACGGCAAGACCTCTCTGAACAAGACGGCGACGTTCCGGCGCGGCACGGGGTCGTTCGCGTGGAAGCCGGGTGCGACGAGCGCCTACAGCGTGACCATCGTGGCCAAGGAGCTGCGCACCGGCAAGGGCCTGCGCACGCGCACCTCCGGCGATATCCAGAGCACCGCGCCGTAATACCCAAGCCGGAGGCTTAGAATGCCGCGATGGCGCCTCCGCGCACGATCCTCTACACCGGCAAGGGCGGCGTAGGCAAGACCAGCGTGGCCGCGGCCACCGCGCGCCGTTGCGCCGCGGCGGGCCTGCGCACGGTGGTGCTCTCGACCGATCCGGCGCACAGCCTCTCCGACTCGCTGGAGTGCCCCCTCGGCAGCGCACCGACGCCGGTGACCGACAACCTCTTCGGCCAGGAGCTCAAGGCCCAGGAGGAGATGGAGCGCCATTGGGAATCGGTGGCGCAATGGCTCGGTCGCGTGCTCAGCGACCGCGGCGTCGACCAAATCTCCGCCGAGGAGCTGACCGTGCCTCCCGGCATGGACGAGCTGTTCAGCCTCCTCCAGTTGAAGCGCCACCACGACTCCGGCGAGTTCGACGTGGTGATCGTGGACTGTGCCCCGACCGGCGAGACGTTGCGGCTCCTCTCGTTCCCGGACGTCTGTACATGGTGGCTGGAGAAGGTGCTGCCGTGGCAGGGCAAGCTGATGGCGGCCGCGCGGCCGTTCGCGCGGGCGAGCGCGGTGGCGCTGCCCGGCCAGGACGTGCTCGACGAGGTCGAGGCGCTGGTGCGCAGCCTCGTCGAGATGAACGCGATCCTGCGCGACGGCTCGCACACATCGGTGCGGCTGGTGATGAACCCCGACCGGATGGTCGTGCGCGAGTCGATGAGGACCTTCACCTACCTGAACCTCTACGGCTTCCTGACCGATGCCGTCGTGGTCAATCGCGTTTTGCCGGCGGAGGCGGGCGAAGGCTACTTCTCGAGCTGGCGGAAAGCCCAACAGGAGAACATGGAGCTGGTCCGCTCCGCGTTTGCCCCCGTGCCGGTGCTGACCGCCCCGTGGCTGCCCCAGGAGGTCTCCGGCCCCGAGCTGCTCGACGAGCTCGGGGCTGCCGTGTTCTCAGATCTCGCCGCGGAGGACATCCTGCACGAGGAGCTTTCGCGGGAGCTGACAGCGGAGAACGGCCATGCCCGATTGCGGCTGCCGCTCCCGCTGGCCGAGCGCGGCGACATCGAGCTGAAGAAGATCGGGCTCGAGGTGGTCGTTCGCGTGGCCGACCAGAAGCGCACTATCATCCTCCCGCCCTCGCTGGCCGCCTACAAGACCAGCGGCGCGCGCTTTGCAGACGGTGCGCTGGAGGTCGACTTCGAGAGGCCAGCCGATGGCGAAGAGCCCGAGCACACCACCTGATCGGGAGCCCGGCAGCGACTGGGGCAGTCGTCGCCGCGGCACGCCACCGCCCCCTTCGATCGGCAACGAGCGCGACCCGGGGCCGGACCTCGGCCGCGAGCCCTCCGAGCGCCAGCGGGCCCAGGACCAGGCCGCAGCGGACGAGGCCCGGCTCAGGACCGAGTGGGATGACGTCAGCGCGAAGTTCAAGCGCGCCCGCGCGGGACAGGCCGGCAACCAGTCGGCGCCGGGGTCGGGCATCCCCGATCTCTCGGCGCTGTTCATGCTGCTTGACACCGTACGCAGCGCGGCGCCGGTGGAGCTGCAGGAGCGCACAACGGCGCTAATCCGCGAGATCCTGATGACCCTGCGCGCGCTGATCGACTGGTATCTCGAGCGGCTGGACCAACCGGAGCGCAAGCCCGAGGTCCAGGACATCCCGATCGACTAGGACGAGCGTTCCAGACACCTCCTCGCAGAGGGGTCGAACAGACGTCCGGAGCGGCACGGCTCGCGGCACCGCCGCAGCCGCTGATCCACCACTACCCTCCGCGCCAATGGTGGCCCTGTGGCGCAGACTTGGAATCGAGCAGAAGGTTGCCGCCGCGGCCGCCGTGCTGCTCATCGTGAGCACCTTCGGACCGTTCTCGATGGTGGAGGCGGCCACCGTGCTGACCGCCGGAGCGGTCCTCGCGCTGCTGCGAGCGCGGGCCCTCGGGCGTCATTTCCACCTGCCCGGCGGCGACGGGCTCGTGCTCATCGTGGCGGCCGGCTGGGCGGCGCTGCTCATGGTGGCGCGTATCCTCGACCGCCCGCTGGGCCAGACGGTGCTGGCCCTCGGCTGCGCTGCGATCCTTGCCGGCGCCGGCCTACGTGAGCGGGTACGCCGCCCACCAGACGACATCGCGCCGCCGGCCTATCGCGACGCGAGCCCGCCGCCTCCACCCGACGCCGACGCGACCGAGCCGCTGCGACCCGACGCCGACGTGACGATCGCCCTGCCGTCCGGATCCGCCCGACCGGTCAGGAAGACCCGGTCGCCGCAGCCGGACGGTCCACCCCGCCCGCGCTGACCGGAACACGGCGCTCCACCGCCGAGTCCGCGGGAGCCCCGGCCAGCTGCCCCCCGGCGCAGGTCTGGGCGTGAGTCTCGCGCGCCGGGTTGCGGATGCCGACCAATCCCGCGACGCCGCCGAGTGCCACCAGCAGCGCGGAGATGCCCATCGCGAGGTGGAAGGCGCCAACCGAGGTGTCCGCGTCCTGGCCATAGCGTCCGGCCACCACGGCGCCGACCAGGGCGATGCCCAGCAATCCCGCAGTACGCGCGATCGCGTTGTTCACCCCGCTGGCCGTCCCTGCGTTTCCCTCGTCGGCCGCCGCCAGCACTGTGGCGGTGAGCGGCGCCACCGTCATCGAGAGACCGATTGAGAACACCACCAGCCGGGGCAGGAGGTCACCGAAGTAGGTCAGGTCGGTGCCCAACGTGGCCATGGACGCCAGCCCGGCCGCGGTGACCAGCGGGCCGACACCCATGAAGAAGCGCGGTCCGTATCGGTCGGCCAGCGCGCCGAAGCGCGAGGAGAGCAGGAACATGCACACGGTGACGGGCACCGACGCCGTGCCGGCCGCGGTCGCGCTATAGCCCGCGCCGCGCTGTAGGAAGATCACCAGGAAGAAGAAGAGCAGCGAGAGACCGGCGTACATGCTCAGCGTCTCAAGATTGCCGATCGCGAAGTTGCGGTTGCGAAACAGGTCGAGCGGCAGCATCGGATGGGAGACCCGCCGCTCGTGCAGGACGAAGGCGGTGAGCAACACCAGCGCGCCGATGAGCGGTCCCAGCACGGTCGGAGCGGCGACGCCGACCTCGGGAGCACGCACGAGACCGAAGGTGAGCGCCGCCAGCCCGGCCGCGCACAGGACCGCTCCCTCGACGTCCACGCGGACGTCCTCGTCGACGTTGCGCGAGGCCGGCACCACGCGCGCCACGAGCAGAAGCGTTCCCACCACCAGCGGGATGTTCAGGCCGAAGATCCAGCGCCACGACGCCAGGTCGACGAGCTGGCCCCCGATCAGGGGCCCGATCACGGCGCCGATGGCCCCCCAGGCCGTCCACGACCCGACGGCCTTGCCGCGCTCGGCACGCGGGAACACCGCCACGATCACGGCCAGGGCGGCAGGGGCGACGAGCGCTGCCGTGATGCCCTGCAACCCACGCGCCAGCACGAGGATCTCGATGGTCGGCGCCGCGGCGCAGAGCAGCGAGGTCACTCCGAAACCGACCAAGCCGACCACGAACACCCGCCGCTCGCCGAGCACGTCTCCGAGCGACCCGCCGACCAGGATCAGCGACGCCAGCGTCACGAGATAGGCATTAGCCGTCCACTGCTGGCCCGCGAAGCCTCCACCTAGATCCGCGCGGATGGCGGGCAGCGCCACGTTCACGACCGTCGAGTCGACGGTGACCACCGCCGACCCCAGGATGCATGCCACGAGCACGAGCCGCTTGCGGCTCTGGCTGAGAGGCTCGGCGTGCACCTGGGGAGTATGCATCGGAACTCAAGGTCGGCGGGGCGAAGTCCGATACCAGGGTTGAGCGCTTCGCGGAACGGGCATCAGCGCGCGCCGGGCATCGCTCAACCTCCCTCCTGTCGGACGAAAGTGGCCGGTCCCGTCAACCGACGGGGCCGGCTGTTTTCGTTCTAGGCGCCCTGCACGGCGGTAGCTTCGCGCGCGCCCTCGCCGACGTACTTGGCGGTCGGGCGGATGAGCCGCGCCTCGCGCTTCTGCTCGAGGATGTGGGCCGACCAGCCGCCGACCCGCGCGGAGGCGAACAGCGGCGTGAAAAGGTCCGCGGGCACCTCGGCGAAGTCGAGCACGACCGCCGACCAGAACTCGACGTTGGTGGCCAGCACGCGGTCGGGCTTGCGCGCCTTGAGCTCGGCGAGGGCGGCCCTCTCGAGTGCCTCGGCAGCCTCGAGCCGCGGCGCGCCGATCTCACGAGCGGTCTCGCGCAGGACACGCGCCCGGGGGTCCTCGGCGCGATAGACGCGGTGACCGAAGCCCATCAGCCGCTGACCGGAGTCGAGCGCCTCCTTGACCCACGCTTCGGCGTCGCCCTTCTCTTCGACGCCGTCGAGCATCGACAGCACGCGCGAAGGCGCGCCCCCGTGCAGGGGCCCCGAAAGGGCGCCCACGGCGCCCGAGAGAGCGGCCGCGACATCCGCGCCGGTGGACGTGATCACGCGAGCAGTGAAGGTGGAGGCGTTCATACCGTGCTCGGCGGCGGAGATCCAGTAGGCGTCGATCGCCTTGACGTGGTCGGGATTGGCCTCACCGCGCCAGCGGATGAGGAACCGCTCTGGAATGCTGTTGGCCTTGTCGACCTCGGTCTGGGGCACGGGCGCCTGGCCGATCCCGCGGGCCGACTGCGCTACGAATGACAGCGCCATCACCGACACTTGCGCGAGCTGGTCGCGGCAGCGGTCGTCGTCGATGTCGATCACCGGCTCGAGGCCCCACTCGGGGCCGAGCATCGCGAGCGACGCCTGAAGGTCGGTACGGGGATCGCCGGTGCGCACTGTGAGCGCGTGGGGCACGGCGGGTGGGAGGCCGCGGTCGAAGGAGCCGTCGACCAATAGGCCCCAGACCTTGCCGTAGGGCACGTTGCCCACAAGATCCTCGATGTCCACGCCGCGATACCGGAGCGAGCCACCTTCCTTGTCGGGCTCGGCAATCTCGGTGGCGAAGGCTACGACGCCCTCGAGCCCTGACTGAACCTCTGATACCTCGGCCATCAAGCTCCTCCGTCCTACGCTCAGTGAGCGCCAGACGTTAGTGGGAAGCGCCGGGCGACTCGTCGACGCCCGCGACGCTCGCGCCGGGGACCTGCGGAGGGTTGACGATCGTGGGCTCGTCGCCGGGCTGCGGCTCGCCGTCGCCGGCCTCGGCGCCGTCCACCGCTTCTGATTCGGCCGTGATCGGCTCCGGCTCGCCGGGGCCTTGAATGCGCTCGGTGGCGTCGTCGGCCACGCCGAGCACGTCGTCGGCCAGCTGGCGCATCTCCTCGAGCAGGCGGCCGCGCTCATCCCAGATTCGGCGGTAGTCCTGATCCAGCTCGCGGACGCGGGCCTCGGCCTCGCTCACCGTGATCTCGGCCTCACGCTCGGCTCGCGTAAGCCGGCCCTCGGCCTGGGAGCGCGACCGCGAGGCGATGTCGTCCGCGGCCTCGTGGGCGCGCTGCAGGATGGAGGAGGTCTCCTGGCCCACCTCGTCGAGCGCGCGCTTGACGGCGGCGTCGCGCGGCGCCTGCTCCTCGAGCCGCTCGATCAGCTTCGCGACGGTCTCACGCCACTCGTCCACCGCCATCCGGTCGTATCCGCGCATGGCCTGGGGAAAGCTCTTGCTGCGCACGAAATCGGCCTCGCTGCGGCGGCGCTTGGGTCGGGGGCGGCTCTCTGTGGGGTCTGGAAGTGCGTCGTCAGCCATGGTCTGAGTATGCCTCAGCAGCGCGACGTACTAGCCGTAGGACCCGATCGCGGCCACGAAGATGGCGGTGCTCGCAAAGATCAGGGCGATTCCCACGATCTGCATCGTCTTCGACGGAATGCCGTAGCCCAGGATCGAGATCACCGCCCCGCCCCCGAAGACGAAGTAGAAGAGCTTCAGCAGGGCGTGCAGACGGTCGGGACCGTCGATGTTGAGCCCCGGCACGTCGAGAGCCAGGAACGTGATGAGAGCGGCCACGACGCTGCGCAGCGTATCGGCGCCCACGTATCCTCACGTCGGTGACCACTGAGTTCACCTCGATCGAGGACACCCGCGAGCGGCTCCAGGGCTCGGGATACCTGGCTGACGACTCGGCGGCGCTTGTCTCATACCTGGCTTCACAGCTGGGCAAGCCGGTGCTGGTCGAGGGCCCGGCGGGCGTCGGCAAGACCGAGCTGGCAAAGGCGCTGTCGCGCGCCACGGGCCGCAAGCTCGTGCGGCTGCAGTGCTACGAGGGCCTGGATGAGGCCAAGGCGCTGTATGAGTGGAACTACCGCAAGCAGCTGCTGCGCATCCAGGTCGAGGCATCCGACGCCGGCTGGGGCGAGGTGCGCGACGACATCTTCGGCGAGGAGTTCCTGTTGCCGCGCCCGCTGCTGAGCGCGATCTCGGCCGAGGAGCCGGTCGTGCTGTTGATCGACGAGATCGACAAGACAGACCAGGAGTTCGAGGCCATGCTGCTCGAGGTGCTGTCGGACTTCCAGGTCTCGATCCCCGAGCTCGGCGTGGTCGAGGCAAAGACCCAGCCGCTCGTGCTGCTCACCTCGAACAACTCGCGTGAGCTGACCGAGGCGCTCAAGCGCCGCTGCCTGTACCTGTGGCTCGACTACCCCGACGTCGAGCGCGAGCTGCAGATCGTGCGCCTGCACACCCCCGAGCTGCCCGAGGCGATGGCGCGCAAGCTCGTCGAGATCGTGCAGATGGTGCGCAACCTCGATCTGAAGAAGCCGCCGTCGATCGCCGAGTCGATCGACTGGGCGCGGGCGCTGCTGCTACTGGGTGCCGACGACGTCGACTCAGACACGCTGAAACAGACCATGAGCGTGATCGTCAAGCACCGCACCGACCTCGACCTCGTTGCCGAGCGGGTGGGAGTGAAGCTGACCGATGGCCTCGTCGGCGCCAAGGCCCCCCGCTAACCCCAAGCTCTACGGGGGCATGGGCGGTCCATCCGGGCCGCCCGGCATGGCGCCGCGGCTGCTTGAGTTCGGCGAGGAGCTGCGTGGCGAGGGAATGGCCGTCGGCACGTCGGAGCTGCTCGACGCCTTCGACGCGCTCGAGGCGATCGCCTGGACCGACCGTGTCCAGTTTCGGGATGCCCTGTCGGCAACCGTCGCCAAGTCCCAGGAGGACCGCAGGCTGCTCGAGCTGGTGTTCGACCGCTTCTTCTTTCGGATCGTGGAGCGCGAGGCCGTCGAGCAGGGCGTGGGCGAGTACGAGGCCACGGCGGCCAACGCCGAGGCGGGAGACCGGATGGATCTCGACCAGCTGCGCGACGCGATCCGGTCGGCGTTGCAGTCGCCCGACTCCCACGACGGCGACCTGCGTGACCTGGCCCGGCTGGCGATAGCGGCGTTCGGCCGCCAGGGCGAGGGCTCAGGCGTTATCGGCGTCGACGTCCAGCGCATCCGGCGGACGCTTGGGCTCAAGGGCGAGCAGGCATCTACCGAGGCGCCCCCCGACCCCGAAGCCGTGCCGCGGGAGCGACTGCGGGAGTTCGAGCGCAACGTCCGGCGTGAGCTGGAGCGTGCATTGATCGAGCGCACCGAGTCCCTGCCGCCATCGCGGCCGCTGAACGAGATGGACCGGGCGCTGCCAACGGGCGCCGCCCAGGACCTCGCCCAGATGCACAGGGTCGTGGCACAGCTGCGCCGCCGGCTGGCCACGCAGGGCCGCCAGAACCGGGGCCGTTCGCGCACCTCGGTGGTCGACGTGCGCGCAACCATGCGCCAGTCGCTCGGCACCGGCGGCGTGCCGCTGGACCTGCGCTACCGGCCGAAGCGGCCGCGGCGACCCGAGCTGTTCGTGCTCTGCGACGTTTCCACCTCGGTCACGAGCGCCTCGGTGTTCTTCCTCTCGATGCTGCACGCGCTGCACGACTCGTTTCGCAAGCTGCGCTCGTTCGTGTTCGTTGAACGGGTCTCGGAGGTGAGCGAAGTGTTCAACCGCGAACGCTCGTTCGAGGCCGTCTCGCGTGCGATCGGCAGCGACGCCGGCGTGGCCGACGTGTCCGGCTACACCGACTACGGCCGTGTGTGGGTCGAGTTCCTGGACCTCGTGATCGACGACCTCGACCCGCGCTCCACCGTGATCGTGCTCGGCGACGCTCGCACCAACGGCCGCGAGCCCCACGCAGGGGTGTTCGCCCACCTGTCCGAGCGCGCCGGGCGAACCTTCTGGATGAACCCCGAGCCCAAGCTCTACTGGAACTACGGCGATTCGGTGATGCAGGCCTACGAGCCCTACTGCGACGGCGTGTTCGAGTGCTGGACCACCAAGCAGCTCGAAGGGTTCGTCAATGCGATCGCCGAGCTCGGGCCGGTTCGGACATAAGGCTTCGGGCGGCTCAGACGCCCGCGCGCTTCACATACGCGCGCAGCAGGCGCTTGCTCTTGAGCACCCGGGAGCTCACCACGCCGACGAACTTCACCTTGCCCTTGCGGACGCCCACCACCCGCTGGCTCGTCCTCGAGATGCGGTACACCCCACTGCCGGCCAACCGGAGGTGCGGGTACTTGTGGCGCAGCGTCTTCGAGCTGACGCCGGGACGGACGCCGCGGTTGCCGTAGGTGCCGGGGGTGGCCACGAGAAACTCGATCTTCGTGGCCTTGCCGAACACGGCCGTGACCCTGCCCTTGCTGGACTTCACGCAGTAGCGGTAGCGCGTGGTCTTGGTTGCCGGACGGGTGACTCGCGCCAGGCTCGGCGCTGCCAACAGGCGCGCCCGCGTCACCCCAAGGCTGAGGCGGCCGATGTGCCTCGCCCCGACCGGCGAGCGCTTGGCGAGACAGGACGTTGGCGGCTTGCTGAGTCCGGCCGAGACCGGGAACGAGCTGACCCGCGCGAGCGACAGCCCACTCGGGTCGATACCCGCCGACCCGGCACACGAGAACGTGCCCGGGCTCTGCGCGAACGTCCTGGTCACGCACGCGCCAAGCGCACGCTGGCCGTAGGCGTTCGGATGAAACGCCTCCTGCAGCTCGCCCTGCTGGATCGTGCTGGCACCGAGGAACCGGCCCCATTCGGCACCCGCGGCGGTCGGCCGGCTGAACGGGGTGGACTGAGCGTCCGACTTCGAGCAGAACTCGTGGCCCTGGAAGGCGTTGATCAGGTCGAGCGTCTCGACGCCGCGCGAGGAGGCCGCCGCCTTGCTCACCGCGCCGATCTGGGGCGCCGCGCGATCGCGGGCCCAGTCCGAGTCCTGGTCGGAGAAGGGACAGCCGTTGGCGGTGCGCTGCGCGGTGGGTAGCTCGGGATAGCGGTTCTCGGCCGCGCGGGGCGCCACCGAGGGGTAGGTCTGCACGATCAGGCGGTAGTCGCTCTTGGCGTAGCCGGCCTCGCCCATGACCGCGCGGATCTCGTCGATTGCCTTGCCGACGTCGGCGATCACCTTCGGCTTGAGCGAGTCGATCTTCTTCTGCTGCGAGGGCTCGCAGGGGCCCGTCTGGGCCTCGTAGGCCTGCAGGCAGGCGGCGATGATCGAGGCAAAGCCGAGGTCGTTGCCGCCGATCGACACCATGATCAGCTTGACGTTCTTGCTACGGGCCACCGGGAGCAGCTTGTCGGCCTGGGGAGGCTCGCCGTTCTGGCCCACGCCGCCCTGCGACGCCCTGAAGATGTTCTTGGTCACCCCGCCGGAGCAGGAAAGGTCGATCCGCTCGGCCACCGGCAGGCTGGCGCTCTTGATCTCGGCGACGTCGGAGCGGTGGCAGCCGCCGTTCTCGGTGCCCTTCTCATACACCCGGGTCTTGTCGACCTGGCAGGTCGGGCCCTCCGGCTGGCATGCCCGGTCGGTGCCGTCGTTGCCCGGTGTGGGCGAGAGGCTGTTGCCGGCCCAGCGCCCGGCCTCACCCGAGATGTAGCTGTCGCCCAGCGAGACCGCCGCTGTGGGACCAGACGTCGGCGAAGCGGCGGCGGGCTGTGCGCCGCCCAGCACTCCGCACGCCAGCATGACGATCAGACCGGCGCTCGTGCGAATCCGGGACATCGTCCAAATGTAGGGGCCGCCGGCGCGGCGTGCGCCGGCGGCCCTTACGCAGCTAGTGCCTGAAGCCCTTCAGGTACTTGAAGAACGTCTTGTAGGCAGGACGCTCGGTGCCGTTCGAATTGAGAAGCGAGGAGTCGAACGTCTTGTTTTTCTTGGCTGCTCGCCAGTTGTACACGTACATCGCCTTGATTCGCGAGGACGGCTTCCAGCTCTTGGTCATCAGGTACTTCATGGCCTTGTTCTGGCGCGAGAGCGACGCCTTGTAGAAGGGGGTGAAGAAGTTGAACGCACCCGCCTCC
>JAABUK010005375.1_pt1 | contig 20024 bp, 21 predicted proteins | sample 5559141 | NCBI WGS metagenome assembly JAABUK01 (sample SAMN10711869, study PRJNA513367) | rock metagenome | isolation source: Antarctica rocks | place: Antarctica: Victoria Land, Pudding Butte nord | collected 2016-01-03 | reverse complement strand
TTTATTCCCCCCCCCCCCCCCCCCCCCTCCTTCTCACATGCAGAGAGGAGCTCTTGTGATGTGATTGTTAACCTTGCAGGCTTGGTGCATGTAGAATGAATCAGATGACCCTGAAAATTGATGTAGTGGCATCAAGTTGTCTTTTCCGTGGCTTAAATGTCGAGACTATTGTTGTATTCGAGCACTTTACACTGTTGGGCATGCACAATATTGGTTTGCATCTTTGGTGGTTGTCAGAACACAAATTAATTTACATCTGCACAGCGGTGAGATTGTTTGATGTTCTCCACAGTGTGTCCTAGACCTGCTGTGCCCAGTCATTTATGCATAAGCTGCAAAGCACGTTTGCATTTGCAAATGTGACAATGCCTGCTGACACCAAATTTTCTGACAGGCGCCCCAGACTCAGACTGGATTTCAGCCTCCAAGAGCAGCTGCTCAAGAAGCTGCCAGGGTTCGTAATGGCTTTAGCCCTAGCAGAGCAGCCAAGGTCAACTTTGACAGCAAGAGCTCTGCCAGGGCAGGGGGCAGAAAGCCCTCTTCAGCTAGCACCTCCTGGAATGGTAGCACCAAGATCACTGCTGAAAACTTTGCAGGTCAGTCTCTCACTGCATTTGCAGTGTTGCTTACTGTTTATGTACTCAAGTCCCAAGGTTTCCTGTTGCAGATGTTAACACTGTCATGTCTGATTTGCACATCAAGCTTCTCTTTCATGGAGCAACCTGTCACCCAACCCACACACAGTGCCCAGCAGGAACGGTGAAAATTGCATTGTGCCGACCCTTCAAGACCTCCCAACCCATATACTGTAGGTCCTCGATATCATCGCGCAGGCTTGAAAAAATAATTATTAAACGCTATCGCGCATGTACCGCGCACACCGCGTATATACGGTGTAACCACTACGTATTTTTGTATGTATGTGCTGATTTACGGTGTATTACGGTCATTTTTGAGGCGTCGGCAATTAAAATCGTATCGCGCAGGGCCCTCAGCAATTAATTATTGCGCGATGGTTTCGAGGACCTACGGTACCACTTATTCCAAGATCATCCAGACTGTGCCCACGTTGTTCCCTACCTGCTATTGGGCTCGAAAGTTTGTCTTATGTTTGAGTGTCAATTCTCCAGCCACTCAGAGTATTACACCTTTTTTAACCCCCAAACATCTTCAATGCAATCCTTCTTTGCCCAGAAGGACCGTCTGATTGTCTGCGAGGTTGTTGCCAGACTGTTTCAATATCATGAACACTCAATACTCATATTTTGGACCAGGTCAATGACAACTCTGACACATCTGTACAACCTAGTTGATTTGCTGAAGATACAAGTTCTCCTTTTTTTTCCTTGCAGGGGCAGCTCCAAGCCCTTTTGCTGCTGTCAAGAGGGCTTCTCCCAGCAATGCTGCAGCTGGAAGGCCCTCCAGTAGTAACCTGTCTGGTGCGGCTAGGAGACCAACCTCAAACAGCCCTGCAGCCGTTGGCAGAAGGCCCTCCCCCAACAGCCCTGCAACCCCTGGTGGCTCTTCTTCTAGCCATGCAAGGCCTCAGGGCGCTATCAAACTGCCCCGCCACTGTGAATGCTGCTACCGTACAGGTAATGTTCAGAAGTGCTTTCCCCTTATGTTCCCCTCTGATGACAATCTGAACCAAACTTTCATGGCTTTCATTCAAGTATGCAGCGTCACTCGTTCTGATGCGCAACAGTTGTGGTTGTGCGCTGCAAGAGCGTGCTTTGGTGAGTTCTGAGCAGTAGGGTCTGGTTTGCTTGAGGATGGTGCACAGTTTGCATTGCATGTTGTGATGGATGCAGATATGGCCAGTAAACTGCATGGTGTGCCTGCAGAGGGCTCTGAACACTGATGTGTCGGGCCATGACCACCTTCCATCTGCTGCACAGCACCCTGCATGCTCGCACGCTTACTACTCACTCGCTCACTCCCTCACTCACTCACTCACTCCCCCACTCACTCACTCACCCACCCACCCATCCACTCACCCACCCACCCATCCACTCACCCACCCACCCATTCACTCACTCACCCACTCACCCACTCACACACTCACACACTCACCCACCCACCCACCCACCCACCCACCCACTCACTCACTCACTCACTCACTCACTCACTCACTCACTCACTCACTCACTCACTCACTCATTTGCTCAAAATGCATGATCCTCTGATTCAGATATGTTCATATGTAATTAGATCCCTGCCTGAGGTCCTGGTGTAGTACCTGCATGTTGCCATACATGGCATCATTACAGCATCTTCCCGTTCACTGCCTGACACTCGTGCTATCTGATTGCAGAGACACCAACATGGAGGATTGGCAAGCGGGCACCATATGTGAGTGCAGACCTGTGTAACGCGTGTGAGATGTGGCAGGTGCACCACCCCCACAAGTCACTGCTGGCCAGCGGCAAGGTCAGTGCCCCCCCCCCCCTCTCCCCCCCCCCCTTCCATCACTCACAAGCCCTTCCATCACTGTATCATATATTTGACGCATTCTCTGATATTTCTGGTACTATTTTTTCTATGTTATTGTTTATACAAGCAGCAGAATCCTAGACAAACTGTCTATCCATTCCTTTTGAAACTGCCTATCCATGCTGGAAAAATGTGTCTTTTCAAATCCTCTCACAAGCCCTCAAACATCTCCCCAATGTAGAAACGCGTGTTTACTGTCCCCAGGCGTTTCTGCATTTGGATTTTCAGTGTAGGGATGATGTTTCTGAATCAAAATAGACGTTTCGTGGTTGAAAAGAGTTCATGGATGCATCAGACATACAAGTTGAGTCAATTTTAGCTAAGAAGAGCTTTCTAGCAGCAGACTAAGTTTGCATCTGGATGCATCAGACTGGGATCTGCGTAGGTCTAAGCTGGCTTGTAGTTGATTGCGGTGGTTACAATTGTTGTGGGTCAGCAAGGACTCAACTGCAGTGGAATGTTCTTGATTGAGCAAATCACACTTGTGCTGACAGCTTAGCACTGAGGTCTTCGTTCTTTCATCATGCATGTGTCTCTTCCCAGGATCTGAACCGTGCACTTCTGGCCGTCACTTAGTGTAGCAGCTGCACACCTGCTTCCATGCCTTCTATGCCGTCAGTGCAACCATGAGCAGCATCAACAAGCCACATAATATCGCTATTCTGCAGGGGAAGTCACATGCCAACAACTGGGAACGTCAGCATCGGTGCTCTATATTGTCAAACGCTTTGAACATTAGTGCTTAGTGTGTGATGTCTTCCCAGTCATGATCTGTTGACTCCCCTCATGAGTTCTCAAGACAAAAATCGTAAGTTGGTTGTTTGATTGATTCACTGAAGGCCTTAGGGGGGCCCTTGGTTTAGGCACGCCTAGTAGGTACCTGGCAAGAACAATTAGCTGAAACGCCTGTAAATTATTGTTACTGCAGGCCTGACGCTGTGTTGCCTGGTGCAGGTGGACACCTATAAGGCAGAGTACATGTCAAAGTGCACAGCTGCAGCCAGCCAGGGTGCATCAGTATCTGCAGTGGCTGGCCTGGCGACAGCTGGCAGCAAGACTGCATCAGCATATGCAGTGGCTGGCCTGGCGACAGCTGGCAGCGATGCATCTGTGTATGCCCTGGTCAATCAGCCAAGTGCAGGCGTCAACACCACTGGAGGGGATGGTTCAGTCCAGGTATGCATGCTCACAGTCAGTCTCTCGCATGCCCTGTGCAATAGCAGCCAATCGCTCTGAAAGCCAAATATGATGTAGCTGTGTTGTGTGTTCGTGCAGAAATCGCTGCACAACAGCTTTTGCTGCTGCATCTTGGCCTGCTAAGAGGCATGCATGTGCTGATGCTCATGATCTGGCTGCAATGCTTCGCTGTTAACAGCTCTTGCAGTGTGCTTACACATCTCCCAAATGTTGGAAAATGTTTTCGCTGTCCCCAGGCATTTCTGTGTGTAGACTTTGTCTGTAGAGTGGCTGTGTCTGAATTGCAACAGGCATTTTGAGGGTGAAGCTGACACTCATGGCTGATCTTCATGGCTGCACTGCATGCGCAGCTGTCAAAACTTGCATGTGCCTCCTGCATGCCTCTGAGTGTTGTGCTTGTGCTTGTGCATGCAGGCAACTGGGGATAGTGCACACTTTGGGGTAGGCCGGAGGGGCTCCCATGCAATCAACACAGATATCCCTCAGGCGGACAGCATGCAGCGGGGGGAGGGCGCAAACTTTGGGGTAGGCCGGAGAGGCTCCCACGCAATCAACGCAGACATTCCTCAGGCAGACAGCATGCAGCGGTGGGCGTCACTTGAGCAGCATGACAGCAACAATGTGCAGCAGCATGCAGCAGTGCCAAAGAAGCAGAAGAAGAGGACATGGCCGGTGGCATCAAGAGATGCAGGTCTTGCTGCAAGAAAGGCAGGGAAGTATGGCTACAGTGACAGCCCAGTTGCAGCAGCGTCGAGGCAGCATAGCAGTGATCTGACGGCCACAGCTGTGGCGGGGCTGGGCAGCAGCACAAGCTTTGCAGAGGGGTCACTTGGAGTGGGAGGGAATGATATTGAAATGGGGATGATGGCAAGCAGTGCTGGGGCTGCTGGATCTAGTCTGGGGATGGAGGAAGGAGCTGCAGGGATAGCAGAGGTCCTTGAGGGAATGAGGCATGAAAGGCGTGTATACAAGCTCAGGGAGAGAAGGACCCCCAGGCTGACTCAGCTGGCAGAGTTCCAGGATGATGAGGTGGATGTGATGGAATGCTACTGAAAGTACACTCAGCCTCAAAGCCAACAGATGTACCTGTAAAATGCTATACATTGGCAAAGCTCAGCAAACATATTGCTGAGATGCTGACCCATCGTTTGAGACTGGCACTAGCTGCCTCTTTATGCTGAGCATTGTACAGACTTGGCGTGATATGCACTGACCAAGCATATATGCTGGCATGCTGAATGCACTCTTCTGTTGTTTTTGTGTGTCTTGATATATGGGACTCTTTCTCTGCTCATACTCTTCCGCATCTTGAAATGTAAAACAACTGACATCAGACTCTGAAGAGTGCAGTTATTGAATCCCGTGCTCAGAGCAAACATTGAGCTGCAGCTGCACATCTGAGCCTCGTGCTGATGTGCCTGATCATGTCAGCCCTGCTAAGTGTGCGTGCGCGCACAGACATCATTCGGAGCTATGCAATTCTACTAAGCCCTGTTGTGCATGCATGACTTTTGCGCATTCGAGCTGAAAGACTCAGAAAAGAAGGATGATCGCATGCAAGAAATCTTTCGAATGTTTCATTACACACCACCCTGAAGTAACTCTGACCTGTGCAATTTTGACTACATAATAGAGGCCACACAGTGCGAGATCCTAGGGTGGACCAAACAGCTAGGTCAACGAGAGGCGCATACAGCACCGTCAGCGAGTCAATTTACTTCTGTGACAAAATCTGTAAGCCATCCACATGAATGAACGGACTTTTCCGTATGTACATAATCAATGTCTATACGTAATCAGCAGCCATCGCCCAAATGGCTGCACACACACACGCCGTCATGAACCAGACTGCTAGTGCCAACTGGCACACACAGTACGTCAACATCAATGCCCCGGCACATGGTGATGACTGATCAGGCAGGGGTGCAATACATGCTGCCATGGAGGCTCAGAGCAGCACCATCAGCTGAAATTTCATTTGCCAGCTGTAGCAGTGCTGCCTGGTGCAATGCGAACAAAGCCCGGAGGGGAGTAGGCACCGGCTATGGCATAGGCTGGAGGCTCATACGTGCGCAGAAGGAAGAACATGGCGCTGTTGTTGGGAGCTGGCAGCCAGTTGGCATACTCTGCTGTGCCTAGTGCAGGCTGCGATGCTGAAATGAAGACTGCGAGAGTGCTGTTATTGGTTCCACCGTAAACTAGCCCTGACGTCTGCACCATACACAAGGCTCAGCACGTGTATATTCCAGTGAATGACAAGCTTCATAATGATAAGAAAAATAAGGCAATGAAGCCAGCGCATCTTCAGTACATGCCATGAACAGGCATTACCTTCATGTCAAGCACAGGGTTGCAAATGCATGTGACTCACCACCTGCGTACATACTCGGCACATCCTGACAAGCTGCAAGTCATGTGGCAGTGCTGCCATGGCTGACGCATTGCAACAGGCAGGTTTGTCACTGAACTGTACTTTGCGGAGGCAGCTTACTCTGTCATTGATAGTGTAGCGGTTGATGGGGTTCACAATCAGGTTCAAGCTGGTGGCGTTGTAAAGGGTGAGAGACCAGAAGGCCTGTGCTGGCAGAGGAAGAGGGAAGGTGATGGTGTAGTTATTGCCTGTGGAGGCGTCTAAAGTCCTGTTCTGGGTGTCCACACTGGCTTGGAAGTAGATGACCTGCTGCGGAGGCAGAGCTGCTATCACATTCTGAGTATCCTCTGCAGTCAGCACACGCACAGAGTTGACCTTTTTTATAAGACAATTGTCCTTTTCTTGCAAACCCTCGCAAGATGCATTGTCAAAATATGACATCACAGGCTTGGGCATCCTTGTGCAGCAAGTGTGATGAACGCTGAGCAGTTGTGACAGACCACAGACAAATGACTTCATCACAGCAGGCAGAGGCAGTTTCAAGCTTTGGTTGCTTCTGCTGCAATCAGACAAGAATGGTCTGCCACAGTATGACCAACAGCAGTGCAGCCCAATCACTGTGCTGCACTGAGCTGCACAACACATTGTCTGTACTGACAAATACAATCAAAAGCTCCAACAAATACCAAAGACTTCATGGCCTTTCGCCTAAGACCAAGGGCTGACTGCAGCATCATTGACCCACCACAGTCTTACCCAGCGATACTGACAACAGGCTGGGTTGACATCACACCATCACACCACAGATGACCATGCAATGCAATGAACTGCAACAGACTTACGTGCTCTCAGGAGGTAGTTACTGCCGTAGTTGCCGGAGTTGTTATGGAAGGTCCACCCAGTTGATGTGACTAAGCCAACATTGGCTGCAGAACTTAAGATGCAGGTGAGGGCGATCTGCCTGCCCAGCTGGAAGGCTGTGCTGGCCAGGCCAGTTGCTGTGGTGGCAGCTGTGCTCAGGGCAGCCAAGGTCTGAGCTTGAGTGCTGTTGCTGGTTTTGTTTGCTGCAAGAGACAAGAAGTATAGTGAGACTGACATTTACAGCTTGCCCAGCGGAAACAGCTGTTTGTATAGTAACATGATGCTATGTGTGCAGTCATCGGAACGTACTGTTAACATCACTGGCCCGTTAAATCTTCAACAGCAGCATTCAGGCGTTTCTGACTGATGGGCCCTGCATCATGCATGCACATATGCAAACACACATCTTGTGACAATCGTGCAAAGCACTTTTGTTTGCAAAGACAGGAAGCAATGTATGCGCTTTTGACTGCAGCAGCAGAGACTGATACTGCTGCATGCATGCACAGATGCACACACGCACGCACGCACGCGCACACACGCACATGCTCACACACATGAACACACATGCACATGGGCACCTGGAGGATCAGTCTGGACATAGATGGCAGAGACATTGAACCACTGTGCTGGCTGCTGAGTGAAGCCACTCAGGAAACCTGGCTGGTTGCCATAAGCACCGTATGCAGCCCCAGGTGCTGAGGAGTATCCTGAACCATTGACTGCCCTAGAGTCAATAGCGGCCTTGGATGTGGTATTCAGGGACCCATTAACTGCAGAGCAAAAAAGAAAGCTGATTCAGACATGGCGCAGGGAGAGAAGAAAACAAAAGAAAAATTTGCGCTTTTGAGTGATAATGACGGGAGCCTCCTAAGGCAGCAACCCAGAGCTAGACAGGTCTACTCGCCAGCAGCAGAATCGGGACTTTGTGTGATGCCATGTAATCACAATCAGGCCATGATGTACTGAGCATGTATAACAGCAGATGCATATGCTGCAGGCGCAACCAAGGTGCCAGAAGCAACAGAGGCAGCAGGTGCTGGCAGAGATCTCATTGCTGTGGCTGATAACTGCCTTGGACAGGAAAAGACAAGACAGGCCATTTTGACCACAGTCAATGTGGTCGACAGTCACACCACCTTGACACAGCTGAGTTGTATATACTCATATGCGTATACTCATGTGCTGCTTGACTTTGACATGACAAGCTGATCATGTGGCACAAAGACCATGCAAATGCATCCCACCACAACACAGTTCAGGAGTCATCATGTCATGCACAAGGACTGCAACTCACTTGCTGTGTTGTATGGTGCAAGCGTGATGTTTCCGCTGAATGTGAGCGCTGTGGCAGTGTCGCTGTCATTGAAGACCAGCACCCTGGCAATGATCCAGTTGAGATCTGTTGGCGAGTGAAAGATGCGGTCGCTGGTGAAGTTGGCATATGTAGCATTCGCTGGCTCACCTGCAGCACCAGAATTGACATTTGCAGGGCTAGTCGCAATATATACATAATATGATATGTACATCTGTCATGCATCCAGAATGTGGGGGGATGAAGATGCATGGTGGACAAGATATGCAGACAGCAGGGAAAACCTTATCGCCAAGCAAACATGTGCGGAGTTGGAAAAGGCCCTGCAGAGTGTATTGTGCAAAATTGCTGAAGCTGTGCACCCTAAGGTCATTGCACAATCACAACACATGCATTCATGCACGCCACACATGGCTTTTGTATGTGGTATTTCATAACTCATGATGTAGGCTGCAATGTGTCTGAGGCATGCAAGCCTGACCCTTACTTCGGCCAACTACCAAGTACTGTCCAGCAGTACTGTTGAAATCCGACCCAATAGCCCCATAGTAGTTAAGATAAGCATCCAGGAATGGCACAATCCAATACCGGCTTGGGACATCAAACATTGGTACAGTGACAATCTGAGGTCCCTGCATGCAGCACACAACAAAATGTGGCTGAGGCCTGTCTAAGTCAAGACTTGTAACATCTGTGCATGGATGAAGCTCGTCATCATGCATATTGTTGAGCAGTACCTGCATACAACCGTTTGAGCAGCGGCAGATTGAATTGCTTGATTGGGCGTCTCTCACATACACCATATATGGTATAGATGATGCAAATATATATATTTGCGTGATTGATTACTGACCATTAAGATTCCTGTGTTTTGTGGGGCTATGTAAGGGAATCAAAAGCAAGCAGTCAGGGGGTGTGTGTGTGAAGCCTTACATAACAGCCGCCATTAGTAAGCAATGTTTAAAAGTTTCCAAAACATACCCTATCTGTCCATACTTCCCTAATACCGGGGCGGTACAAGAGGGCTTTTCACAACCGCCCTTCCAGTACTTAGCGCTGTAGGGCAAGCTATAATACCATAATACTACCTTTTTTCAAAATCCTAAAATTAGAGAGAAGTGTGAGTAATCAGCTCAAAAAATAAGGGTTGCAGATTGTTGGTATTATGGTATGAAAAACCCCGGGCACCTACACACACACCCCCCCTGCTTGCCTTGAATGTTGGCTAACGTAGTGAGATCCTAGAATTATGACAGATAATCTGCAGATCATGACTAAACTCTAACATAACCCAGAAATTTCTAGAAGCTGCTTCTGCAGCCCCAGAGCTGTAAAACTCTGCACACAGACTATTCTTCTTCTGCATGCAGACCCTGCAGTCATCTAGGGCAGAGTCTACAGTGTTCTGGCCCTGAGTTATAGATGATCTAGGCCTGATCCTACAGTGATCTAGGGCAGATCCTATAGAGTCTGGGCCAGATGTCTACAGAAAACAGTGTAGTAATTGTCTATATTATGTAAGTGTTGACTAAGTGTGACATAACTCCACTTTTTTCTGTACACAGAGTAGACTAGCTGCATTACGACAGTGGCTGGCTGAGTGCTGACACTATAGTATACTCTTTTGCCTCCCGGCAACACCACTAGGAGACTCATTTTTGACAAGATCAACGAGATCACATGCATGTTTTGAAGTTTGTTCTGACCTGTCTTGATTTCTCCCGAAGTTGACCTTTACCTTCTTCTGTTTGAACTATGTGATCAAATTTGATTTATGGTTTTCAACTTGGTGGCTGGCGACGATCATCGCCATGATCATCACGATGACAAAGATGTACAAAAATATTCCACAATCCAGTAGCTGCAGAGCGCATAGTGGGCTAGCACCAGACCTAGACTGGTACCACTTCTGTAATACATACTATAAAACCAGTTCTGAATCAGCACACTAGTGCTGATACATAGGCCCAGTACTTATACATAGGCACAATTTCCTGCGTTCTTCCCAAGGACCTAAAGCAAGCAGGATTCAGACTGGATCTCACCAGAGCACAGCAAGCTGAGCGACAAGGTCTGAGCCTGGGTTCCCAGAGTCTCAAAACCAAAAGGTACCAGCCTTACTTTCCTTGATAGATTGGTTCTCAGATACACATTCCCAAGGATGCACTGATTTGCAGAGCTTGGTAAAGTGCCTGGATCATAGGGGTATTGTGTTAGTGTTAGATACAGTATACGTATGCAGTCAAGCAAGGGTTGTATTAGGCTGCGCGATGCACTGAAATGCATTGGAATGCATCTCGGAGGTCAGTGTTACAGAGTAGAGCTGCTGACGTCGACAGGTGCTGAGAAATCAACTGTAGCGTCTGCTGCTGACTGTGAGGCCGAGGCTGACAGTCTGACGGCCGGTCACGAACGCAAGCATAACGCATGTAGAGCTGAATCGGAGGTTGTATTAGTGGCTATACCTATATCAGAAGAATACGAAGCCCTCAGTATATGTGGGGAAGCTAGAGCGAAGACTCCACTCAGGCACAAGCAAATACTCGTCCACTCAGGCACAAGGCAAACAGGCTCGTGACCGGCGCACTGACGCTGTCTGTAGCAGGTGTTCATCGTCAGGAGGTTGTAGGCAGCTCAGTCGCTGGCCGCTAGTCTGTGTAAGAGGTCGGGAAAAGAAGTGGCCTGCAGATATGCTAGCACAGAACCGTTGTCAGGAAGTCTGGTCGAAAGCGGCCTGGCTTCAGAGCAGGCCGTCACTTATGCATCAGAAGTTGGCAAGGCACATTGTGCAGCAAACGCTAAAGCAGCAATCTCATCATGTGCACGTGTAAGGCAAGCTTGTAGATATGCATAAATGTCTAGTGTTATGCCACTGCATACCAATAGGCTTCTCGAATTTGAACGCCACCAACGGTGTGCCAATTTTCTCTCTGTGTTGTAAGGGAATGCTGGCCACAATGAGGGGATCATTCACAATGCCAAGCCTAACCCTGGGTGTGAAAACCTCACTTCAAGAAGCTTCCTGTGTCTGCGTGATATATGGCTTTAATTATTTCTGTGAACACATTCAACATGTGCTATCACTGTCCAAATGACAAGCAAGGTCAAGTCTGTGGACCAGGTGGGTCCAGCTGGGGTCCTGGGCCCTACCCCGGGGGTGCAGAGGGGTCTGAGCATATTCAGCTGTTTAAGGGAGAAGTGTTGCATGAAGTATACAATCATGTTAAGTGTTCTGTTACTCATTGGGGATAGGTACTGGACAAGGGGATGGTCTATGGGGAGGATGGCAGGGGGAGGGTTGGTCCAGTTTCTGAATTTCTGCCAGTAAGGGGTGTGCAGTGCGTGCATACGAGGAGCTCCTGAGTGCACCTGGCATGGCAATCGAGCCATGCATCGCCTCAGGGGGAGTAGGGGTAGAAGGCTCAGAATGCGTTTGCTGTACAATAGTGGCTCTGCGTTGTGCCTTTTGCTGTTGGTGTCTGAGAAAGGTGACCCGGCTCCTGGCTCCCTTGACAAGAAATAAATCTGCCTCATTGCGGATGCCTGAGCCCAGCTGACTGTTATCCGTGGACAATGCACTGTGTACGACGTCATGCGCGACACCGAGTACATTGGACAGAGCTGACGGCAGTGCTGCTTGATAAAAGAAGAACGATGAACAGCAAACTCTGCAGCGCAGGTGCAGCATGTCTGCGATAGCTTGACTGCTGAAGCAGGGGTTGTCTGCAAGTGCTGATATATCAAGCTGATGATTGTGCTTGGAAGAGACGCAAGGCCTGTAGCAGGCTGTTCCAAACACACTGGTTTGCTTTGCCGATCATTTGCAGGTCTCCCCTTGTGCTTGTGTTTGCCGCGCTTTCCAGCAATACGCCACTCAGTCTGCCGTGCTGCCATATTGCCTTGTTCTGCAGCAGGGACCATGGTCTGGAATGATAGGATGGGCAGTTGAAGGATGCAAGACATGTGTGCAGGATCCAGTTGCGTACAGGTCTTCTGGCACTGCCTGATCTGCACTCTACCTTCTAGGACTAGTTCCAGGGCTATGTCTCTGTCACACTGTTGTCGCTGCAATTGATTTGACGACGGTGTGAGCTGCTGCTGTGCCTAGATTGGACACGTCCGCGCGAAGTCAGAGCTCTGGTCTCAGTGAACAGCACACCTATTTGAAGGCAAGTGCCAAAGCGCTGTGGGCGGAGCGCTTTGCAAAGGAAGGTCGAGCCACAGCGGTCTTACAGACACGTAGCTGCCGATCTTACAGAAACATAGCTTCCAACGTCCTGGCGCCATCCATGGAACTGGTCTTGGAATCAAAATTGTCCTTCAATCCCTGGGATTGAAATTAAAAGCTAAAGTCATGCAAAGCAATGTGGTCAAGCTGCCTGGCTACAAGCCAGCAAAGATGTGTCAGTCAGAGACATTTCAAATGTATTGGACCCACCCTGGCTGCACATTTGTTCCTTCCGTCACACGTCCAGAAGATAAGGCAAGGGCAACCACTTGCTCAGGGTGCACACAGCGCGCACAGCACGGGCGGCTGGGTTTGAAAGTGTGTAGGTCTGGAGTGTGCATTGCTGCGGCTGCAATAACTACTCTGACTGCAACTGCAACTGCACATTTGTTGCAGGCAGGAGATACACTTCTATTCCACGCAAGATGAGACACGAGCTCGAGAAGCCCCCAAGTTTAAAGGTAATTGCAATGCTTTGTCTGCTGGCTGATTAGCTGACATATGTTTATGGCTGCTTGAGTGCATGCATTCTCCTATCTGCTGCTTTGAGCTGATGTGAGTCATGGTCAGGAGACTGCAGTGAAGGTTCTGTCAGAGCTTCTGGCAGCACCAGCTGCTGCAAATTTGCTTTGTCTCATCAGCATTTGTGCTTATCTTCATGGCTGCCATGTACATGACATGCTGATGTGGCTGTTGGATCTGCCATGCCAATGCATGGGGGTTGCCCACTGCCACATGTGATGTTTCAATTCTTGTTAGCCAATTGCAACAATGGCTTTTTATCTGATTTATGGTCTTGCAGCTTGTACAGTATTACGCTTCAGGTTCTGCCGCCAATCCTGTATGAGGGTGCAGCCGAGGTACTAATTCAGGCTGTGTCAATCCCCAGGGGCTTTGAGATTGAGTTGGCAAGCATGCCCATTGGGAGGACATTGTTCTTGAGGCAGGGCTGCTTTGGTCCCTGCCTGCAGCTGAGGATCAAGGACAGCCCCAGTGCAGCGCAACAGGTGCCAACGAGTGCTAGGAGATCAGCCAGTAAGACCACAAAACCAAAGCATACAGTCACCGCGGCAGCACTGAAGTAAGGCAAGCATTTGTTTCCTATGGTCCTGTAAGTTGCTTGCTTGTCACATTCAGCATTGCTGCTGTACAGTGTCTTACTTTCATGAACATTGTTGCTTTGGTTTTGGCACAGCTGGACAGCTCTGTGTCCCACGTTTGAACAGTTGGTCAACTTTTTCAGAACATGCTTGGACATGTGTTCATCTCTGTCTACCATGTTTGGAAAATTAGTCACCTCTGCATACCATGCTTCAAGATCTTGCAACTGTGTCCTGCTAGCCTGCCAGCTTATTGTCTGTGTCGCATGCATGCAGATAGCATCAAAGCATGAACTCATCTTGCAGAGAAGGAAATTAACGGTCAACCTTCCCTCCAATGAAGCGTTCACTGTAAGACCAAAATGTTTTCCACAGGCAACATGTGGGCGCCTATCATGCAGTATGCTGCAAAGCTGCTCCAGGCTGCTGGGTGCACGTCGCAGGAGTTGCAGCCAGACAGTGGTCACCTGTGGCAGAGGATCTTTCCTTTCCCCTAGGGCTATGCCCTATGGTCATAGCTCCGGGCTGCCGCCTTAGGAGGCTCCCGTCATGATCGCTGAAAGCGTAAACTTTTCTTTTCTTTTCACCTGTGGCAGGCATGCTGGCTGCTTGATGCCAAGTCCCAAGCTCAAGGCAGAAGTACTCAAGGCAGCCATGTTGATCAGAGAACGAGGCAGGCTCACAAAGACCTTGCTTGAAGGGGGGAAAAGCAGACTTGGTCAGATGCCATGGGAAATGTAAATAGCAAGACAAAGCAACAAAGTTTCAAGGCAGGCAAGGCTGACGTCAAACGGAGCACAGAAACAGTTATAACTAATTAGTGAAAATGAGCCCAAGACCATTGGTGCAGACAAAATAAAGGGACAAGCAGCAGTCCTCCCAAGTCATGGCATATATGGGCTGTTCTGGCGACAGCAATGAACAAAGCATCAAGTGACGGATGCCAGCCGGCTCAGCTTTCTAGATTGGACACAGCTGGATGGCAGACAATCCAGTAGATTGTCACTCATTGGGGCACATATCATCATTGCTGCAAGGTTGCTTGGTTGTGAAATTGCAGCTATCATGGCAAGCTCCTGTGCAACTTTGAGTTTGTTGATTGCATTCGCAGCAATAGATGCTACGCACGTGGTTCAGCACTTCTCAATCGCAGCAATTCTACTTACCATGACTGTAACTCAAGCCTCTAAATGCATTTCAGTACCTTTCAACACATTGCGCGGCCGCACACAAGCCTGCATGACTGCATTTTGTGTCACAGTTTCTCCATGGTTCAGGCATGTTACCAAGCTCTGCGGTCCACCCTTGGAAATGTATCTGAGATCGGCTCTATCCTAGACAACCGAACCGATTGGCACATCATCAACTTGTCAGAGCTCATATGCCCTGGCACATCCAATAGACCTGAAGGCTAGACAATGGATACAAGATCTTGCTGTCGCAGCCCCACCATTTCCATTTCAGGTCCATCCTTCAAGTTTGATGGATTTATGAATGTGCAATGTAAATTCACCTGTGTGGCTGTATGGCAACAGACATCCCGACGTTTCATATTCCGATGCTGCAACGTTATCACAACGCACAGTTTGATCTAGTCGATAATTCGGCAAAGGCGTCGACCGGTGCGCACAATTTTGCTGCAGCCCTGACCGCCAATTGTGCTGTGCTGCAGCACATGCAAGGGAGTCCCTGGTACCTTTTCGCACGTCTTGTTTCGATCAATTTAGTGGGTATCGGCGGACATGCCCGCAGCTTTGCAGTTGGAAGGTCGTAGCATCAGGCAATATGCTGTCAAGGGCGTTTTATGTTCTGAGATAATGCATTAGACCTGCGTGCACATGAAACCAATAGCTTGCAGGCCACCTCAAGCCACACACTCGCCGCGAGCCTGTCACAAGCCCGTTCCGAGCCTCAGGAAGGCCTTGCAGTACTCGCATGTCCGGTGCTATTGCCCTTGCACACAAGGTAACATGTGCCTGAATCTGACTAGCTTCACTGTCTGCACTGAAGCCATGTCTTGCTTTAGCCGTTGACTTTTAGCTTCAAATTGTGACGCACTGCAGCAAACAAGACACGCAGTTGGTTGATATGGGCTGCAGCTACCAAGCAAACTCATCTCGTTAGTCAGCAAGCCAGACAGCAGCAGGGTCCAGACATCAGCCGGCTCAGCCCAAAGCTGCAGCAGCAGTGGGACCATGCTAAGAACGCTCACTGGGGCAATGTCAACATCACCCCACACAGCCAGCGAAAGGTGCATTGGACATGCCCTGGTTGTCCAGAAGGTCATCCCCATCAATGGGAGGCCCAAGTGCACAACAGAACAAAGAATGATGGCTGTCCATTCTGCAACGGCAAAAGAGTGTGTCAGCACAACTCTATTGCTTTCAAAGCTCCCAACGTGGCTGCCAGCTGGGACAGCACAGCCAATGATGGCACACCACATGACTTCACAGCTAACAGCAATTTCACAAAGCAGTGGCATTGCCCAGTCTGTGGCCACAAATGGCTGGCATCAATTAGCCATCGCGTCGGACTGAAATCTGGTTGTCCTGCGTGCTATAATCGTGCCAGGACAAAGGTGCGTCATCCCACCTTGGCTGAGTGCAATCATCCACTCCTCAAAGAATGGGACACTGAAGCAAATGCCAAGGAGGGGTTGTTCCCTGACAAGCTCAGGTTGGGCAGTAACAAGCGTGTCCATTGGACGTGCCGCAAGTGTCCTCTGGGATTGACACATAAGTGGGCCGCAACAATGAACAGTCGAGCTCTGGCAGGTAATGGATGTTCATGTTGTGCCGGCAGGACAGCTTGCCAGTGCAATTCTTTGCCAAGCTTGTATCCTGGAATTGCTCAAGAGTGGGATTACTGCAAGAATGATGGGGATCCTGGTGACTATACAGCTAGCTCTAATGTTGTGGTGTGGTGGAAGTCAAGAGACCAAAAGAGTTGGCAGCAATCTGTTTCTTCTCGCACAGATAACCGCCTCGAGCGGCACAGAAACAGAGCAACTTGAGATGTGATTGTTGTTATAGCAAGACTTGCTGAGTCCATTGCATGGTGCCTGCAGCCAAGTGTGCAGAGTGTTCATATGACACGCATGGTAGGTTCGAGTTGACTGAAGAACTTCTTGTCAGACTTCTCAATCGATTGCCAAACGGCTCAAAATCTTAGGTTCGAAGTGACAGTTGTTGCGATTATTGCTTGGGCAATGACTTCAGATTTAAAAAGGTCATATGCATTAAATGACCTGGCGCTGCGATACCATGCGTCGAAGGATCATTGATTGCTGCAAATGATCTGTATGATGGTTTGCTAGCGCTGCATGTTGAGATGATTGCTGCATATACATTCATTCAATGAATGTATGCTGAAACAGCTGATTAAAGTGATAGTTGAATCAATGACTGATTGTATTATGCCTTGATGTACTCTCAACATAGCACACTGAATGATCTTATCCTTCATAGAATCAGTGACATGTGAGCCAGACAGACGGTGTTGTGTCTTGTAGCAATATATGCATTTTCAAGAACACCCAGTATGGGTGCAAGAGGTGGCAACCATTCAGGCGTTTTACCACGCTCTGCAAATTAGTGTATCCTTGGGAAAGTGTATCTGAGATCCAATCTATCAACTGATTGCAAGGGAACCACTCAGCAAGACTGCCCCTCGCTACACAGAAGCGCAGTTGGTGCAAACTCTACATGAGCTGCGTTCACATGTCCCCTCATCTCTTCTCTTCATGTGTGTACGAGCGTGCGTGTGGCAAGTATGCTAGGCACCTCTGGCATCCCTTGCAGTGCATTGACTACATGCCTCATTGAGCTTCATGTTGACTACATTCTGCCTTGTGTTGTTTAAGGAGGACAGAAGCGTGGTACAGGAGAGGGGCTACATGGCGAAGGAGGGCAGGGCACTCAGAGCCACCAGCAGGGGCCGTGTGCTGTCAGCCTTCCTCCAGCAGTGCTTTGCGCAGTATGTGGACTATGAGTTCACGTCTGACATGGAGTCCCAGCTGGCTGATGTGCCAGGTGACCTGGTCAGGCTGCAATGCATCAATGAAAGCTCATGCTGGATTGACAGTGCATGAGGCAGCAACTACCGTGCGCATGATGGTGTTGTCGGTCAAACACACTTGTTGCAATGCCCGCATTGTAGGACCGCTGTGGAAAGCTGTCACTGCTGCATCTTGGCACCTCAGCAACAGGGTTCAGACATCAGCCTGCTCAGCCCTAAGCTGCAGCAGCAGTGGGACCATGCCAAGAACGCTTACCTGGGCAACACACTCATCACCCCACACAGCATGCGGAAGGTATATTGGATACAAGAGTCAATGCCCCCTCACGGGGTAGGGCCTTAGCCTCAGCAGGACTTGCTGGCAACCTCTAGGGTAGCCTTGTGCAATAGGCCCAGCAGGACAAAATAAATAATAAGGTGCATTGGATATGCCCTGACTGTCCAGATGGTCAAACCTCATCAGTGGGGACTCCTCAGTGACCAACAGAGCACAGAATGATGGCTGCCACTTTTGCAGAGGCAGAAACAATTACCATTTACAGCATACCAATTGTGTCGCGATCTCATTGACAGATGTCTGCTGTGAATGCATGCTTCACTTTGCCACCATAGCCCTGAGGGACCTTGAGAGACCATTGCTAGGACATCACAGCTCGCATTTGGTGTGAGTAGCTATGAAGCAGTATCAGATAGCGATCCCCAACATGTAAGTCACACATAACATCGCTGACTTGGCGATAGCAATGGAAACTGCTGCTATGAGTATTTTATAGCTGCCCTCATATACACCCTGGGCACCCAGAATTGTTGATATTGCTATGACTGGGAGCAGCAGAGGCCATTGTACTAAATGACTCGTGGTCACCCTCCAGTAAGCTGCCAAAGCTGCAACAGATCCTAGGCAGTGGCCGCATGCATGAACACATGGGGCGCTTTGTACAAAGTCGTTTTTTGTGCTAGCATACGCAATGTATAAAGCTGCAAGTTTTGTTCGGATCCCACTTTTTTGACGCTCAGCTGCTTTTGCTAGCAGACTGTTTTGCATCGGCAGCCGCGCTAGCATGTGCATCTTCTTCTCTTCATACACCTGAAAATAGTACTGTGCATGAAATGCAGTAGCGCAGGGCTCTGGCAGGGCACAAACTGCCCAAGGTCACAAAGCTAGGCTGTACTAGCTTACCTCCTCAGCATTGCACTCATCTGCCGCAATCACAGACTTGCACGCTGCTATTGCCAAGCCCGTAGGTACCCCAGCACAGCCAACAACAAAAAAGAGAAGCAAGGCCCGTTTGTCTACCGCCCACATAGCAGATACAAGTACACTTGCCAGCAGGAATGACTCACTAGCTCCAAGAACGCCAGCATAGAACCTCGTGCCCCGCTGAGAGAGGTGGTTGGACGTGCTGTTGTGTTCTTCGATATTTAGCAGGACATCGTCAGTCAGTGTCTCGTTAACTATTTTCTGTTGAGCTTCGTCCATCTCTGCAAGCTGGTTGCGGTGGTCGACATCCAGCCTTGCATGACTGCATACTGTATCTGACATATTATCTCTGATCCAGGCGTCCCACCGGGCTCTGCAAATTAGTGCATCCGTGTATCCGAGATCCACTGTATCAATGATCAATGATGATGATCTCCAGACACCCCGACGTTTGATATTCCATGCGCATCATGATCAGTTGTGCTGTGCTGCAGCACATGCGCGAGTCTTTCCTGACTTGTGCCCGCACCTTTCGACTCGATCACTCTAGCGGGTGATCTAGCCAGACATGCCTGTTTGTCCCTGCCTGAGTGGGCTTTCTTACCTAAAGCCCGCAGCTTTTGCGGTCGGAATGTTGTAGCAGTAAGCAACAAAGCTATGAAAGGCGCCTAAACCATGCACCGGGCCAGCGTGCATACAGATCCAACAGCTTACAGGCCACCTCAAACCACACACTCGTCGCGAGCCTGTCACAAGCCCGTTCCTACACTTGCACCAAGCCCGAGGAAGGCCGTGCAGCCATCGCACGTTCGGTGCTGTTGTCCTTGCATACGATGTGAGCAACTGCCCTGAATGTGACTAGATTCACTGTCTGCACTGAAGCCTAGTCTTGCTTTGGCCACTGACTTTCAGCTTCGACTGTGACGCACTGCAGCAAACAAGACACGCGGAGTGTTGCTATGGGCCGTAGCTACCAAGCAAACCCATGTCGTCAGTCAGCAAGCCAGACAGCTGCAGGGTCCAGACATCAGCCGGCTCAGCCCCAAGCTGCAGCAGCAGTGGGACCACGCCAAGAACGCTCACCTGGGCAATATCAACATCACCCCACACAGCGGGCGAAAGGTGCATTGGACATGCCCTGATTGTCCAGATGGTCATCCCCATCAGTGGGAGGCCCAAGTGACAAACAGAACAAAGAATGATGGCTGCCCATTCTGCAAAGGCAAGAAAGTGTGTCAGCA
>JAABUK010005373.1_pt1 | contig 20026 bp, 30 predicted proteins | sample 5559141 | NCBI WGS metagenome assembly JAABUK01 (sample SAMN10711869, study PRJNA513367) | rock metagenome | isolation source: Antarctica rocks | place: Antarctica: Victoria Land, Pudding Butte nord | collected 2016-01-03 | reverse complement strand
CCAACACCCCACGCAACCCCCCCCCCCCCCCCCCCCCCGAATGCTGGAATCCCGAGGCCTCCACGCTGCTGCACGTAAAACCCGCTTTCTGGTCAAAAGTCCGACGTCATTGGCATACAACTATCGGAGTTTCTTCTTTCACACGGGCGCCCCCAGGCGTGCTGGAACCCCAATGCCCGCTCGATGCTGCTCCGCCTGGAAACTTGTAGTGTCTGGATTTGGGCAGGACAAATGTGCTTCTGGAGCAGGCTCGACAGCTGTAGCAGCTCTCTTGTGTCAGGCGCAACGAGCTGGCATGCATGCCATGACGCTCCTGAAGTGCGCCAGCAACGCACAACGAATGAGTTCCCACGCCTCTGCGCTGGAAGGCCACACAGATGGCTGCCTATTCACTGCGTAGTTAGCATGGTCTACTCACTACTTGCGGCCCCGGGTAACGGTACCTTGCTTGCGGAGGCCATCGTGCTGGAACATTCGTTAGTACATGCACCTACAGTCTAGCCTTGGAGCTGTCTTCCTCTCCTCGCGTGTCCATCTCTTCAGCCCCAAGTGCTTGTCTTTCACATGCGCAGGTGCCGGTGTTCATCCAAGGGCTGGTGCGGCGCTTTCCTCTCCATTTGACTGGTACCCTTCGCCGAGTCTCATAATCGACGTTCCCTTTGCGCAGGTGCTGGTGTCCATACAGGGGTTGGTGCTGGTGCCGGAGCCCTACTACAATGAGGCCGGCTATGGGCGCCAGGTGCGTTCTGCGCCAGGTCCTCAATACTGGCTCAGATCGGACAAGGTCGTTGGTGCAGCCGTCTGCTGTGGCCTGCCGCCTTGCGCAACTCGCCGCAACCTGGCCCCGCCTCTCGACGTGGCTTCCATCACTCGCAACCTCGGCCTGCACTCTGCGCCCTTGAAGCGTGTCGAGCAGGTGGGCAGTGCCGGCAGTGCGCGCAACAGCGTGGTGCACTATGAGCACGCCTTTCGATGTTGCATCACCTCGCCCGTCCGATCATGCACTTTTGCAGGTGGGCAGCGCCGGCGGCGCGCGCAACAGCGTGGTGTACAACGAGAACGCCTTCCTGCTGTCCGCCCGCTCCATGGTCAACAGCGTACGCACGCCTCCAGCGGACTTCAGGCCGCTCATGCAGGTCCGTCTGATTAGGACTGAACTTGGTACTCATCGTCCAATGTGAAAATGCACAACGAGAACGTGTTCTGCTGACGCCCCGCTCCATGGTCAACGGGGTGCGGACGCCCCCAGCAGGCTTCCGCCTCCCCACCTACAACACTCCTATTGTGAGTGTACAGGAGCACTTTGCGCGGCGGCGGCCGGCAATCCTGGCGGCTTGTGACGCCTACGCCGCCGGAGACTGCCGCGTCGGGCACTTCGGCGTCAACCCGGATGCCGCGGCAGCGGCGACGCAACGGCAGCTGCAGCGGCGGGCCGAGCTAGCCGGCGCGGACGCCGGCGGCGGCAACGGCAGCAATGCTGAACCAGCCGCGGGCGCCGAGGCGAATGGCGCCGCAGCTGCAGCCCTGGTGCCGCCGGCGATGTCCGATGCAGGCGCTGCCGATGCGGTGTGCGCCGCTGCTGCAGGGCCATCATCTGGCGATAGCGACACAGCGGCGGTGGCGGCGGCGGACGAAGCAGTGCAGCCACCTCCGCCGGCGGCGGCTGCAACGCAGCAGCAGGGTGGCACGGCGACGCAGCAGCCTGACGCGACGGCGCCGCCGGCGGGTACCTCGGAGGGCTTCCGCCTGGTGCTGGCGCAGCTGCGGCCGCGGCTGCAGTCCGCGCTCGACAGCGTCGCCTGGCCGTAGATAGAGAATTGTTATGTAGAGAGGCTCGACTGCTCGTCGTCCGTGGTTAACAGTGTGGCCCGATGCCGTTGTGGGGGCGTAGGTATGTGCAAATCGGTATGAGCAGGACTTCGGAAATATTGGCTCTCTTTTGCTGCTTGGAGGGCGGTCAGACGAGGACGTCACATCTGGGAGCACAAATTGTAAGGAATCCACTGGTCTCAGTAGAATCACTTTGCGAGCACAATCAGTCCCACGAGTTTCTAGGGAACAGTTGCGCAGAGAATACCTATGTACTTCATACCGTAATCACTGTAGTTGCGTTGAATGTGTAGGCAAAAGGTGTGTCGGGCCCCGCCTGCGTGTTCTTTGTACTTTGGCCTGCTGCAGCCTGGATTGTACCTTGGCCTGCTGCATCGTGCCACCGCCTGTTGCAGCATATGTCATGGCGGCAGCGCCGTGAGAGAGGAGTGAAGGAAGGAGATAGGTAGCGGCAGCAGAGTTTGAAGAAAGGAACAGAGAGGCGCGAAATGAATTGAAGATAGGCTGGGACTGGCGGCGGGTGGACGGGCGGGGCGGCAGTAAATTGCAAGAGGATCAAGAGAGAAAAGCTGGGGGCATCGGAGACAGGGCAAAGACGGGACGCCGGCCAGGTGCAATCGAAGCACTACCCATCTCTGGGTCCACAGTTTTGAAGACTGCGCCCGCCACCAGGCGGGATCAGGCCGGCAGAGGCAGCCAAACGAGGCGCTTGCCGAAAAGCAGCTGATATGGCGGAAGTGAAATAAGCGCGGCCCAAAGAATGAGTGGTGTTTAAAAACACCAGTTTTGGTGAAAGCTATTGCTAAGAGGCAGCCTAGGCGCGCTCGCCGCGGATGCGGCGGGCCAGCTGGATGTCCTTGGGCATGATGGTGACGCGCTTCGCGTGGATGGCGGCCAGGTTGGTGTCCTCGAACAGGCCAACCAGGTAGGCTTCGGCGGCCTCCTGCAGCGCCAGCACCGCAGATGACTGGAAGCGCAGGTCGGTCTTGAAATCCTGCGCGATCTCACGCACCAGCCGCTGGAAGGGCAGCTTGCGGATCAGCAGCTCCGTCGACTTCTGGTACTTGCGAATCTCACGCAGCGCGACAGTTCCGGGCCTGTACCGGTGAGGCTTCTTCACGCCGCCTGTACATCAGAAACAGAATGAGGGGTCAGACCTTGTTGTTTGAAACTGTAACCCAGTTCATGACATGCATGAAGTCATCATGACATGCACCTGCACGCCGGTTGCCAGAGCATGCAGTGGGAGATCTGTGCAAGGCAAACAGGCGGCTCTAACGTGCAGGAAAATGCAGAATGGTCAAATCTCGAATATGAAAACGGTACCGCACCAGTGGCGGGCGCGGACTTGCGAGCGGCCTTCGTGGCCAGCTGCTTCCGGGGCGCCTTGCCACCGGTGGACTTGCGAGCCGTCTGCTTCGTGCGAGCCATTGTTGAGAACTGCAAGGCAGTGGGGCACAGAACGACGTCAATGAGTGAACTTCAAATAGCCAATCCATACTCGGAATTTCGTGCAGGAACATGCAGACGCCCGATTGCGCCGGACACCAGCCGATTCTGCAGCAGCTCTGCGATTGACCGGTGGACGACCTGACACGGACAAGAGGCTTCAACGAGCGCAAAGCGCGGGCGCCGCGCGACAGAGAGTGCACACCTGGAAGCGAAGGGTCCAACACAGCAGGCGAGTAGGACTGTGGGAGAAGGTTGTGCTCATCTGCCGAAGCGAGGCTGGCTTTCAACGCCGGGGACACTAGTGAGCATTGCGGGACTCGTGTCGAACCTTGGCGTTTCACCTCGCGCCCCTGCACTTCTGTCAGGGTTTTCGGCCCTGCAGAGCTAGGTTCCTGCTGCTGGAGGGGAATTTCGTGGTGGTTGAGAGACCAAGTTGCTGATTCTACCAATGCTGCTGTAATTTTCACCTCCATCAAAGCTCTACGGGAGTTGGGGTTGTGGCATTCCGGTAGTGGCATTCCGCTCTCCGCTGCTCCGTCTGCTCCTCAACACACATCCTCAAGCCTCAGCCTGCACAGGACTCTCCTGAGCACCCCAGCAACCATGTCCGGACGGTGAGGCTCGTGCTGTCTGCTGAGCGCGCTGAAATGTACGATGCAGGTGTCCTTGCACATCCACTACCTTGGTACTTGTTTCTGCCAACTGCGACATTTGCCGGTATTGCGTCATTGCTCACAGTCACTCTGTGCTTGACTTCCAGGGGCAAGGGCGGCAAGGGCCTGGGCAAGGGCGGCGCCAAGCGCCACCGCAAGGTCTTGCGCGACAACATCCAGGTGCGTGCCTGTCTGGCCAACACCAGTCAGTGTGACCGTCCCTACTTTAGCAACCTGCATGGCACAGACTCTGCTGCACTGCTGCCTGTGCATATCGCCGAAGTATGTGCAGCGATAAGACAGCGAGTCTGCGTTTTGCATACCGCTGCCGCGCAGCAATGCATGCGCGTCAGCCTGCAAGCTGACTCGTATGCACGTGCAACACGCTGAGCCGTTTCGCCTTCCATCAACGCAGGGCATCACCAAGCCCGCCATCCGCCGGCTCGCCCGGCGTGGCGGCGTCAAGCGAATCAGCGGCCTCATCTACGAGGAGACCCGTGGCGTGCTCAAGGTTTTCCTCGAGAACGTCATCCGCGACGCGGTCACCTACACCGAGCACGCCCGCCGCAAGACTGTGACGGCGCTGGACGTCGTGTACGCGCTTAAGCGCCAGGGCCGCACCCTGTACGGCTTCGGCGGTTGATTACCGCTCACTCAAAACCAAAAGACTGGTGTTTTTAAACACCACCTGTTCGGCTGGGAGTCCCAGTACTCAAAATGTGGCGTAGCGTTTACACCGACTGCATCAATACCTTGACCCCTTCCTCAGCTCAACACCCCTTCTTGCGATATCTGCCTACATCTGAACTCCCGAATGCAAAGCAGCCATTGCCCCTGCTGTTATTACACAGCGTTTCTCGTTTCGTTCTAGATCCTTCCGATTTCCATTTCTCCAATGGAACCAGTGCCTGCACCGTTACCGGCAGCCTGCCGGTGCAGATTTCCAGTGGGACCTTCGGATTTGGAAGCAGTGTCTGTGCAGGTTCTGGAAAAGAACTGCTGAACAAATGCATTGCCCAAGAACTGAACTGCCGGAGATGCCCAGCCTTGTCATGGCTGTAAGGCGGCGCATGGCCGCAGGCAGTTCCGCCTCAGCAGAGACCCTGATGTCCTGCGCCTTCAACCTGCAGAGCACGTAGATTCAATAGTAGGGGCTTAAGAAAGCTTCAGAACGAAAAGCTTCCAATGCATTTGCAGCTGCTACATATCGGTTCCCGACCAGAAGGAATGCAAGTATGCCTGCAGGACGCGCTAGGCACAGATGCGTGGTTCGCAGATCGTGCCGACGCACCTGAACGGTGTGTCCGCTGATGTCCCCGCTGCTCAGCGTCACCGACAGGTGCCGCAGATGCTGGGAGAGGTTTGCGATGTCTGCTGCGCTGCTACACAGGCTGCCGTCCCAGGCATCGAGGCCGAAAATGCCAGGCTGATGCTGAAACCCTGGATCCTGCGGCCACGCCGCAGCCATGCGCGGCAGCGCCGCGCTGAGGCACCTCAGGCACAGCGGCGGCGGCAGCGGCACGCCGGTCAGCGGTACTGGCCAGTCTTTGGACTTGAGGAGCAGGTCGACATCCAGCGCGCCGATGCCTGCACATGCAGCAACCACATCCAATAGAGTTAGCTTTGGGCCCGGCGATCTTTCAGGGCGGAGACGCGTGTGCCGCAGGCAATGAATCTCAGCAGAATTGGCTGGCAATCAGTTCTGCCATGCAAAGTGCGTTCTTGTGAAAGGTCTAAGAGGGTCTTACTCGCCCCGATCGTTTTGCACCGGCAGCGGGCTGTAGCAGCCACTTGACCAGAAGGATATAATCGTGTCGTCGGTTTACCCTGTGTGCTGCGGCATGCTGCGCTGTCTTGCCCCTGGCATGGCATTGGCCCCCCTGGTGTTGCAAGTCCAATAGGGCGGCGGCGTGTTGCTGTGGTCCTGGAGCTCATGAAGGGGCTCAACCTCTGAATCATGAGAAGCGTAACCACAATGCCTGGGTTCATGGTTGACTCGACAAGGTCTACGTATCTGACCACAACCATAAAGCTGCCGCCGCCGTCGTCCGCCGGCACCCAGCCAGCCCAGCCTGGTGGGCGTCTCCTCTGGTAGCTGCCTCGCACCTCTGTGTTTTTTATTCTGGAATCCAACCCGTGCCGCCGGCGTGGTGATACTTGAGAATGGGCGCCAGCCCAGGCTTGAGTCGGGCTGGCAGAGGAGCTGGCGCCGTTCCGCGGCGCCGCGCTAGCGCATCGGCGGCGGCGGACACTCGCCGCTCCAGAGATGCCCCGGCGGTGGCGGCAGTTCTGCGCCGCCCAGATTTTCGATAAGGGTTTCTTCCTGCGCCGCGTGCGGCGCTGGTGCGTCCGCTGCCTTGGCGCCGCCCGCATCCGGGCGCTGAACTGTTTCGCCGGCGACGGCAACGGCACGTACTGTGGCCGGTGGGCTCCGCACCTGCGGCATGTCGTGGCCAGCTCAGGCGCCTGGCCGCGCCGCTGGCTGCCGAACGTCCGCGGTGGCAATGGCGGCGCGGCCTGCGCGGGGACTCCGCCGCCGCCGTCGCCGCCACTCCGGCACCGCTGCGCAGGCGGGCAGGTGCAGGTGCGGCAGCTGCCGGGTGGCTGCCGCATGGCACCCTGGCTCGTGCTGACTTAGCTGCATACTGCAGTGTGATCCAGCTTGGCGGCGGCGGCGCTGCAGCGCCGCTTTGCAGACAGCTCGACAGCAGCGTCGGCCCCCATGATGGACCTTGCCCACCATTTTCGTTCTCCGGCTAAGAGATGGAGGAGAACTGTTTGCGCCGCATCTCGCGGATTGTACAGTTGTTAATGGAGGAGGGCGAGAGGGGGAACAGAAGGGAGTTTGAGCAGGGAGGGTGAAGGTGGGGAGGGAAAGGTGAAGAGGGGTTAACTGATAAATTAAACTGTTTATGATAAAGTCAAAAAATAGGAAAAGGGAAAGTGAGATAGAGGAGAAGAGCGTGACTGGGGGGAAGGTGGTGTTTAAAAACACCAGGTTTGGGGTAGGCATCGTGGAATGTCAGATTGACTTTTGCGACACCACTTCAGCTGCAGAGTTCTCAAAATTCCTGCGACACGGAGCCAGATGCCTTCTTGTCGCCCTTGCCCTTGCTCTTGGGCAGCAGCACGCTGTGGATGTTGGGCAGCACGCCGCCGGCGGCGATGGTCACGCTGCCGAGCAGCTTGGACAGCTCCTCGTCATTGCGCACCGCCAGCTGGATGTGGCGCGGCACGATGCGCGTCTTCTTGTTGTCGCGCGCGGCATTGCCGGCCAGCTCCAGCACCTCAGCTGCAATAGTGGGATCCATGACAGCGTCACGGCTATGAATGTACACTTTCAGGCTGGCGCAATCCCCTGCCATGCTGCACTGCTCCCGCGGAGGCTCAGCCAGCTGCAGGCTTGACAATCAAGCTGGCTGGAGGAGGCTGCAGACAAGAACGAACAGAACTGGCTGCAGGCTCACCGGCGAGGTATTCCAGCACAGCGGCCAGGTAGACCGGTGCGCCGGCACCGACGCGCGTGGCGTACTTGCCCTTCTTCAGGTACCTGAAGGGTGAACACGAGAGATGCATGAGCGTCTGGCTGACGCCTCTGTGAAGCAGGATGGTGAAATGCGCTGCTGACCCGACGTCACAGACTGCCATGTCGTTCAGCCGCCACCGCTCAGCTGCCGCCGTCGTCTTGAATACAGCTGGAAACCAAGAGCTCACCGGGCGACACGGCCGACCGGGAACTGGAGGCCGGCTTTAGACGACTGAGACACGGACTTCTTGGCGGTCTTTCCCTTGCCGCGGCCCGACATGGTGGCGATGTATTTCTGCAGGCGGCACACACGAATTTATCAGACATCAGTAGCCTGGGAAGAGCGCGCATTCGAGTTGTGGACAACGCTGGGCATACACGACGCATCCAGTGCAGGCTGAAATGCTTTGCGCCGTGCTGGCTGACACGATTCGTCTGTGAACAAACAGTGCAGCTGTCCCTCATGTTCATGCAGCAATAGCGCCGGCGCGCATCGCGCTACCGCATCGAATGCACCGCATTGCTCTCAGGAACAGTAGCTGCAGCGTCAGGGCGCTGGCAGCGCAGCCGCCACGCGATACGACCACGTTTAACGGACGACACAACACCATAGAGTCTGAAGCTTCGGCAGGAGCCACCGGGAGCCACACGCACCTGGCTGGCGTGCAGGAGAGGATGGGAGAGCTTCCAGGCGAGAGAACTGGAGGTGGAGAATTTACCTGCGCTGCGTGCAGGCCAGGCTTTTGATTGGAAACCGACGAGAACCTACTTCTGAAAGGAATCTAATAGCAGTTCGGCAAATTGCTGTTTCTAGATTATAATGGATAGTCTCAGCCGCGAAGGCAGTCGATGAAGACCTTTGAAGACAGCGCAAGCCAGTCCCGCCACTTGCAGGGTTTTGAGGCATACCAGAGCTTCGCGCCGGCTTCTGTGCCAACAGATTGCGAACAGGTTCACGGCCAGCAGACATCCGAAACCCTACCGCAAAGTGCGATCACTGATCAGGCTTGAACTTTGCGAGCGAAGCAAAGATGGTGCCGATGCCGCCAAAGTCGTTGGTAAGTTTGCTGACTGTGACGCACGAGGCATGGCTCGCTGCGACGTCAAGCGCCGTCTGGCACATGACGGCGCTCTCATGCCGCAGAGAGGCTAACCGATCTCTAGTCCTCGACAAGCAGGCCGTTACATAGCTGGGACTGGGCGGTGGGACAGCTGTGTATGTGTGTCCCTCTTCCACCCCACCCTGGACGTTGGCGGAACCAGGCAATCACTGCTGACGGCAGCGCGTTATGTGAGGTCTGCCTGGATGGTGGGGTGTGAAGCCTCCGTGGTGGCGCATGAGGGGCGGTGGCACTTGCTGTATCAGTGACGGCGCACGATGGTAGCTACCGTCCTGGGCAGCAGTCAACGGTTGGACATCAGCTAGCATTAACATAAATGTTCGAAGTCTCCCTCTGCGCCGAACTCCTTCTCAATCCGCTACATTATGGCTTTGCAGGTGGCATACGTCGGCGGCCCTATCGGCGTCGCGCAGGTCATCTCCATCGCCGCGCTGCCGCACATCACGGGCTGGTACCAGGTGCAAGGCAGCGTGTCTTCGCCAGTGATCTGCTGCTTCTTCTCAGGGTGCATGCACGGCGCTTGCGCCTCTGCACCTGCCTTGAATGAGTGCCCTGCCTTGCAATTATCTTGCCCTGCCCTGCCAACACAAACATGTGCCAGCTGATGCCTGACGTTCTCCTTTCTGTGCCACCTCCAGCGGCTGCGCAAGCCGAGGTGGACGCCGCCCACCTGGCTGTTCGGCCCGGCTTGGGGTGTCATGTACACCGCGCAGAGCGTCGCCGGCTGGCTGGTGCTGCACAAGGTGTGCCGAAATTCTCACTTTTTACATACATAATATTCCAACCGTACGCACACTCGGCACAAGGCGTCATGCAGAGCGTCGCCGCCTGGCTGGTGCTGCACAAGGTGAGCTGGCTACCATGTATCTATGTCAGCTGGCGCTCTGTATTGCGAACATGGACTGGCGCAAACCAATCGCCGACTCCAGCACTATCTTCTTCCTCTTCGTGCGGCGCACAGATGCCGCACAGGGCGGCATGTTGCTTATAAGCTCTGGGATGCAGCACCGACTGTACTTTTTGGGCACGCTCTCCGGCATTGACGAATGAAGCAGGATTTAGAACAGCTGTGGCTGACGGTCTTGATCCGTTGTGGGATGCCAGGCGGGCATGCGCGGGCGGCCGGCGGTGCTGTGGGGCACGCAGCTGGCGCTTAACTTTGCATGGTGCGCCTCTTGATGGAGAGTCTCGGAGGCTTGGATCTTCGCTGAGGCCTCCTCTCCGGCTGGCCTGATTGGATCTCAGACGCAACGTTGTATTTCTGTCCTTATTAGTGCCAACCTCCAAGATATCTGCACGCGTGTTGCTCTGCTTGGCCTGCGGCGCACGCCCTACTGCGGCTGCTAATGGCGGTGCGGTTGTCCACACCTTGCCGCAGGGCCCAGCATGTCGATGTGGCGTGCGTCTCTGCTGCAGCCACACACGTTTGCAACTCGCTGCAGTTCACCGCCGTCCACTTTGAAACCCTGGTCTGCTGCCGTGCAGGCAGCCGCTGTTCTTCAACGCGCGCGCGCTGAAGGGCGCGCTGGTTGACATCATGGGTGAACACTTTTGCTTTTCGCCCCTTTCGATCTCCTTCAGGCTCTTTTGGAGTGTTCTTCTGAGCCACCTGTCCGTCAGAGCCGAGGGCGTGCTCATTGAGCTTGCCCACTTAGCTGCTGGTTTTGGCATGGCGGTTTTGGGCTTCCCTTGAAAGCCGCCGCCATGCTGGCATGTTGTGCGCCGCCTTCTGACCTGAGAACCGCATTCAGAGCTTTGTTGTGTGGCTGCAGCAGCGCGACTCGTGGCAACTGCAACATGTGACATGGAGCGAAGACGCGATTGCCATTCCCTCGTTATCAACGCATTCCTTTCTTTACTGCAGCGCTGGACGTGGCGATCGCACTCACGGCGATGGAGTTTGCGAAGACCGACAGGCGGGCGGCGGTCCTCATGCTGCCCTACCTCGCCTGGTGAGCCCGCTATTACTTCAGGAAGTGGTGTGATGGGATACGTCTGATTAACTGACCATTTGTCAGAAGTGGCTGTGCGTGACCTTCCGCGCCACTCCCCGCGCCTCCGCCACCTCCTCACACTCTGCTGCATCTGCTGGGTCAGCAGCTCGGAAGCGCAACATGAGCACTTGCGTCCAGGCGCTGCTGTTGGGATGAGGAGCGGAATCACCATTGCAACAAGCCGTCTCAAAGACTCGACAACTCGTGCGAAAGGATATGTTTTTGATGCAGGACCTCGTACGCGACGGCGCTGAACTACAACATTATGAAGAACAACCCTCCCAAGGTGAGGCGTTTGAGACACCTCACTGGTGTCTCGAGTCTGAGTGAGCGGCACACTTCTGCTCCTGCATCATCGAGCACAAACCCTGGCGCAGCCGCACCGCGCTCGCCCGTCCCGGCCATGCACACCATATCACTTTGGCACTCGACACATAGAGTCGGGCCAACAGCCCGACATTTTAGGAGCCAGGGCCCGGTTTGGGTGGCAGCAAGCAGGGCAATCCCCGCCGTACCGGCCCAGTGTTTCACATGCCACACGTGTCGAGCGGGTCATATAAACTTGAATCCGACGCTGTGTGCAGAGTGCTAACATGTCGGAGGACCGGCACGACTTGCAGCTGCAAACGGACATGAAGCGACTGTTATTGCGCTGGGAAAAGCAAAGTCACGTTGTTGTTTTTCCATTGCAGGGCGCCAACACGCCGGAGGAGCACGGCGTGTCTGGAGGTCAAGGCAGCCGACAGCAGCCATTGCCCACAAGTATACCTCTTCACTGGGGACACAAACATGCTGGAAGCTGTTATATGTGATTTACAGGGCGCCAACACGCGGGAGGAGCGGCTCGGCCTGGAGGTCAAGACGGCCGACAAGGGTGGACGCTGGCAAGAAACGGTTTTTGGCTAGAATTCGTTAGCTCTTCGTTGGCTCACCATTTATTTTTCTTCCCGCAGGGTGCCAACGCATATGTATATACACATGAACACACATATATATACACACACTTACTGCTCCTTGCCCTGCAGGGCGCCAACACGCCGGAGGAGCGACACGACCTGGAGGTCAAGGCTGCGGAGAAGGTCGACGCCGGTAAGGTGGAGCCCGGCGTCTCCTTCGCTGCCAAGGCCAAGGGCACCTGAAAAGAGTCCGAATTCCAGACGTCCAAGAAGCACTGAGGAAAATCTGGTGTCTGGGCGTTGGCGCCTGGCAACATGGAGACGGGCGTGCAGCACACCGCCAAGGCTAACGGCACCAATGAAATGAATCGAATCTACCGACAAGGGACGGCGTCTTGCACTCCGTCAGGGCCAAGGGCGGGCCTCAGCAGCCGAAACGACTTGCCAAGGAAGATCAGGCTAGAGGGGCCAACATCGCTAGGGGGTGGATACCCGATGGGTGGAAGGCACTGCAAGTGTTGAAATGGCTCAGTTCAGCCATTATTCAGGCCAACTATCGACCGTCGTTTGGGGTTTGCACTCTTTCTGAAGACAGGCGTCATGATGTGTGGCTCACGGTCAAGATGTGTTGATTCAAATGGTATTTCACCTGCCTCCACTTCGCATATCTACAGGACGCTGCTGCTACTGTCACCGGTGTATCATCCACACTGCCGAACCACGGCAGAAACCCTATGACCTATCCGAAGTGTGCACACTGCTACAGTCTGTCACAGCTGATTGACCCTCCTTTCCGCCACAACAACTTGCGTCAGTCCTTCTTGCAGCCGCTGGCATAATGTGCGTCATCAGCAGCGGACACCTAGATGACCTCTATACAGGTTCCTCATTGGCATCTTCTGTATACGCTGCCTAAAAATAATTGCAATTGCGCCCGAAGCCCCATGGAGTACTAAAATCACAGCGGACTATGGACTGCCCTGACGCCATACCGCGTCTGATCCACCGCGCCGCAGCCACGGGCTTGCGCGCATTAGGCGCAACTACAGCAGACTGCTGCCGAGGGAGTGCTCGCTGGCGACGCCGCCTTGCCAACCTGCGTTCATTCCGCCGAGTCTCGTCGCAGGCGCAGGCCGAGCAAGCGTCATATCAGCCGCGCCGCAGAAGCTGGCCCAGCGTGCGCAGGCGCTCGATAACATAGGACAGCGCGTGGTACGGCAGCACGAACAGCGCCAGGCTGGCGGCCAGCAGCGCCGCCGCGGCGATGGTGCAGGAGGCCGCGGCCGCCGCCGCTGCGAGCGCCCTGCCGGCATGCACCGCGCTGATCACCAGCTCCACCGCCGCCTGCGGCATTGGAAATAGTTCTCGCATGCAGATCCACATGGGATACATAATCAAACAGCATTTCACTCATAATTCTGGCTTTGGCGCATCCGGCAGTGTGCATATTAATTCTGGCTCTGGCGCATCCGGCAGTGTGCATATTCACGAGTTTACGCAGAGTTCACATTCAGAGTTGGTACATGCAAAGATGTAACACGCAGAGAGCTGTGCATGCGTGGTGTAGGGTCTGGTTTGAGCGCTGGGCATGCAGGCTGACCTTTTTGACATGTATATTTAAAGGGACAGATATAATTACATTTTATTTCCCTTTTTTAAGACTGACCTGCATGACGAGCGCCGGCTCAGAAGCGCCGCCTGTGACGGCAGAGCGCGCCTGCAGCACCGGAAGAATGCACGTTGGTCCTTGGTTGCAGCAAAATAAACTGCACCAAGATTTCTATAGCATTCACTCCACATGTTCACGTCACTCATGTTCAATGTCGACTTCGGCACGACTTCTCACGGTGCAGGCATCTTACCTGTCCAACATGTGCATGCGCACCCAATGATGGCGCCTACGGACGGGCAAGCTCAGGCTTGCAGTGCGCTCTTAAGAGCAAGCTTGCGCAAGCAGCGGAACATCATCGATCGAACGAGAAGCTCGCCTGCAGCAGCAGCCCAGCGGCGGCGGTGCCCAGGAATGCGGCGGTGCCGTAGGCATTGCGCGGCAGGGACAGCGCGCGCGCTGCCAGCTGGCACGCCGCCGCCGCGGCGCCGCAAACCATGCCCCACGAGCTTCGGGCGGCTGCCTGCGCCACTGACGGCGTACATTTGGTGCAAGGCTTGTGCTGCCGTGCTGGATGGTGAGGGCCATGCAAGAAATGCTCGTCACGCTAGCAAACAGCGGCGTTAGTACCGAAACGCAAATCGTCAACTCCACCTGGTGTCCACTGCAGTTTCCAAGATCCGTCGCTTTCAGGCGCAGACATGATGTGAGGTCTTGTACGCGCCTTCGGCTTGGTGAAGAGGGCCATCATACTGTGAAATGTCTCAACCCACATGGGCGACGGGCTGGCAGGCTCACAGTAATGCAGCCTTCTTCCGATCTGCATGGCCAATGAACCCGCAGCTGAATGCCATATCTTGTCACTGCCACCGCACCAAAGGCAGCTTGCCGCTGGTATGTCCGCAGCTGCGCAGCAGACGATGCGCCAGACGCTGGCATGATGCAGCACATGACAGTGTTGCTCAGGCCATCTCACGCAAGGTTTTTTCTGGTGAAAGTGATAGTCCTGAATTAACTTGATCAAACCTCAGAATTGTGGCAACAGTCTCGCAGCCTGTGCTTTTGATAGTGTGTCGGGCAAAGGCCAAACCTTGGAAGTTGGGGTGCAACATGCAGCAGTATCGAGCTCAAAGAATCATGTGCTGCATGAGTGCTGGGTGTTTGCGATCCCTTCAATGAGCATGCCGATGAGATGCCGAACAATAATCGAGCAAGCTGAAGATAATTGCAGCAGAAGAAACCCGCCTGCTGGGTGTCACATGCTAGATGTGAACACGTGCACCCATGCCGAAATGTCTGAGCCGATACTTCTGCCAACAAGCATGTCAGGCGTTTGCCAACGAAGCCCTGCAAGGAAGGCTGCGACAATACCAACTCATTTCCCAAACTTGGCCCTCTGACGCCAGGTGTTGTGCCAGCAGGCCAGATGCGCGCATGGCGGCTGGCACCGCTGCTGCCGTCGGGACACACTGGGTATGACGCGCCGCAGTGAGTTTCATGTTTGCACCCACCGGCTATCACAGTGCACAGCTTGTCGCTGCCGCTTGCCGCTGCTGAGTGTTAGCCCTGCTGCTACAGACCCGCCGACAGGACCAAGGCCCGCGGAAGCCTGATGATATGAAATTGTTTTGCCAATCCCGGCGTGCAGCATCCACGGAAAGCGGCGGTCATGTCCCCCTCATTAGCTGGCTGATTTCCGCCAGGGTGTCCGACACAGGCGAGCCCTGCACAGCACTGTCAACACATCACTGCGAGAATTGCATCTGCATAGGAGCACAGCACGATAGCTGGATGCTCTGGCCCCGGGCCCAGCTCTCTGTTTGCCTCATGTGCAAAAGCCTGTGCCAGGCGGGCTACATCTGCAAAAGAACAGTGATGTGAGTATTCTTCGCCTGGCGCTGCAAAGCGATCTGTGATTTGACATCACACAGGCGCGGGTGCCTGTAGAATTGGCTTGCCAGAGCGCGCTCCCGCCACCTCTGCAGGGCGTACACAACGACATATGTCAATAAACAAGCAAACACAACTTACCAGCAGACACAGGATGCTGCGACTGCATATCAGGTCCATACCGTTTTTCCATCAATCAACATCATCGTGAGCAGCTTTTGCAGGTGCTTCCACACGAGGCCGGCCAGCATCCGCTCCCGCAGCCGATCGGTGCAAATATTCCAACCCGTCTTCCATGCTTTCATCCTTCAAATGACACTGCGCCCCACTTTCCTAGGCGTCTGTAACGAGGCTGTCCAGCGCGCTCTCGCAGGCGATCATTCCTTAGATGTGCCGAACCGTTCCCGGTCAACACATTCACTCACAACAACCTCTTGCAGGTGCTTCCAGACGAGGTCGGCCAGCGTTCACTCCCGAGGCCATTCGGTGCGGAAATGCGCATCTGAACATGCCTCTGGCGGTGTCTTGAACATTCGTAATCCTGAACGGACCTTCAAGCAATACTGGGCCCCACCCTTCTCAGGTGCTTGTAGACGACGCCCGGCAGCGCGCGCTCCCTCAGATCATTTCGGCAGTGCGCGTCGGACGACGCCTCCCGCAACTCGCGCCGCAGCAGCAGGACCTCGATGGAGTCCCGGCTCCCCAGCGAGCCGTTTTGTTCCCACTCCGCCAGAAACATCGTCGCGAACATGGCGCCTGCGGCGAGGAGGTTTCGGTCTTACATCATCTCGCATCGATCCAAGTAACACCACGAATATGCCAACAAGCGTTCAGCGTCACAGAGCTAGCAGATTCTCGCCTGCGAGTTCAGCAACGATGCCTTCTTGAGTGACGCCGCTGCACCACCTCGAACTTGAGACTCTGGGCATTTCAGACCAGAAACTGCCGCCTAGGTGCCGTCGCTGGCGCTGCTCTGATCTGTGTCTACTGCACTATGAGGGTTTCAGGCACAGCGCACCATGAAGCCCCGCGCAGACGCCGGCGCCGGTGCCGCTCCGCTCTGTGTCTTGTCCACCCTGTAGGTGACAAGAAGTGCGCACCCGGGATGCCGTTGCCGGCGCCGCTCGTTCCAGCGTCCAGCGCCTTACGCACATCGGCCGCGGTGGCGCGTGCTGCCGGGCCATCGTGCACCACCAAAGTTTCGGTACTTGGCACTGCACATGCGCTATTAGAGGCTTGCGCCCGGCGCTGAAACCTCAATAATCGTCAGGCTGTCTGCAAGTTCGCCTCACCTGGGAGGCCCGCGTAGGTGCCGTCGCCGGCGCCGCTCGATTCCGTGTCCAAGCGCCTCGCGCACGGCGGCTGACTTGGTGCGCGCCCCCGGCGTGTCAGGCACCGAGCCTAAACCCTTGCGCGCCATCTCCCGCGGCAGCTTCTGCTCGACCGTCTCCAGGGACATGCCCTGCAGCAGAGCGTTAGCTGCAAGATTTAAGCTTGGGAAGAGCACTTCCTTATGAACCAAATAGCTTTCCTCATAATGAGGCAGCTTGCGGTGTGTCGGGCACCGAGCTTAAACCCTTCCGCGCCATCTCCCGCCGCAGCTTCCGCTCCGCCGTCTCCAGGGACATGCCCTGCAGGCGGACAGGGCAGTCGCATCTTCAGGTTCCACATAAATTCTGGGGATGGTGTGCCATTGCGTCAGGCTTGTCTGCCGCCAAGCTCCTCTGCAGCGCTCCACTTTCAGCTGTTTACTTTGCACAGCCACTTCCAGAGATCCTCCGCCAACGATTGCAGACGTGACAACACAGATGCTGGTAGTGTGCCCTCCACTGCAAGTGCCAGCCACACTCGGATCCTGAGTGTGCGCTATGGCCAAGCCAGGGACCATGATTGCAGCAACTTCCAGCAGTCACATCATCAACGCGCACCTCCATTGCTTTGTCGAACAGCCAGGACACCAGAGCGTCTTGCGCCGCAGGCGTGGGCAGCGCCGCCAGGGCGGTCATCGTGACGGGCGACGCCTGGATCACGTTCATGCGCTGCACGACCGCCGCCCCCTCTGGCGAGCTGCACACCGGAAGCAGGGTTTTGGCACGGAAGCCCACAGGTTTGGTGTGGTGCACCTGCCGGCATGACCGCTGCGCTTTCCTGGGAGCTGCATACGGAAGGCAGGCGTTCCTTGGTGCACATGCAGTTCCAGGTTATCGCCGGCAGCTGGCAACCTGCAAGTAGCACGTGATCGGCAGCGATGGCAATGCCAGTGCCACAGCAGAGTGGCGACAAGGCCGCACCTTTCTGCAAACTCGCGCTTGTTCTGCGACGCCAGGGCTGTGCGCCCCGCCGCCGGAAGCGAGTCGTACTCCGGCTCGTCCATGATTTGCGCCTGCAGCATTGTGTTATGGTTCTGCCTGGTCGATCACCGCCTCACAGTGACTGGCAGTCGCTAAAGTCACTGCGCCACACAAGTGAACGCACTTGTGCGGTTGACCCAACAGATTCAAAGCTGGCAGTGATGTGTCTGAGAGATCATGGTTAAGAGCCGACGTCAACATATGGAGAGCCTGAACACTTAGACTCGCACCTTCTCCGCATGGCCCGCGAGCCAGAGTGGGCAGCGAAGTGCAGCGCAGTCATGACCACAGGGCACGCGAATATGTCGTCTATGCGCCGCGCTGTTTCAGCCGCCTCTGGCGACCTCTGGCGACCTCTGGCGACCTCTGGCGACCTCTGGCGACCTCTGGCGACCTCTGGCGACCTCTGGCGACCTCTGGCGACCTCTGGCGGCAGAGTAAAGCACTGAAATTGATATTATATCCTAAGCGGAAGAGTGGAGTCGCGAATGAATGCATGCATGTGCCCATGACGGCGCCTTGGCTGCAACAAAAAGAAGACGGATGCACAGCAGTCTTTGTCAACCAGGTTGCTGCTGATGTGCGTGTGCCATGCAGGTGCGCACGCACACCTTGCAGTGAATTCGCGCTTGTTCTGCGCTGCGACCGCCGTGCGCTGTGCAGGCGAAAGCGCATTGAAGTCCCGCTGGTCCATTGCGTTGCCCCTGCGGCCAAAATTACGATTGCTTGATGCTCCTGATTGCCCGATCACCGCCATAGCAGGACAGATTCCCCTGCATGCCAGCCGCGCGTGGCCTGCGCACAGACATGCCGGCGTCGTGTGCACTTTGCTCTCGAGCACGCACCATGAGACGAGAAAGCTGCAGCTGGGAAGCTTCATGCACCTCTGTAAGTGTGTTCAAGTGCGTATTTACAGGTCAAAGTTGCGCGATCAACGACGCGAGAGCTTCTAGCCAAATCGACACAAATGTGCAAGTGGCCAGTACCCTCTGCACGGCGGCCAGCAGCTTCCGCAGAACGAAGCTGCGATCGTTCAAATGACTTAGGCTGCAGAATCTCGACGTGAGCTCTGCAGTCGCTCTTAAGAACGTTGGTGTGCGATATTTCGATCGCACATACGAAAGGCCCTGCCGATGGTGTTGAACGGAGATCTCGAAGGGAAAATGGTTCTGATTCTTTGTAATTACACTGCAAAATTGGAGATACAGCATGTTTGCCTCGCCCGTGCGAGTGTCCAATGTCGCAGTGAAGTTGCTTTCAATATGTGATGATCTGTTTTGCTACAGCCATATTTGATGATCTGTTTGTCTGCAATCGCATAGGCGTCCGCGGCCGCACAGTGAAGACCAGCTTTAAGAAGATAAATTTGATCCCTGAGTACTACCACAGCGTAATTGTTCCAGCTAGAGGCTTCAAAACAAGCACGCATCCAACCTACTCAATGGCGACAATGCAGCAGCGGGCTGGGCGGGCAAGGCGGATGAGCAAGCTTGCTGCGCAAATACATGTTTGCCCTTGTATCTGCAAATGGCCATGACACCGATCGGGGCTCTCCGTGTCACACGCTGCGCGTCGATGACCTGCACGCCGGGAGCGCATGCGCTGTGAGATGGACACACCCCGGCGAGTCACCCCGCCGCCGCGAATGCTATCGCGACGGCGGCAGCTTCAGCACGACGGCAGCTTGTCAAGCCACCACAACGCCACCACCGCCGGCGGGCGCACGGGTCCGGCCGCCGCACCCCAAGCAGCCGCACAGGCAATCGCACAGCGCTGTGCAGCATGCGCACGCGAGCAGGTCTCCAACCAGGCCCATTCTGGATCGAGGACGCGCGTTGTTTCCTGCATGACACAGCGGCCGCGGTTGAGCATGAAGTCTTCAACCGAATTGGGTTTGTACAGTGGCGCTGCGTCCTGATCGAAGAGTGGTTCCTGTTTATTACAGTCCCATTCTGCTGTTGGAATCGTATGCCACCGCCGCAGCAGTAACATACTGTTTGACCCACGACAGCAGTGGAACTTGATGCTGCAATGTGACGTTGAATTTGAGCAGTGAGCACGAGCAGAGAAAATGAATCAGGCCGAGCAAGCCGTACGATGAAGTTCGCCGAGACTCCGATCGCAATCACGCGATGGCGTGTGCACCGCTCGTTTCAACCTAGAGGTCCTGAAGCAAGTCTTTGAGATCAATGCACGCATGTGCGCGGACAAAAAGGCACCTGCATCTGTCAAATAGAGCAAGAAGCCCTGCACCTGTGTGAGGTTTTTGAGGTGCAGGCGTTTGCCGTCCGCGGGATCAGGAAGACGCGCGCGGTGCCTTGGCAGAATGATGTTCGGAGGCGAAAATATGGTCTGCTGTGTGCTGACTCCGGGCGGCTTCGGCCCTCTCATGCGAGGAGCAGTCACGTAGCGGACCCTCGAGAAGCCGATTCGAATTGACGTGTGCTGAGCCTCGTTTCATTCACTTGCATCAGCACCATCAGCAAGCGATGCCAGGCAGCACCTTACAGAACGTCACAGGTTGTCGAGCCCGAGTAGGCGTAGCCGCAGACGCCACGCATGCATGTCTTCATGTTGGCGGCGGGCGGAGGAGCTGCCGCTGCTCACGACCGATGGTGATGAGGATAGAGCTGCTCCCGCGTTTTGTTGTTGTTTCCGGTCCAGGCCTTTCAGTGTTGCTTTTACCAGCCACTCAGGCATCTTA